>Ga0209749_1002805_pt1 | contig 10661 bp, 6 predicted proteins | sample EPASupsiteSAE347_FD_187267 | JGI IMG/M metagenome (GOLD analysis project Ga0209749, IMG submission 187267) | Bioremediated contaminated groundwater from EPA Superfund site, New Mexico - Sample SAE3-47 (SPAdes) (version 2) | ecosystem: Environmental > Aquatic > Deep subsurface > Groundwater >... | reverse complement strand
CAGTCTGGTTCGGATAGTGACGTTTATACCGGCGGGACGCAGCGGATCCCCGGCGTTAACGCTCCTTCCACTGGTGCAATCTCGCCCGATCCGGACCCGCCGATACCTGATCCGTCTTTCTTTACCCCGTTTATCTCTCCTGATGGTTTTTTTAGTTTCAGATATTATGCAAATTGGGGAGGACCGGGGTGGACTGGTGGATGGCGCGGTTCATGGGACACATTGCGGCTTGATCAGTTGCAACATCTTCGGCTGCCACAAGACGCCGAAGATGAATGTTACATGTGGCATGATCGATGTCATGGCGAATGCCGGCAAGTTCATAAATGCAGCGGGAGAAATCAAGCGTTCTGTTTCAATACGTGCGACTTAAGGTTATCTTGGTGTCTACTTACTCATCAGGATAGGAATTCTTGGTATTCTATACGACGTTATATTGGAGTGTATTATTTTGTATATCAAACCTTATTCAGAACTCTGGTTAACTAAAAAGATAGGAGGAACGCATGAAATTAAGATTAATAAATCTAATAATTATTGTTTTTCTAATTATAAGCGTGGTAGTACTGAGTTCATGTTGTTCAAGATTAAAAGAGCCTCTTATGCCAATGATTAGTCTAACCACACTCCCAAATTCATTTTCTAATGCTACGGATATTCTGGTGCTGCCATTATGGCAAGAGATCCCGTATATTTATACCGACACACAGGAGCGATTATATATTCTATCTTTGCCGTTTATCGCATCAGATCTTCAATTTATTACATCAAGTATTGATCGGCATGTGTCATGGAATGTTGTCACGCCTGGATTTCGAATGGGTAATAAATCGTCATGGTTAAGGGGGATATATCTATTTCTGAAAACAGGGGAAATCGTCTGGCTTACTGCTGATGTGGGATATGAAACAAGGTGGGGTTACATAAAGTGGGCAACCATGTGCAAGGAGTGGCAAAACGAAATTGAAACGGCGATTGAGAAAAAGAAAATATTGCGCCGCAAAGAAGCAGACTATAAGTTTTTTGGATCCAATTATGGCGATTATATGAAAATTGAAGTCAAATTAACGCCTGACGAAAAAAAGATGGTCAAGGACTATTTGGACAGTATTGATTATGGGAAAATCACAAACGGCGGGCAATGGAAGTTGATGTTTGAATGAACAGCGCGAAACATTTGTCAGAACGGATAAAAGTTTTGATCGTGGTCGGTTTGTTCTTTGTCAGTCAGATTGGATTTGCAAGCCGATCGGCTCCGGATTCCGTGACCGAACGCTGGTTCGACCAGAACGGCGAGGAAATCAAGACCGCGTTGAACGGTCGTGTGACTTATGACAAAAATGCCGCGGCAAATCCGGATGATCCCGTCTATGAATACGATTCGAACGATAACATCACGAAGATAACCTATCCTGACGGCACATATGTCACGCGGGAATACAATGGTCCGAACGGGGAAATGACAAAGGAAGTGAACGAAGGCGGCATAACCACGACCTATGCCTATGACAGCGAAGGCAATTTGACGAATAAAGTTGAAGCGGAAGGCGCGTCTTGCGCCCGCGAGACGCATTATACTTATGACGCCAACGGGAACATGCTTTCCAGCGAGATTATGAATCCTTCCGGGACGAACCACGAGATACGCTTCACGTACGACGCATCCGGCCGGGTCTTGACCCAGACGGATGCCATGGGCAACGTGACCACGAATTCCTATGACAAATACGGGAACATGGTTCAATCAACGGTGTATAGTCCGCAGTCAACGGTACTGAAGTCAAAAACCTATATATTTGACGCTCTTGACCGCGTTGTCGGCGAACAGGACGAAACCGGGAACATCATCACCAACACCTACGATCTTGCCGGCAATCTTATCCGCCGCGATGTTCTAAACGCTATGCGCTCTACGCTATCCGCTGTCGTCTATCAGTACGACAGCGAGAACCGTCCCGTTGCCTCGACCAACGAGCTTGGGCTGACCACGCGCACCGTTTATGATTCCGACGGTCATGTAATCGAGAAAAGCGACATTGCCGGCCGGACAATCAAATACGAATACAATCTCAAGAACAAAGTGATTTGTGAAATACGAGCCGAGGGCACATATTCGTTCGAGTATGACGAGCAGGACCGCATGACGCGCCAGGTTGACCCGCATGGCCTGGAAACGCGCTGGGAATATTCCGGTGACACGGAAAATCCGTTGAAGATCATATATCCGACGTTTACGCGGGAATACACGTATGACGCGCGTAATCGTGTAACGCAGGTTGATGATCTTGTGAATGGCACTATCCGCTCAACGCTCTACGCTCTTGATTCCCTGGGCCGAGTCATTTCCCAGACCGATCCTCTCGGAAGAACCACGCGCTACGAATACGATACGCTCGGGAGAAAGACAGCCGAAGTCAACGCGCTCAATGCCACGAACCGGTTTGAATATGACGTATTCGGGAACATGACCAAACTCACTGATGCCAAGGGGAATGAGACAAGGTATGAATACGATCTTGCCGGGAACCTGGTGAAGAAAACGTATGCGGACAACAGTCATGTTGCATACACCTACGATGCGCAGAACCGTCTGATTGAGAAAATTGACGCCAAGGGGCAAAAGACAACCTATGCGTATGACGCTCAGGGTCTGCTGGTCACCAACCTGTTTTACAATGCTGCCCAGACCTTGGTCAAAACCGTGACTTACGGCTACGACGCCAAGGGAAGAATGACATCGTGGGATGATGGGACATATTCCGGCACCTACGGTTATGACGAGCCCAACCGGATTATGACTGCCACCGTGAATTATGGGGCATTCAGCAAGAGCTATACCTATCGTTATGATTTGGCAGGCCGGAAGACATCTTTCACGTATCCCTCGCCGACCCCCCAGCACTCCGATGCGCCGACACTTTCTTTTTCATATGACGTGCAGGGGCATTTGGTCGGTATGACGATTCCCGGCGAAGGCACGGTCAGTTATTCCTACGGCCTACAGGCTAACAGTCTACAGCCTATGTTGCTCTCTTCCGTTCTGCCCGGCGGCGCGCAAAAATCCTTCACCTACGACTCCATGTCAACCGTGATCAGCAACTCGGCGGTAGATCCGGCCGGTAATCCTGTGATGACACGCGCCTATTCGCGTCAATTAACGGGCAATATTCTTGCGCAGGAAACGGAGCAGGGTTATTATTCATATCAGTACGATATGATTGATCAACTGACCAATGTTGCTGTCAATGCCTATTCCGGTCCGTCCGGCATTGCCACGAACGAATCCTTCGCCTACGATGCCATGGGCAACCGGGCCGGTTATTTACAGGGCACGAACTCATTCACTTATGCCGCGAATACTTTGAACCAGTATTCTTCAATCGAAAATCGGCAATCGGAAATCGAAAATTACGAGTACGATCAGAACGGCAACCAACTCGTCCACTACCGGGCACTTTTCGACGGCTCCATCATCACCAACCATCTTGCCTGGGATATCGAGAATCGCCTGGTCTCGATTAGCAACCAGCAGGGCGACGTTGCCAATTACAGCTACGATCCATTTGGAAGAAGGTTAAGCAAAGTTTTCAACGGGGTGACGAATTATTACCTGTACGCCGATGAAGGGCTTGTGGCGGAATATGATGGCGAGGGGAACATGACGCGGGAATACGGGTGGACGCCCGGTAGTTTATGGATGAACAATCTTGTGTTCATGAAAATGCATAGCGGGGGATCAACCAATTATTATTACGCCCTCAACGATCACTTGGGCTCGCTGCAAAAGCTCATCACAGCGAATGGTTCTGTGGTCTGGTCAATGGCTCAGGATGCCTTTGGCCGGGCGGTCGTGTCCTCCGATTCCACCATTATCTGTAATCTTCGGTTCTCCAGCCAATATTATGATGCGGAGTTCGGGTTGAATTACAACGATCAACGGTATTTTGATCCGGTTAATGCACGGTATCTGAGCCAAGACTCGATTGAAGAAAAAGGCGGATACAATTTGTATGCGTTTCTCCAGAACAATTCAATCAACGCCGTTGATTTATATGGAAACAAAAGAAGCGGCATTTTTGTCTGGTGGAGCGACACGCGCCCCATGTCGTCAGATGTGCTGAAAAGGGCACGATGCATCTTAAGCAAGATGAATTTAAGTGTGCAAGCGCGTCTCGCATTTTACGGCGGGGGATGTGCCTCGTTCGTGACAGGAATTCCAAGCGATATGGATGTAAACGGTCAGGAATTTTTTGGAACGATTTATATCAATTCTACGCTGTTGTCTGGTTTGGATTGTAAAGATACGGCGACATATATGAAGTTTTTAGCAACATTAATGCACGAAATGACGCACTATTATTATCTATTTACTGGTGAAATTGTGGGGGATATTACCGGCAGAGAAGCGGGGCTTGCTTATGCAATACAACATGAGATTGAAGCGGAGGTTATGCGGCTCACTGCTAACAATATAACTAAAAGTGTATCGTGTTGTCGAGTGAACGACGGGGCCCAAACAAAAGTTTTTCGAAATCCTTTCGCTGATATTCTAAATGAGTGTGGTGAACCTTGCGGGCAATGTCCCGAAGGATATATTGAAACTTCAGTAAAGCCATTGTTAGGAAGGATGCAAAAATAAATATGTCTATAATAAAGATTATTGTAAAGTGGTTAATTGTTTGCATTGTTTTTATATATGTTGTTGGCTTTATTAATCGAATTATTTTAAATAGTAGTGATCGTTATCTGTTTTATAAAGTCAAAAAAAACCCGAATGCCACTCTTGTTGCAAAAGCTTTGTGGAGGGCTGAAACGCCCGAACATGTTGCGCTATTAAATGAAATAATTATAAATAATACAAATTCAATATTTTTTTCGCGTGTAGGAGGATCTATTAAAAATATGATCTATTTTTCTCGAAATACTAATTATTTGCCTTGTGTCGTTGAGATAGCATTACAAAATAATCTGAACGATTTTAATAGAAGGCGCGATGCTTTAGAAATAATGGAATGGCTTGTTGACCATCGCTACGATACGAATGCCGTGGCGATAGTAAAAGAAATAGCAGGCAGAACGAATGACATTTTATCAGTCTATGCCTGGATATACTTATCGAATAAAGGATATAAGGGGTTCGAGGGGGAACCACCCCAATTAAGAAACGCGGAATCCATCACGCCTTATATTGTTGGTTCAAATCGTTCGGCAAATATTTTATCAGAAACTAAGTAAGATTGGGGTAATAGAATTTAATGCAAAAAAGACCTATGGATCAACAACTTGTTGTCCACTGGAAAAATGTAACAGTCAAAAATAAGAGGTGAAAATGTTTTATAAAAATATAGGAATACTTCTTGTTGCCGTTTTTCTGGTTTTGGGGATTTTTGTGTTTTGTCCTCTTTCGCTAACGCGCAAGACTGTTTATGTTGACATTAACTCTGGTCGTTTGCGTGAAAGGATTTGGGTGGGCTTTTTTATCTGCAAAGAGAAAATACGGGAAACGATTATTTCTCAGAATGTTGTTGGTCATACAGAATTGGAGCCAAACTGGCGAGGTGTCAGTACTGAGCCAATCCTCTCGTATCCTAGGTTTATTCCTTGGCACCGTATTTACATTACGGCAAAGTATGCGAAAGTTCCTGTGCAGTTACATATACTTGGTCTACTGTGGAAAAGGAATAATATGACTGATGAGGGTAAACAGAGGCTTGCGGCTGACATTGTGTCGCTTTGGAAAAAAACAGGAAGAGATGATGAGGCTACTTTATTCCTGACACGTATGTTCGATGGCTGTATAGAGGGACAAGAACCTTCGGTAATAAAAAATTCAACAGAAACCAATAAAAATGAGGCGATAGGAAAATAAGATTTGTCAAAACGGATAACAGTTTTGATCGTGGTCGGTTTGTTCTTTGTCAGTCAATTCGGATATGCGAGCAGATCGCCTCCGGGGTCCGTGACCGAGCATTGGTTCGACCAGAACGGCGAGGAAATCAAGACCGCGTTGAACGGTCGTGTGACTTATGACAAAAATGCCGCGGCAAATCCGGATGATCCCGTCTATGAATACGATTCGAACGATAACATCACGAAGATAACCTATCCTGACGGCACATATGTCACGCGGGAATACAACGGCCCCAATGGCGAAATGAGCAAAAAAATCAATGAGGCCGGCGTAATTACTACATATACCTACGATACTCGGGGGAATCTGACAAGCAAAGTGGAAGCGGAAGGCGCGCCGTGCGCCCGTGAGACGCGTTATGTTTATGACGCCAACGGAGATATGCTCTCTTCCACGATAATGAATCCTTCCGGTACGAACCATGAGACACATTTCACGTACGACAGTTTTGGCCATGTTCTGAGCGAAACTGATGCAATGGGCGGAGTCACCAGCAATGCTTATGATCAGTATGGTAATCTGGTGTCTGTCACCGATCCCGCCGGCCGCACGCGAAGTATGACCTACGACCTAGCCGGTCGAGGCATCACGGAAACCGATTTTACGGGAAATATGACGAGCAACACTTATGATATTGCCGGTAATTTGATTCACCGTGAAGTTCATGACGTTTCTTCGTTCTGCATTCTGAATTCTACATTCACATTCGATTCGGAAAATCGTCTGATTTCCGAATCGAATGTTTGGGGGCAGGTTACTTCCAATACATATGATTCGGACGGGAATCTGATTCGTCAGGAAATCAGGGGTCGGGGAGAGCTATTATCGGTTATTTCCTACACATATAACCTGGATGGCAAACAGACTTCCAAGTCAATTGAAATGAATGGCGAGACGCGGGCTGAAATTTATGGATATTATGAAGTTGCGCGGCTGGTATCAATCGAAGACACGACCGGGACAACGGCGATTGAATATGACGGCGATTCCGAAAGGATCAAGACTGTTGTCAGTCCGCTTGTGACCCGTGCGTATACATATGATGCGCGTGGGAGGCCGACCGAAGTCAAGGAAACCGCTGGCGACGCTACCCGCTCCACGCTCTACGCTTACAATTCCTTGGGTGGGATTACCGGGACTGTTGATCCGTTGGGAAGAAAAACGCAATACGGATATGACGAATTGTCGCAGAGGATAATGGCGATCAATGCCCGGGGTGGGACAAACCGTTTCGATTACAATTTTATGGGCCTGATCAGCGATTTGATTGATGCCAATGGAAACGAAACAACTTTTGAATACGACCTGCTTGGCCAACTGACGAAAAAGACCTACGCCGACTCCACGTCAGTGAGATATTCCTATAATGCCCTCCGGCAATTGATCGAAAAGGCCGATGCCAGGGGGCAGAAGACGACGTATGCGTATGATCAACAAGGACGCATGGTAACCAACAAGTTTTATAATTCCGGCCAGACATTGGTTAAAAGCGTGGCCTATGGCTATGATCCGTATGGCCGCATGACGTCATGGAATGACGGGAGATATTCCGGCGCAGTCATCTACGATGACATTAATCGCATTCGAACGGTGAGCGTTGACTATGGCCCGTTCAGTAAGATGATCGCCTACCGTTACAACGCCTGGGGGCAAAAAGAATCCTGCCAATATCCTGATGGTACGGTGTATCAATATGCATATGATGCGCAGGGGAGGCTGGCGCGGATGGAAATACCAGGGGAAGGAGCGGTTTCATTCGGTATGGATAAATTCGGACGTCTCGCAAGCGTTACCTTGCCGGGTGGGTCGTGCAAGATATTTGCCTACAACGCGTGGCAGGCGTTAACGACAAACGTTGTCATTGATTCCGCCCAAAACCAACTCCTGTTTCGCGCCTATTCGCGTAATTTGGCTGGCAATATTCTTGGTCAGCAGACTGAGTATGGGAATTACGAATACCAATACGATGCGATTGACCAATTAACGAATTCTCTCGCCCCGCATTGTTCCGAAGGTTTTGCCTACGATGCCATGGGTAATCGGACTGTTTCTGCGCAAGGCACGAATATGACTTCTTATTCCGCGAATGCTCTTAATCAGTATTTTCAAATCGAAAATCGGCAATCGGCAATCGAAAATTATGAGTACGATCAGAACGGCAACCAGCTCGTTCACTACCGGGAACTTTCCGACGGCTCCATCATCACCAACCATCTTGCCTGGGATATTGAGAACCGGCTGACGGCCATCACCAACCATGCAGGCGAAGTTGCTCGATATACCTACGATTCGTTTGGTCGCAGGCTTTCTAAAGTGGTTAACGGAACTACAAATTATTATCTTTACGCTGATGAAGGTTTAGTTGGGGAATATGATGCCGACGGGAATGAGATTTGTTCGTATGGCTATCAGCCGGATTCGCAATGGATGAATAATCCGGTATGGATGAGAACAGAAATTCCGGCATTGAACGATGGCGGCACAAATTATCTCTATCACCTGAATGACCATCTTGGGGCACCCCAGACTTTGGTAAGGAAAAATGGAGCCATCGCCTGGGCGGCGGCAATGGATGCGTTTGGGCAGGCGCATATTCTGCCGGGGGCGGTTGTGACCAATAATCTCAGGTTCTCGTCGCAGTATTATGATTGGGAAAGTGGCCTCCATTACAACACGCATCGTTCCTTGAATATTCAAATGGGATATCTGTCTAGAGACCAAATTGATGAGCCTCCATTTGCTGTATTGACTAGAGAAGAGATTTCGCAAAATATGATTTTGTTGGGGTATTTATTTTTTAGTCGCTCAACGCCAACAGCTCAATTGCTCAACCAATATATTTTTGCTGAAAATAATCCCATAGATAAAAATGATTTTTTGGGTTTGCTTACTGAATCAGGTTGGCGCACTTGGCAACGATGCGTTGCGCCTCAAGTGTGGGGTAGAAGGCATAATGGAAATATCCCTGTGTCAGATGGTTGCTCATTTCCCAGTTGGCTTGGTTTCGTGTTGCCTTCAGGTGGGACAAGCGATAATCCTACTGGAAGATGTCCTTTCCTAGATGCCTGCCAATATCATGACTACTGTTACAGCGATTGCGCTCAGACAAAAGCCTCGTGCGATAATGGTTTCAAAACGCGTATGTACAGAGCTTGTAATATTAGTGCTTTGGGGATTGCCGATGAGAATGAAAGGAGGCGGTTCCTTGATAGTTGTATCAAATGGGCTGATCGATATGCGTGGGGAGTAGACAGTCGCGCTGGCGAGTCTGCCTATAAAAATCGCCAACAAAAGAATTGCGATTGTGTTTGTCCGAAATGAAAGGGAAATACAAATGTTTACCATATCTACTATCAAGGCCAATATCGATATATTGGTAAGTGTTGTTTTTTGGTTATTGATAATCTTAGCTTTACTATCTGTTATTCCAATCGATCTACGGAAAGGACGTAAATCTCTTTCACTCTATTTTCCAATTCTTGCCGTCATTTTAGCATTTTTGTATGAGATGGGCGCCGAACTAGCTATTCCCAGTGAGAATGTTCCGATTAGGGTGGATTTAATGGTTGTTGTACCTCTATTGGTTTTTATAATCTTTATGGGTATTGTTCGCGTCGCATTATTGTGGTATCTGAAAGTAATGAACCATAACCAGCCTGTTACCGGCAGAAAACAACAGGTTGTTGCCCTTATTGTCATCGTTTTTATTATGATTTGGTTTTGTTTAGTTTGGTAGTAATTGAAAAAAGATGATGTATGACACTTGTGGAATCAAAATGACGCGCGGATATCAGGTCATAATTCAATGGATGATAATTCAGGTGCTGATCAAGAAGAGGCCGGAATGCGGAGAAGAAACATGCGGTGAGCAGAATCGTTTTGAGAGAATGGACAATTCCTCGATTGATTTGCTCAATCGGCAGTTTCATGAAAGCGTGGATGATTTGTCAGTCAAGGTCATGGGCGGGCATGTGAGTTTTAGACGCGAGTATTTTACGAACACGTGGACTTTGGCGCGCGCATGGCAGGGGCTGGAGTTTTCCTATGGATACACCGGCAACGTGGAGGTCGTATATCATGCCGGAATAAAATACTCTGCGGCCAATCCGGATGCGACGGTCTTCAGTCATGATGCCGGGCAAAAGGTTTATAAGACCGAGAACGGCTATTACCTGCAAAACAAGAACGGCGCATGGCGTGAATTCGCTTCAGATGGCCGGCAGATAAAGTCCGGGGACAGGAACGGCACGTTGATAAATATGCATTATGACGCCACCAATGGCCTGCTCGCAGGCGTGTCGGATCGGTTCACCAATCAGGTGCTGTGGATCGAATATGACACAAATGGATTAGTTTCGTCCGTGGCGGATGCGGCCGGCGGCGGCCGCCGGGTAAGCTATCAGTATGATTCCGCCGGTCGTCTTACCAATTTTTCTAACAGTCTAAGCCTTCCTACAGCCTATTCCTACGACGGCTCCGGCCGGCTGACGGCTATCACGCGGCCAGACGGGCGCGTTACGCATCTGGCGTACAACGATTACGGCTATGTTTCATCCGTGAGCCGGGCGAGCGGATATTCGCGGACGTTCGAATACAGCTACGACGATTACAAGAAGGAATATTACGTGCTGGTTCAGACCGGCGGCGGCAGCATCACGGAGAAACGATTTGGTTCCAGCGGGAAGATGATCTGGTCGGCATTAAACGGCAGAACCACGTATGACGCCGATGAAACCGATCCGGAGGATCC
>Ga0209749_1002803_pt1 | contig 10666 bp, 9 predicted proteins | sample EPASupsiteSAE347_FD_187267 | JGI IMG/M metagenome (GOLD analysis project Ga0209749, IMG submission 187267) | Bioremediated contaminated groundwater from EPA Superfund site, New Mexico - Sample SAE3-47 (SPAdes) (version 2) | ecosystem: Environmental > Aquatic > Deep subsurface > Groundwater >... | reverse complement strand
CCGAAACCAGAGAACGGAAGAGCGTCCGGGTCACCACCATGAAGAGAGCGGCTGGAATCCCCTTGCCCGAGACATCCCCCAAGCAGAACCATAGGGTCCGCCCGTCCGCCATGAAGAAGTCGTAGAAATCGCCGCTCACCGTGCGCGCCGGTTCAAGCAGGCCGCGGATGCTGAACCCTGAGTCTTCGGAGGGGAAATCCACCGGGATCATGCCCATCTGTATCTCGCGGGCGATGGAAAGTTCCCTGTCGATTTTTTCCTTCTCGACGGCGGCGATCATCCTGGCGGCGTCGAGCGACCTGCGGTAGATGACATAAAAGCCAAGCATGAAAAGGCAGATGACCATCGTGATCAGGATGGGAGAGAGGCGGAGAGTGGCGATTTCCCGCCGCCAATCGCCGGCCGAAAGCGACAGGCTGATCACCGCCGTCACTTTTCGGCTTCGCCTGTCACGCACCGGAGATAAGGCTGAGACCCACTCACCCCAGAAATCGCTGTATGGTCCCATGACCACCGGAGAGCCGTCCGCTTCAACCTTCTTGGCACTCTCCATCTCGGGTGAATGCCTGTACCTGGGCTCATCCGGCGGGGAATAATCGCGGGAAGAAGGCGGCTCGGAATCGGCCAGAAGCCGCATCCTCCCGCCCCTGGAACCACTCAAAACGGCAAAGAAGAAGTCGGGGCTCATGGCCCTGACCGCAATCAGGCGGCGCTTGAGGGTCTCGTAGGGAATTTTTCCGATATCGGCGGCCGTTCCGGTGAGTTTACCGGCCAGACCTCCGTCCAGCGTAGAGGCGGCCATTTCTGTTTGGAACAGGAGCGACTTCCGGAGCTCCCGATCCGCCGACCGCCCCACTTTCTCGGTGATGAGCCACCCCAGGAAGACGATCGCGAGAAAAAGAAGACCGAAGGCCCAGGACCCGGTTTTCCTGCGCCAGGCGCCGGAGGCGCTTACACCCGCCTCGGGTGACCCGGAAAAGCTTCCCAGGAGCGCGAGCAGGACGCTGAAAATGAGAAGGATGGAGAGGATCTGATTGGGAAAGCCGAAGGTCTCCTGAAAAGTCTCCCGGTTTACGAAAGAGGCCGGGAAAAAATCGACGCGGGGACCGCCGAGAGGCAACAGGATGGAGTAAAACATCAGGCAAATTCCAGCGATTCTCAGAAGGTGTCCTTTTTTTTCATCGGACTTTCCGGCCAGATAAAAAACCCGCGCTACGAGAAGGCAGCCGGTAAACCCCAGGAAGAAGCGGCAGAAGACCTCGGCGGAATTAAGCCCCCCGAAAAAACCCGGGAGGATGAGGATAAAGATGGCACAGTAGATCCAGCGACCGATTGTTCTCCCGGATACGACGCGGAGACCGGCCCTCCCGAACTCGAAGAGAAAGAAATAGGCCGAAGCGGTCAGGATCAGATGTAGAACGGGAAAAACGGCGCCCGACCAGCTGACGGCCTGCAGAGCCGTCCACTGGCTCAAACCCCGCAGGAGGCCGTAAAGAGCCAGGTACAACCAGGGAAGTGGCTTTTTCCCAAAGACAAAGCAGAAAACAGCCAGCACCATGAGAAGGAGGCCGTACAGAAAGTACAGATAATCAAGCTGAGTGACGAAAAAAGACGGATTCATCTCCATTCAATTCCTTTCCAGTCCTCTAAAATCCTGTCCGAACCCTCCCGGAAACGGAGGAAGTTTTCCCTCAGCATGGAAATAAAACCGGGAAGATCGTCCTTGGGTCAAATCGATTTCTGAAGGCAACGGCCCTGCGATCGCCGGCACACCATCTAAGAGGAGAACCGATGCTCAGAAAACCGGCAAACCTGATCTACGGCGTCGAGGATCGCCCACCCTGGGGAACCTCGTTGCTCCTGGGATTACAACAGCTGTTTGTCCTCTCGGTTGCTTTTATCTTCCCCGTCATCATTATCAATGAACTCGGAGGTTCCCAGGAGGACGCCCAGAATCTCATCTGCATGGCCATGATCGCTACGGGTCTGGGAACGGCCCTGCAGGCCTTAAATACCCGCTTCATCGGCTCCGGTTACCTCTGTCCCTCCCTCAACGGTCCGGCATTCATTCCGGCCTCCATCCTGGCCGGGAAGAGCGGCGGCCTCTCCCTCATCTTCGGCATGACGGCCATCGGGGGAATATTCGAATCCCTCTTCTCCGGCTTGATCCGAAAAATGCGCGCCTTTTTTCCCACGGAAGTCACCGGCACCGTCATCCTCATGATCGGCATCGAACTTATCTCCCTGGCGGTCCCGAAGCTCATGGGCGTGGACAAGTTACATCCGGCTCCCTCCGCCCTCCCCCTCATCCTGGGCCTCTTCACCCTCTTTGCCATCATCGCCTGCAATACCTGGGGCCGGGGGAAAATCCGCCTGTATTCCTTCCTGATCGGCATATTCATCGGGTACGCCGCCGCTCTGGCAATCGGCATACTCACCCATGAAGACATCCGGAAGTTTCTCGACGAACCCCTCTTCAGGCTGCCGCAGGTGGCAAAGTTCGGTCTCTCCTTCGAACTGGCCTTCCTCCTTCCTTTTGTCATAGCCAGCCTCTCCTCGGCCCTCAAAACCATGGGCGATCTTACCACCTGCCAGAAAATAAACGATCTGGATTGGAAACGACCCGACATGGCCTCCATCAGCCGGGGAATCCTGACCTGCGGAATCTGCAACATCGCCTCCGGCATCGTGGGAGCCCTCGGGCAGTCCGTCTCTTCGAGCAACATAGGCCTCTCCATCGCCACCGGCGCCACCAGCCGCCGCATCGCCTACTGCACGGGAGGCATCCTCATCGCCCTGGCCTTCCTCCCTAAGTTCTCCGCCCTGTTCGTCATCATGCCGACGCCGCTCATGGGTGCATCCCTTATCTTCTCCGCCTGCTTCATGATGGTGGCCGGCATCCAGATTCTCACCTCGAGGATGCTGGACACCAGGAAGACCTTTGTCATCGGCCTTTCGCTTATCTTCGGCTTGAGCGCCCTCTTCGACCCCGCTCTCTACCAGAACCTGCCCCCGGGAATCAAGCCCCTCTTCAGCTCCTCCATGTCCCTGTCCGCCGTTTCCGCCATCCTGCTCAACCTCTTCTTCCGCCTGGGCATCGCCAGGAAAAAACGGCTGGAACTGGTCGTCGGGGTATCCTCCGCCCAGGACATCTTTACCTTCATGGAGACCCAGGGGAGCCTCTGGGGCGCCAGAAAAGAGGTCGTTGCCAACGCCACCGATGCCATGACCGACTTCATGGAGGCGGCCGCCCAGCTCAAGCTCAGCGCTCCGGCCGTAACGATGGACGTCTCTTTCGACGAATTCAACCTGGACGTCCGCATTGCCTACAAAGGGAGCCAGTTTGAATTGCCGGATTTCAGCCCATCCAGGGAGGAGATCCTGGAAGATGAGAGCGCCTCGCTCAAGCTGGCCGGGTTCCTCATCCGGCAGCATTCCGACACCGCCGTCTTTGAAATACAGGGGGAGACGACAGTGCTGGCACTGCATTATGAGCACTGACCGAGAGAAAGGATACGACTCATGGACATCACGGATCTCAGGAAAAACAATGTTCTCATCCTGGCCCTGCGGGGGAAACTGGACTCCCTCACCACCCCGGCTCTCCAGGAAAAGATTCTGAACTTCATCCAGGAAGGAAACAAAAGGATTGTCATGGACTGCCGCGCACTGGATTACCTGAGCAGTTCGGGCATCCGGGCTTTCTATATCGCCGGCAAAAAACTGGAGGAGAGCGGAGGCAAGCTTATCTTCGCCTGTCCCACCCCCCAGGTAAAAAAAGTCATCGATGTCGTAGGGATGAGCCGGCATTTCTCCGTTTTTTCAGACTTCGAAGAGGCAGTTCAGTCGCTCGCTTAAGGCAGCTTTTAGAAAAAGAGGGACGGATCGCATGAGAACCGGAATGGCCAACCTTCCACTTCATGGCGGCAAGGCCCCCCGCTGGCTATTTTCGCGCATGGTGGGACTGGCCCGCGAAATCGCCTCCGCCGTCGTCTGGGAGTACGGGCGGGACGAGCTTTTGCTGCGCCTCTCCGACCCGTTCTGGTTCCAGGCCCTCGGCTGCGTCCTGGGCTTCGACTGGCACAGCTCCGGGGTGACCACCACCGTCTGCGGCGCCCTCAAGGAGGGCATCCGGGGGCGGGAGCACGAACTCGGATTTTTCGTGGCCGGAGGCAAGGGAAGGGTCTCACGGCAGACTCCCGCTGAAATTACGTCCATCTCGGAAAAATTTTCACTTTCGCGCGACCCCGCCGAACTGGTCTATGCCAGCCGGATGTCGGCCAAGGTGGATTCCAGCTTACTTCAGGACGGCTTCCAGATCTACCACCACTGCTTTTTATTCACCTCGGAGGGGCGCTGGGCCGTAGTTCAGCAGGGAATGAACGAGGAGAGCCTCTACGCCCGGCGCTACCACTGGCTGGGGGACAAGGTTTCCGATTTTGTCTGCGAGCCCCACCAGGCCGTCTGCTGCGACGCCCGGGGGACCATCCTCAACATGGCGGCCCTGGAGAGCGGCCCCAACCGGGAGATCTCCGCCGCCCTCTCCAAGGAGGACCCGGCCAGGCTGATCGGAGACTTGAAAAAAATAAAGTCCCTCGAACTTCCTCCGCACCACGAGGTGCTGGCCAGGGACCTTAAGCCGGATTCCATCGCCAGGATTCTTCTTAAGACGTATGAAAACCAGCCGCCGGACTTTGAGCGTCTGCTGGGAATGGAGGGGGTCGGCCCCAAGACGATCCGGGCCCTGGCCCTTCTCTCGGAGGTGGTCCACGGCGCCCCTGCCAGCCGAAGAGATCCCGTCCGCTACAGCTTCGCCCACGGCGGGAAGGACGGCTACCCCTACCCGGTAAACCGGGGGGAGTACGACCGATCCATCGACATCCTCTCAAAAGCCCTCAAGGCCGCCAAAGTCGGTCATTCCGAAAAGCTGGAGGCCTTCCGCCGCCTCTCCCACTGGCAATAGGCATCGGGGAAGAATTGTCTATGTGAGTGTTTGGTTCATAAATAACCCGAGCCTATCCCTAAAACTACGAGTGATTTAGGGACACATTATAAGTAAGGGCAGGTGTTAATACTCACTAATTAGGTAACTCTTTTGGTATAATATAACCAAAGGGGTTTTGCCATGAATTATTCACAAATAGTAATTGTAAAACGTTGGCTTCCAAATACTAAAAGAGTATGAGCGAACAATAATCGAAAAGTTGGAGCATAATGTCAAGGTCTGACCCTGTTTTCTTCAGCAGGAAGCAGCGACCCTGCTTAAGAATCTTGAGTGCGGTCGGGATCTAAAAAATACCGGGAGCAGTTCAGCTTCCAAGAAAAGGTTCGAAGCGCCCCATGACTGAAATCGGACGAATTCATCCGGTAAAAAAAGCCGCCTGTCAACATTGCGGGCACATATTGCCTGATGAGCCGGAAAGCTATCGGAAGAAAAAGAACAGCGTCTGCCCGAAATGCAAAAGGCCCATCTCCCGGCCTGAGGCCGCCTCCGCGGCGCCGCCTTCAGTATCTTCTCATGCGCCCATGAGCTTCGCCGCGCTGATGCTGAAAATGCAATTTCAAAACAAAAAAGCCGCACAAGACGGCCGTAAACCTGAAACGGAAAGCGAGAAATAAAGTTCCACGGGCAGTTAAGGAAAACAGAGCTTCCCCTGCCTGGGAAAATAGTATTATGTCCCCATTACCGAATTACTGGATTACCATTATTTTTTTGGCGCTTATTCTTAACTCGAGGGTAAGGCCCCCAACTACCCGAATCAGCTGTCCCTTCCGAAGCTCCTTCCAGCTCATTGGGCTCCCGTCGTGAGTCACTTTGGTGTTACCGTCTATTAAGAGGTAAAGCATCGTCTCATCGCCCTTGCTCGTAGTTCCGACTTCCAGGCGGTTTCTCACGAGGTCCACCTTGGTAATCTTTACCACCTTGTCCACCATCACCAGCTGGGCGGAAGCGGGCTCCGGAGGGAGCATCGTGAAGAGAAAAAATCCCAGGACAAACAGGGTGAAAAAGAGAGTAACCTTCCAATTTTTCATAATTTAAGCCTCCGTAATAATAAAATACCACTGAACGGATTATTCAGACACAATTTGGTGGAGGTGGCGGGAATCGAACCCGCGTCCGAAAAGTCTCCTGCAGAAACCGGCTACAAGCTTAGTCGGAACTTTTTATCTTAGGCCCTTCGCCTCCTCCCGACGGGATGCTTGGACCTCAACTCCCTTGAATTTCCCTATGACCGCAAGGAGTCCGCGGCTTCGGTAGCCGGCATTTTTGACGCCCTTTTCCTCCCTGCCGGCACGGAAGAGAGGACGTGGCTGTTAACTAAGCAGCCAGTGCGAGTTCGTGGTTGGCTTTTATAGCCTTCCGCCCTTTTTACGATCCTGGCGGCAACTCGGCTTGCTGTCTCTGCGAAAGCGCAGTCCGTCGAAACCTTTCACCCCCTCAGCTTCATTATAGCAGACCCGGGCCCGCTCTACAAGAGCAGCTCTGGCAACCCACTGCCGGCCCGGAGGCAACGAAACCGCAGGCAAAGCCGGGAACTCCTTTTATTTACTGCGTTTCAAAAAAAAGGAGGAGGCAAAAAAGGAGATCGGGAAAAGCTGGGAGAATTACCTCTCAGGAAAGAAAGGGGTGTCTTTTGCCTAGAAAGTTTATTATTGGCTTAGCCGTACTTATAGCCCTGGTGTGCGGCCTTTGCCCGTCGGCCTTTGCCGGCTCATCGCCGCTTCCCCTTCCGAACAACCCGGATTCGGCTCTGGAATCCCTCGGAGAGACGGGTCCCTCCAATTCAGGAGCACTCATGGAAGGCGAAGAACTACCGCTCAAAGACGCGCTGCTGGAAAGGCACACACTTTCGCCCGAAGAGCCGGCCCCGGCAAAGCTGGCGGAGCCTGAGATCAAAAAAGTCGTGCTGAAGCGGGGAGCCTTGGAACCGATCATCGTCCGCGTGTCCGCAAAGCCGTCTCTATCGGAATTCGCCGTCTCTCCTTCCTCCAGAGGAAGGAGATCCCTGGCCTCCCGCGGCGGTTACAGGTTAAACACCATGACCATAGACCTGGCCCCAATCATCTACCGGCATGCGACCCGCTACGGCGTGGATCCCCTTCTGGTCCGGGCCATAGTCAAGGTCGAATCAAACTTCCACCCGCAGGCTGTCTCCTGCAGCGGCGCCATGGGTTTGATGCAGCTCATGCCCGGAACCGCCTCGTACCTCGGCGTGCGCGACCCCTTTGATCCCGATCAAAACATCCGGGGTGGCACCAAATATCTGAAATATCTCCTCGACCGCTTCAGCACGCTCGAAGTCGCCATCGCGGCTTATAATGCCGGCCCCGGCTGTGTCAGCCGCTCAGGCGGGATCCCCGGTATCTGGGAGACCCAGCATTATGTAGTAAAGGTAATGAAGGAATACAAAAAAACATCAAACTAGAATCCCCAAGATGAGGTGAAGAGCACGATGCAAATTACAGTAAAAGGGAAAAACGTGGAAATCACGGAGGCGCTCAAAGAGTACGCCGAAGAAAAAGTCGGGAAAATGTCCAAGTATCTGGACTCGATTATCTCAGCCGACGTAACCTTGAGCACGGAGCGCAACTGGCACATCGTGGACGTCAAGGTCCATGCCGGCGGCGTGGTTCTCCGCGGCGAGGAACGAACCAACGATATGTACTCTTCCATCGACCAGGTGCTCGAAAAAATGGAGCGCCAGGTCAAACGCCAGAAAGAAAAAACTTTCGGCACCAAATACGAGTCAATCCGAACATCCCCGGATGCCCTGGACAAGGTTATCGGCCATGGGGAGAAAATCCGGGGGCGGGAGGACCTTCTCGATGAATATTCCAGGGAACCCCGGGTCATAAGGGTAAAGATGACCGCCGTCAAGCCCATGACGGTGGAGGCCGCCATAAAAGAAATGGAGGCCATGGGCAACAGCTTCCTTCTTTTTTACCGCGGTGACACAAATCAGCTCAACGTGATCTACAAGAGAAAGAACGACTACGGCCTCATCGAGCCTGATAGAGAAGATTAGAGCCCGGCTTATAAAAGCTGCGGGTTCATCCGCGGCTTTTTTTGTTACAGGAGATCTTCCGCGTGAATAAAGCTCCTTTCACTTTTCTCATAATCGAGGGATTTCCAGCCTCGAACAATCCCGTGCTGGAATTTGTCCGGAAGATCCGCCAGGCGAACGTCCTGGACAACATACAGAAATCAGCCGACGTGCCTGGAATCGCCCGGCGTATTCTCTACACCACCGACCCGGACCTGGCCTCATCCGCCAGAAAAGCCGGCGTCGAAGCGGAACTTTATCCCCAGAGCGAGACCTTCCACTTCGGAAATTTTCTGGCCGAGATCATCCGCCACCACCGCCTCGCGAACGTCTTCTACCTGGGAGGCGGGGCGGCGCCCCTCCTTCCCAGGCGGGAATTAAAGCGCATCGTGGAATCCCTGGCGGTGCGGGACGCGGCCTTTGTCACCAACAACCTGTTTTCCTCGGATTTTGCGGCCTTTACTTCGGCCCAGAACCTCCTATCCATTCCCCTTCCCCCCTCGGACAACGGCCTGGCCATGACCCTTAGGGATGGAAGCGGGATGGAACGCCTGCCCCTTTCTCCCTCGCCACAGACCCTCATGGACATTGATACCCCGACCGACATCCACATTCTCTCCCTTCACCCCGACATCGGCCCCCGAACTAAGGAGGAGATTGGTAAATTCAACCTTATAACCGGAAAATTTCAGGCCATCCAGCAGCTCATTCCCAGGAGAGAGGCGGAGATCCTTCTGTTCGGAAGAATCGGCTCCTCCCTTTTTTCCTACCTGGACCAGAGCACCCTCTGTCGTTTCAGGATCCTGTCGGAGGAGCGCTCCATGAAATCCCGGGGACGGGTGGAGCGCAACGAGGTGTTTTCTCTGATGGGCTCTTTCATGCAGGATATCGGGCCTCAGAAATTCATGGAGCGCCTGGGGCAGTTCTGTCACGCGGCCATTCTGGATACGCGGGTTCTCTTTGCTCACCTTAAAAAAAGGGTTTCCACTTCCGACAGGTACTTTTCCGACCTGGGGCTCTGGGATCGGATCGAAGATCAGGACGTGAAAATTCTGACCTGGGCGGCCGCCGAAGCCCCAATTCCCGTCATCCTGGGCGGTCATTCTCTCGTCTCAGGCGGGCTCTGGACTCTGGTGGACGCCTACTGGCGGAGCGAAGAAGGAGAAAAATTCCTGGAAGAGCATCCCTCGGCGTTGAAATTTTAACAATTTGGTAACATTTCTCCCTTTACACTATCCCGCATGCCTGTTACAATGATTATTGTACGGGGACTATGGAAATACAACATTTAGTAAAGAGGTGATTGCGTTGACGGACATGAAAATCGGCGGCATGGCACCGGAAACCAGAGAGCTTTCAAAAGCAATGAAGCATTCTCCCATCCATAAGGAGAAAGAGGATGCTCCGGCCGACCTGGCCCTCCTTGGAGGCAAAAAGGAAAAGCCCGGCATCATGGAACGCGCCAAAGTGTGGGTCAAGTCCAACGTGACCGGGGAGGACGGCGGGCATTCCCGCTCGGTATCCGATTACGAAGACAAGACCGGCCTCATCGTGGGCGCCGGAGCCGGTATCGGCGGCGCCGTGGGAACGGCCGTAGGGGCCTATGCCGGTTACCAGGAGGCCAAGAACGACACCGCGCAAGTAGAGTGGAAGACGCGCGATATCAACGATCCGAAGCTGACAGGCTACGATCACCACGTATACGAAGACGGCCATTACGAACAGGATCTGGTGGGCTATGAGACGGTGAGGGAACAGGTGGGCTATGACGATAACAACGAACCCATCTACTCGGAACGCCAGAAGCCCATCTATAATGATCGCTGGGAAGTTGACGGCTACTGGCACCGGTTCTCTCCGGATATAGACGAGAAAAAAGTCGGTTCCTACCAGACCCCGGAATACAAGCACTCCAGCTGGCTCAACCCCATCACCGGAGCCCTGGTTGGCCTTGTGGGCGGTTCAGCCGTCGGGGCCGGGATAGGCCTGGTGGTCAGCGTCATCAACAAGGCAGTCAAGGGTAAATAACGGAAGGAGGCCGACAATAATGACAGATATTAACAGGATCAATGCCACGGTGGAAACCTTCGCCGCTTCTGAGAAAGCCAAGGCGCCGGCGAAGAAGAATGAGGAAAAAGTTCCGGCCTCGTCCGACGAGTTCGTAAAATCCAAGCCCGGAATGATGGACAAGATCAAAACCTTCGTGGCCGGAAACATCACCGGCACCCAGAAGGCAGGCCCAGACGGAGGAGACGACAGCGATTTTACCGTCAAAGCAGCCATCGGCGGCGGCCTGATCGGGGCCGGAATTGGAACCTTTGTCGGGCTGAAATCAGCCGAAGTGGAAAAGGCCAACTCGCAGGCCGCCTCCCTGAAATGGCAGGAACCGGACCTGGTGAGCAAGGACCTGGGCAAAATTCCACGCGATTACTATGCTCCAAATTCCTGGTGGTTCGGATACGGCTGGGGCGACCACGTGGAGTTCGACTCCCACGGACAGGTCGCCAACGGGGATTCGGTAATCCGGGATGCTCCCGTCCTGAAAGCGGACGGAACCCCCCAGATGCACGACGTTGAAAAGACCATCACCAGCCAGCGCTACGGCGCGGCCGGGGCGGCCC
>Ga0209749_1002801_pt1 | contig 10668 bp, 6 predicted proteins | sample EPASupsiteSAE347_FD_187267 | JGI IMG/M metagenome (GOLD analysis project Ga0209749, IMG submission 187267) | Bioremediated contaminated groundwater from EPA Superfund site, New Mexico - Sample SAE3-47 (SPAdes) (version 2) | ecosystem: Environmental > Aquatic > Deep subsurface > Groundwater >... | reverse complement strand
GGCCACTGATTGCAACGCTTTTTCGACACTGGGTTTTTCACCATTGATCGTTTGGGAAATCAGATTCATGCCGACCGCCATTCCGGCGGTGACCAGCAGATTACTGGGGCTAAACCCCGATTTGAGGCTGTTTTTAACGTTTTGTATCCCAAGTTGGGTTTTGGAAAGGCTCGGTGTAGTTTCCATCGCCAAACCGGCAACTTTGGCCGACGATGATTCTTCGTCGGGTGTGGTCATCAGCGATCGAGACTGATCTTTTTCGACTCCGGATTCAATAGCGGTTTGATCGGCATCGACAACGACGGCTTGTTTCTCGGGAACACCGTCTGAAAGAGCGAAATCTCGTATGCCCAAATATTCGTCAACCTGGCTGACATCGCCGTTTGCTCCGAGAGCTCTCAATTCATCGGTGGAGAGTTTCCGGTAGGTATGTTGATCGACGGCGCCAAGAATTTCGGCCGTTTTCTCAGGATTGTTGGCAATGACGTCTTCGACAAGGCGAGACAATCGCCCAGGACCTTCATTCGTATTCAAGAGGGATTCCTGCAATTTATCAAGACCGACAACCTTTTCCATTCCATATAAGATTTTTGAGTTGACCGTCTCTACACGCATTAAATCTCCACCGGTTATCCGTTCATCCCATGGCCTGTATCCGGTGTATTGGCCTTCGTCTCCCTCAAAGACGATACCATCCAACTGCTTTTCAAGAAGATTGTAACGTTCTTCTCCCACATTTAATGATCTATCTCCACGCCAGTCTGCACGACCTTCGGAATATGCCGTTTGTAACCCCGCTTCTTCAGACCCGGCAGGCCTGTTCGTCGGATCGCGAACGTCTCCACACCTCTCTTGAACCCAGTGGCCCCCATCAGGCCCATACTCCAAGGTCCCATAATCTACCCAAGCACCTTTTTCCTGATCGTAAGTGGCGCCCCATGGATCCGTCAAATGTTCGAGCTCATGGAAAAGAGTGCTTTTTCCGGAGTCGGTAGTTTCAGTTTCGAAACATGGCGATCCGATACAGATTTTTCTATTTCCAATATCTGCATGGGGCCAGAGCGCCTCTTCAAGCAAGTTTGCCTGTTTGGAATTCAAACTTGTTGTTTTGGCAATTCCTGAACCATCTTGAAGTTCTATAGTTACTTTGGAGAAATACTTATTGATTTCGGGATTGCCTGTCGTTTGAAAAAACTTGGATTGACCTGCATAATCGGTGTAACTTTTGTAATCCGGAGAATTCGCGGCATTATATACATCCAGTAATTCCAGTTGACCTTTGCTTAATTTGGATAAATCTCCATCACCGGCTCCCAATAATTCCAGTAGATGTTGTTTGCTTTCCACAACAACAGGTTGTTGAGAGACTAATCTGTGATCTTTTTGACCAAAGTAAATTTCCTCATTGTCTTTAACATCCTCAAAATATCCGTCTTTGTCGATTTTTGGAAATCCGGTGAATGCACGATATATAAATTCGGTTATGACTTTCTTGGCGGAACTGCCCACATTGCTTTCCTCTGAAAACGCGGACATGGAAAATGTGCTTATAAAAAGCATTACAACTAAAAGCAGTTTGTTGACATTGCGTGCCGACAAAAACATATTCGATTCAAACTGTTTTATCATGATTGCCTTCTTTACTAAAACCATATAAACAATTATACGAATTAAGTTGGAAAACGCAAGGGTACGCGGACAAGGCATCAGAGCAAGGCAATCGCATGGGAATGAGGTCAACATTTACTTCTACGGTTAATTCCCAAAGTCATATTCCATAAAGCAACATTCCATTTCACGGATTAACGCAATCGCTTCCTAATAAAAGGCGCGCTGGATATTCCATTCAGTTCACAGTGGATTACGCTCGGCGATGGCTTACTAATCCCATCTATAATCGGCTCTCGGTAATGATTTCATCAATTTCATGCAATTGCCCTGACATCCCTTGCCAAGGCTTGACAACATTTCCTGGCCGATGGCGGCCTTCGGCACGGGAAGCTCCAGGAAGCGCAGGCCCGCCTTGTCAGTGCGGGAAATGCCTTCCAGGGTGCATTCGAACAAGCACAGATCGAGATCCGCCAGGCACTTTTGAACTTACAAACCGCCGGTGAAATCGTCCGGGCTCAACAAGAGGCACTCAAACAAGCCGAGGAGGCAGTTCGCCTGGCCGGGGTGAAATACTCCAACGGAATGTTCACCCAAGTCGAGATGTTCGACGCCGAGAATGCCTTTCTCAACACACATCTCCAATATCTGAGCGCGGTTTTTTCCCATCACCAAGCTCGGGTTTCGTATTTGCTGGCCACCGGAAAACTGGGCCGGGATCTTCTTGCCCGGCAAATCGTTCCTTGAGGAGCTAAACCATGTCGACAAATCCCTCCAATCATCATTATCGTTGGATTCACGGTCTTTTCCGGCGGGGTCTCCTGCTCGGCCTTATTGGTTGCCTCACCCTAACAGTGTTTTGTTGGGAAACAAAGTCTTTCGGCTGGGAACTGTTCGCCGCTGAAACGGCTTCCCCCCCTGCCGCCAAAGTCCAAAAACCGGAGGAGCGTCAGGCTACGCCGGTTATCGCCCAGACCGTTTCCACCTCCGAAATCCATCGGCAGATCATGACATCCGGGGACATTCTTCCTATGCTTGGGGTCGATCTTCATCCGAAGACCGGAGGACAAATCGTTCGATTCGATGTCCGCGAGGGATCCCGAGTTGCTCAGGGCAGTCTTCTGGCTGAAATCGACCATCGAATCCAGGATGCTCAGCTCGAGCAGGCGAAAGCCGCATTGACGGTTGCCCATGCGGCGGTTGACATGCAGGAAGTCATGGTCAAGACCGCCAAGGCCGGATTGACCGCTGCCCGTGCGCAGGCCGACGCGGTTCGTGCACAGGTGAAGAATCTAGCGGTCAGCCGGGATCGCCTCGACAAGCTGTTCAAGGAGGGAGCCATTTCCGGCCAACAGCTCGATGATGTTACGGCCCAACGCGATGCCGCGGAAGCACAACTGGTGGCGGCTACTTCCAACATCCATCAGGCGGAGGACGCCATCCAGTCGAATCAGATGACCTTGAAAATGAAGGAGGCTCAACTGATTCAGGCACAGGCCAATCTTCATACCGCTGAGGTCCAACTTGAGGATGCTTTCATCCGGGCCCCTTTCGCGGGGGTAATCACGCATCGTCACACCGATCCGGGCGCGATGGCGAACGCCGGTCAGCCACTCCTTCGTCTGGAACAGATGAACCCGGTGAAAATCGTCGGTACCCTTGTCGAAAAGAACCTCCTGCTTCTAGACCCCGGGCGCACGGAAGCTCGAGTCCGGGTCGATACCCTCGATCGGGAATTCACGGGGACCGTTGCCAGGATCTACCCCGCCATCGATTCCAAGACAAGAACCGGGCAGTTCGAAATCGTGCTCGACAATCCCGATTTGACGTTGCGTTCGGGAATGTTCACTCACATCCAGTTATTTCTGGAAACTGCACAGGGCGCAGTGGTGATTCCGCGGGATGCTCTTTTGAGCCACAACGGGGAACTTGCCGCAATACGAATCGATTCCGGCGGTCTCGCGGAGAAGGTTCCGGTACGCACCGGGATCATCCAGGATGACCGGATAGAGATCCTCGATGGTTTGAAGGCGGGCGACCGGATCGTTACCCAAGGTCTTGAGTTCATCCGCATAGGAAGCCCTGTTAAGGCTATTATTCAGGACGGCCGACAATGAACCTTTCCAGATACGGGGTGAAGTGGCCTGTCACTACCTCGATGATCTTTTTAGCCATCATCGTTCTGGGCGGATTTGCCTGGACACAGGTAGGTCTTGACCTGATGCCGGATTTCGAGATTCCAGCCATCACTGTCATCACAACCTATTCCGGAGCCGGTCCTCAGGAAGTGGAATCCCGAATAACCGAACCGATCGAGGAAAACATCTCCACTGTCCAAAACGTGGACGAGATCACCTCGATGTCTTTCGAGGGCGTCTCCGTGGTAACGGTAAAATTCAATTGGGGGATCGACCTCGCGGAGGCAACCAACGATGTACGCGACAAACTCGATTTGGTTGCCAAGCAACTTCCAGACAAGGCCGAAAACCCGATGATCTTCAAGTTCAACACCTCGATGATTCCGGTCGTCGTACTCGGTGTCTCCGCGGATGAGAGTTGGGAAAAACTCGACCGTATCGTGGACAAAAAAGTTGTCGACCAACTCAAGCGTATCCCTGGCGTCGCCACCGCCATCACACGGGGTGGCGACAAACGGGGCATCCTTTGCCATCTCAACCGCGAGCGATTGCAGGCAACCGGGCTGACCGGCCGGCAGATCGTCAATCTGTTGTCCAGCGCGAATCTCGACAACCCAGGCGGGCATCTTCGGAGTGGAACCTTCGACTACCTGATTCGAACTCCGGAGGAGTTCAAGACGGTCGATGACATCGGTTCGGTCGTCGTAGCAAAGACTTCCGGTATCGTTCGGTTGCGAGATGTTGCCGAGATCAAGGATGGGTTCCTGGAGAAGACGGGTGACTTCCTTTTGAACGGGAGGAGAGCCATCGGGGTTATCGTTCAGAAGCAATCGGGGGCCAACACTGTCTCGGTTTCGCGGGATGTGATCGCGGCACTCCCCGCTATCCAGGCACAACTCCCGTCGGACGTCAAGATCCAGATGTTCTTCGACACATCCGATTTCATCCGTGGTACGATTGACAATCTTACCAGTTCGGTCCTGTTCGGCGGTGTGGTGGTATTCCTCGTGATTCTATTCTTCCTGAGAGATTTGCGTGCAAGCCTGATCGTCAGCACCACTATTCCAACATCGCTGATCATAACCTTCCTGCTCATGTACCTTGCCGGCTACACTATCAATCAGATTTCGCTGTCGAGCCTTGCTATTGCCATCGGAATGGTGGTCGACAATGCCATTGTCATCATCGACAACATCAAGCGCTACCTGGAACGGGGAGTTTCTTCCCGGGAAAGCGCGATCTGGGGCGCTGCCGAGATGGGAACCTCGGTTATGGGTTCGACCTTGACAACCATAGTTATCTTCCTTCCCATCATCTTTACCAGTGGAATAACCCAGATCATGTTCGGTCAACTCGCCTCGATCGTCATCATGGCCTTGACCGCCTCGCTGATTTCGGCTCTGATGTTGACTCCCATGCTTGCCTCACGGTTCATGAAGACTCAAAAGGTCATGTCCGTCCATGAAGCCGAGGACAAACGGTTTCTCGAACGTCTTGAGGCGGCATATGGCCGGTTGCTTGCCTGGGCGTTGAAACACCGTTTCACGGTCGTGGGCGGGCTGGTGGTTTTGCTGATCGTCTCGATCGGTCTCATAGGCATGGTAGGCGTTGATTTTATGCCCCTCCAGGATCAGGGGCGAATCGTCGTGAACCTCGAACTGCAAACCGGCACCAGATTCGAGATCACCGGAAAAGTCGTCAATCAAATCCAGGATATTATCCGGAAACAGGTTCCGGAACTGAAGTCTATGGTCGCTCGTTACGGAACGAGTGACGACAACATCGGCTCGGTCATCATGGGGTCGAAAGATTCCTCCAACACAGGCATGATCGAACTCATGCTCGTTCAGAAGGATCGCCGGAAGCGGGGTGTCGCCAAGGTAATCGAAGATCTCCGGCCCGAATTGGAGAAGATTCCCGGTGTCATCGTTCGATTCGATGCCGGCGATCCCATGGCCAATATGATGGGAATGGGCGGCGCGGGTTTTACCCTCAACATCATCGGACATGACCTTCAAACCGGAATCAAGTATGCCAATGATCTTGTGAAAGCTCTTGCCGTAGTTCCAGGGCTGAAAGATTTGGAGATCAGCCAGCAGCTCGCCCAGCCGGAAATGCAGGTGTTGGTCGACCGGGAAAAAGCCTCAAATCTCGGGTTCAACGTTACCGATATCGGAAAGACCGTTGAACTCTGCTTCAGCGGCGATGACACCGTCAAATACCGGGAAGGCGGTGAAGAGTTCGACATAGAAGTCCGTTTGCGGCAGGAGGACCGAACGAAACTTGATGACATCGGCCAGATTCCCCTCCAAAGTCCAACCGGGGAAACTGTTCGGATCGATAACCTCGCACGGGTAAAACAGGATTATGGTCCCACACGCATCACCCGCAATGAACAGGAACGATTCATCCAGATCACAGGCCAAGTTTATAAAAGGGGTTCGGGAGATATCGCCCGCGACGCCGCGGTCGTGATCAATTCGATTCCCGTACCACCGGGTTTTTCCTGGAAGTTTGCCGGAAACGAGGAGGAGCGCAAAAAATCCTTCTTTCTGCTGCTCCAGGCCGCCGCTCTCGGCATGATCCTTGTTTATATGGTCATGGCCTCTCAGTTTGAGTCGCTGCTTGCCCCCTTCATCATTTTTCTGAGCGTTCCCTACGGGTTTGTGGGAGCAGTCCAGTTTCTTGCGATGACCGGGAATCGGATTTCGGTGGTTTCTTTGCTGGGTTTCATCATTCTTATCGGAATCGTTGTAAACAATGGCATAGTGCTGGTGAGTTACATAAACATTCTTATTCAGCGCCGCATTCCGCTTCACGATGCACTGATCCAGGCAGGAAAAGCGCGGTTGCGGCCGGTTTTGTCGACAACGATCACCACCATCGTAGGAATGATGCCGATGGCTCTGTCGACGGGGGAAGGTTCGGAAATCTGGGTTCCGCTAGCTATGAGCGTTATCGGAGGCCTGGTCGTTTCCACCGTGATGACTCTGGTACTGATGCCTGTCCTTTATGCGATCTTCAGCGGTCGAATCTTGAAGAGTTTGAAAACCGCCTGACCCGCAAGATGCGGAAAAGGCACTCCTGCCGCCCAAATGGCGAATCCCAGGAGGGACAACCGGAGGAAAATCATGGAAATGTTGATCATAGTCTGCAGCAGCACAATGCAGGAAGCCTTCTTCGAAAAAGCGGGGATTTCTTCCTACACCCGCATTCCCGAGGTCGTGGGGGCGGGCCGTGGTGGTGGGACCCGCCTCAACGATGAGATCTGGCCAGGGGTCAACAGTCTCTATCTCGTCTGCCTTCCCACTGAACCTGCCGCCGCTCTTAAAACCTGGGCCCGAGAATACCGCCGTGATGAGAATCGGGAAGGTTTCAAGGTCTTTTCCCTGGCGGTGCAGGAAATTATCTGAATAAAACAGTTGCCGCATCGCTTTGTCCACGGCAAACCACAATCTCTCGCTTGCGGCCGGAATGGCTGTGACGATTATAAACTTATTTGTCATTGCGCGATGAAGCAATTTTGAATTTTGCAAGTTGGTCCATAAAATTGTATTTTAGTTTCAACAAGTGATTTGGAGGAAAAAAATGGAGATTAAATTCGGAACCTCGGGATGGAGAGACATCATTGCCGACGGATTTACATTTCAAAATGTCCGGATCTGCGTTCAAGCTATTGCCGACCATCTTAAAGCCTCTGGGAAGCAAGGCGGTGTAATCGTAGGCAGCGATACGCGATTCCTTTCCGCAAAATTCATGGAAGTGGCGGCAGGTGTATTTGCAGCCAACGATATTAAAACGTTCTTATGCAACCGCGATACTCCCACCCCCGTCATCAGCTTTGAAATTCTGCGAAGAAAGGCGGCTGGTGGAATTAATTTTACGGCAAGCCACAATCCTCCGGAATACCAGGGCCTGAAATTTTCCCCCGATTGGGGTGGACCGGCATTACCGGAAACCACGGGTGATATCGAAAAGCGGGCGAACCTACTGATGAAGGATGGCGATGTTCCGACTCTTAATCTCGGCGAAGCCAAGGCAAAAGGATTGATTGATACGATTGATCCGAAAGACTTCTATCTTACCGATCTTACGAAGAAAGTTAATCTCGATCTTATAAAGAAGGCAAAGCTTAAGATCCTTGTGAATCCGATGTATGGTACATCCCGGGGTTATCTCGACCAAATCCTTAAAGATTCAGGATGCCAAATTAGCGTCATGAATGATCATCTGGACCCCTATTTCGGAAATAAACCCCCGGAACCCTCCGAAAAAGAAATTCCCGATATGATCGAGCAAATGAAAAAAAATGGTTTTGATCTGGGCCTTGCGACTGACGGCGATGCTGACAGGTTCGGCATTCTTGGACCAAACGGCCGTTTTTTCGAACCCAATCAAATACTGGGCATGCTCTTGGATTATTTGAAAATTTCGCGTGGCTGGCCGGGCGGCGTTGGGCGATCGGTGGCAACGACACATCTGGTGGACGCGGTAGCCGCATTCCATAAAATCGAGGTTTTCGAAACTCCCGTCGGATTCAAGTATATCGGAGATTTGATTTGCAAGGATAAAATCATCATGGGCGGAGAAGAATCGGCCGGCTTAACGATCAGAGGGCATGTTCCCGAGAAAGACGGCATCATCGCCTGTCTTTTGGTAGCGGAAATGGTTGCCGCTCTTAAAAAACCCATAGGTGAAATTTTATCGGATCTATATAAAAAAGTCGGAACCATAGTCACCCGGCGTCTAAATTTTAGACTTACTCAAGCTGAAAAGAACGCGGTTGTTGAAAAGTTGAAAAAAGACCCCAAAACAATAGGCGATTTCATGGTTAAGAAGGTTGTTAAAATCGACGGAACCAAATACCTTTTGGAAAACAACGCATGGGTTTTAATGAGATTATCCGGAACAGAGCCCGTGGTACGATATTATGCCGAAGCAAAAGACGAAGAAACACTCGAAAAGCTTTGTCAATTCGGCAATAAATTCCTGAAGGGTTGATTCTTATTCATTAGAAAAGAATATTCAATTCCATCATCCTTGCGCCGATGATGGAATTGAGTATATTTTTAGTATGCCTATTACACCGATTGATGCAAAAACTACGATTCTCACAAACAACGATGCCAGCCGCCTCAGGGAAAACCAGAAGACCCATGAGATGGGGCAGGCGCCGTTAGTTGCGCAAAACCAAGAAAAAAATCAAGAGAAAGTTGAAACGATTCATCACACCGAAGCTGCCGAGCACAAGGTAATTCGCAAGGAAGATGAAGATGCCGAAAGGGACAAGGGTCATCGAGATCCCTCCTCAAAGCAATCCCAACCCGACGAACAAGAATCGCCCGAGAAACCCAAGTCCGCGACCGACAGCGTTCGAGGCTCAAAAATAGACATCAAAGCATGAAATATTTCCACCGGCAACGATTTTATGCAGCTTCGATTGCGCTGCTGAGCTTATTTTTGTTTATTTCCCTATTTGCTTATGCGGCGGCGGAAGATGATGCCAGGGTTCAAAATCGCGAAGGTGTTTTCAAGGCTAAGAGTGGTGATTTTGAAGGCGCCTTGAGGGCTTTGGAAAGCGCTTGCCGCCAGAATCCGTTCGATGAAACAGCACTTTCCAATTTGGCGTGCGCACACAACAATTTGGGCGTATTACTGGTTAATCAGCATCACTTTGATGAAGCTATCCGACATTTCAGATCGGCAAAAGCTCAGAAACCCGATGATCTTCAAGTCAGATTCAATTTGCTTTCCGCGCTGATCACGGTACATGAATATCAACCGGCGGAACGTGAAGTCAAGGAAATACTCGCTCTTCGGCCGAAGGATAAGGAAACGCTTCTGAAGGCGGCTATGGCTTTTCAAAAAATGGAAGACGATGAAACCGCTCAAAACCTCTTGGAAAAAATTACACGCCTTGCGCCGGCTGACTTTCAAGCTTTTTTTTCTCTTGGCCGCCTTCATTATAGAAAAGGGAATTTTCGTGAAGCAAAATTCAACTTGCAGCGGGCTTTGGAAATCTCACCGAAAAATGCCTCGGCAACCAATCTTCTCGAACGGCTTGAACGCGAAGACAGCATTGAATCAGGATTTGAAAGAGATGTCAGCGTTCATTTTTCCTTAAGAATCGAAGACGCTTTCCCCCACGATTGGACCGACGACCTATTGGAGCTATTCGAGGATGCATACCAAAAAGTAGGAGACCGGCTCGGATGTTTCCCCACAAGGCAAGCCGAGATCATTGTTTATTCACCTTCGGAATTTCAAAAAGTCCGATCTTTCCCGGTTTGGGCCGGTGGAGTTTATGACGGGAAAATCCGACTTCCCGTTTCCAGTGCTGTTTCCAACTCGGAGCAACTTCGAGGAGCGGTTTATCACGAGTATACGCATCATCTTATTCATCTATTAACCGACGGAAATTGCCCCGGATGGTTGAATGAAGGTCTGGCCCAAATAATGGAAGGGATTGATCCGCAGAAAGCAACAGCAATACTGAAAGATCAGGATTCTTGTTACTGGCAACCGATAAAAAATCTGGAAGGCGCCTTTTCCCAGGCCAAATCGCGCGTAGAAGCCGAGAGATTATATGCCCAATCATTATTGGTTGTTTCATCCATAATGGATGAAAAAGGATTTACAGGCATTCAAGGGATTCTTATACAACTCGGCAAAAAATATTCGATTGAAGACGCGGTTCGCCTTACACTCGGCCAATCCGCTGAAACCATTGATGAGAAAATTCGACAATCTTTGGAATAATATCAATTCCACTAAGGCCTCGTTAATAAATAACTGTAGCAAATTTCGTTTATCGACCAGCCATAAGAGCCTGTAAGAAAACAACTATTTGTAATGGTTATTTTCTTACAGGCTCTAAACAACGATGTAAATTTTTCTCAGCGGATTACGGCGATAAGCGCCT
>Ga0209749_1002798_pt1 | contig 10670 bp, 11 predicted proteins | sample EPASupsiteSAE347_FD_187267 | JGI IMG/M metagenome (GOLD analysis project Ga0209749, IMG submission 187267) | Bioremediated contaminated groundwater from EPA Superfund site, New Mexico - Sample SAE3-47 (SPAdes) (version 2) | ecosystem: Environmental > Aquatic > Deep subsurface > Groundwater >... | reverse complement strand
AGGCGTTTCAAACTGGACAGACCTGTGAAGTCTACGGGAATTGGTAACCTCATAACTTAACAGCAAGAACTCATTTCAAGAGGAGGTGTTGTTATGCGTGATGTAATCCAGAAGATCATCGCGACAGAAAGTGAGGCGAAACTTATAGTAGAAGCGGCCAGAGCTGAAGCGGATAGCATCTTATCAAATGCTCAGAAGAAGGGGCATGATGTTGTTGAGCAGGCCCGCCAGGAAACGCTCATTGAGGCTGATAAAATTTTGGAGGCCGCAGTTAAAGCTGCGGAACAGGAAAAACAGCGTCGTTTAACAGACGCTGTAGTAGAAATAGAAAGTCAGATCCGGCTTGAGCCGGCTACCAGGGAGTGGGCTGTCGAAGAGGTCATGCGATGCGTATGCAGACAACCATAGCCGATTCCGGCACTGCATTGACGACCATTATACCGGTGAAACAAACAGCGAACGACTTGGATTATCTCGCGGCCCGTCTTCATGCCCGCCGCAGTCGCATGGCCGAGGCGCAACGGCTCGATGAATTGTGCCGTATTCGGAGTCTTCCGGAGTTTTTCCGCGCAATCTTTCCGGATTTTGAATTTAAGGGAGTTCTTGATTTTCAGCGCCAATTGGTCTATGAATTTGTTGGCGAAATATCCGGTTTCCATGCCTATGTGCCCGGCCCGGGGGCCGATCTGCTTGATTGGACACTGGTTCGATTCCAAATGGAAAACCTGAAGATATTGTTCCGGGCCTGTTTGACAAGGACCCCGATTGAAGAGATATACGGGCATCTCATTCTCATTCCAAGGGAATTAATCTTGAATATTCAAAAAATGGCCGCAGCAGAATCTCCGGAAGATTTTGTCCGGTGGGTACCGAAGGGGTTCCTTCAGAAAAGCCTGGGGAAGGCTCTCGAATTTTATCGTAATTATCCCCGACCGTTTTTCTTTGAGGCAGCGCTGGACCAAGTCTATTTCCAGGGATTGGTCGCCAGGATGGAAAAACTCTTGCAGGAAGACCGGGAAATGGTAAGACCGATGATTTATCAGGAAGTGGATATCTTCCATCTCATGCTGGTAGCCCGGGGAAAATTTCACTATAACCTGACGCCGGAGATGCTACTGCCATTTCATATCGCAGGAACCCGTATCCGACTCACACTTTTTGCCGCCATGCTTTATGACCCGGATATTTATACATCGGTGGACCGTGTTGCGGAGCGCTTGCTCAATATAGTGTCTTTCAAGCGCGGATCGAACGATGAATTGATGGCAGTCGATGCTTCAGCCTTGGAGAGTCTTGCATGGAAGCAATTCTTTCGTTTATCCAACCAGGCCTTTCGTCTGAGCCACATAGGATTGGGGGCAATTATAGGCTACGTAGGCCTCCGGCGTGTGGAAATGGCCAACCTTATCACAATTTCCGAGGGGATTCACAGTGGCATGGCTGCCGAGGAAATCCGTCGACGATTGATCCCGCGAACTAATGTGGAGGTGACGACGTGAGCCCCGGGAAGCATGGAATGGGAGAATGTGCGGATGAGTGAATGTGGAAGTTTCACATCAGAAGATTGTGAGGAGTTAATTAGCCCATTCTTGGGCGAGAGGGGAAGGCTCCGACGGCTTTGCCGGTGGAGGGGGGCGACGTGAGCCCCGGGAAATGGAGGGGGCCAATGTTTAGAGTTGTGCCTATGATGCGGTTGCACGCTGTCGTGCTCGCTCAGGATGAGCGCGCTGTGATCAAGGGTTTGGGTCGGTTGGGAGCGGTGCACCTGACGCGTACGCTGTCCGGACCCGACACGGCACCAATGGCCCCAATTGACAACACCGGAGAAATGGCACGATATGATCGTATCCGGGCTCGTGTTCAGGAGCTTCGCCAATCATTGGAAATCCCTTCTTTACACAACGAAACTGCTGAAATCTATAGCTCACACGGTGAGCGAGAAGGGGTGGCTCCGACAGCTTTGCTGGTGGAGGGGGCGACGCAAGCCCCGTTAATTGAAGAAAGCCTCCTTCACATGGAACAACAGAGCGCAGAACTATTAGGGCATCGCCAGAATCTCATGCAACGCCGGAAGGAATTGGCCGCCATTGGTGAGCGGGTATCGCGTTATCGCGGGCTCGAGATTCCTCTGGACAGGCTTGATCAATTTTCATTCCTCCATTTTATTACCGGAAGTTTACCATCGGAGAACCTTGAGAATCTTGGAAAGGAAATTGGCGATAACGTTGCTCTCCTTCCTTTAGCCCAACAAAAAGGGCAACAGGCGCTTTTTGTGATAACTACCCGTCAGGGCCGCCCCGCCTTGGAAAGGGCGTTGCAACAGGCGGGCTTTCAACGCGAGACGCTTCCTGTAGTCGAAGGCGCCACAGTTGATAGATTGTCCGAAGAAGGCCGGAGAGAACAAGAACGGTTAGCAACGGAACTGGAGCAATTGAATGGCAAAATCAAGGCGATTGCGGCCGGGTTCGCGCCGACCCTGGCTGAGATTGAAGGGTTTGTAGATATGGAGTGCCGACTCCTGGAGTCAAGTCAGAAGTTTCCACGCACGGAGGCTGCGGTACTGATCGCGGGATGGGTCCCCAAGCGCGATGTAGCGGCTTTAGAGCAGCGTATGGGAGAAATCACCGGCGGACGGCATGTTATTGAGACTGCCCTTCCGGACAATTTAACGGAAGAAGATATTCCTGTCCTGCTTGGACATTCGCGATTACTGCGGCCTTTCGAGATGCTGGTTTCAACTTATGGTCTCCCGAACTATCGGGAACTGGAGCCTACGCTGTTTGTGGCTCTAAGTTACCTCGTAATGTTCGGCATGATGTTCGGCGATGCCGGGCACGGAGCTGTCCTTGCTGCCTGCGGACTTATCGCTCTGTTTGCCGGCCGATCCGAAAAAGTGCGGGATGTCGGCCTGCTCCTTCTTTTCGGGGGCTTGTCCAGTACCGTTTTCGGCGTGGTATACGGCAGTTACTTCGGTATTGAAGTATTCAAGAAGTACGCACTCTGGCATGATCCTCTTGAAGGAGACCCTATGAGTCTCATGTATGGTGCTATCGGGATCGGCGTTGTCATGATCAGCATCGGTATCATATTGAATGTCATCAATCGTTTTCGACGGGGCGATGTGGTCGGCGCTATCCTTGATAAGTTCGGTCTTATCGGCCTTTTGTTTTATTGGGGAGTGTTGGCAATGATAATGAACGGCGTTGCAATCCGGTCGCGGGGGCTCATGGGTGTATCGGTCATTTTGTTTCTTGTAGTGCCCATTGTCGGTTGGTCCCTTAAAGAACCCATAGAACATTTTTTAAGCCACGAAACCGGAGAGCATAATAAGATGAGCGGCGGAATGAGCGGCGCTATTATGGAGTCGTGCGTCGGAGCATTTGAAGCGCTTCTCAGCTACCTTGCAAACACCATAAGTTTTGTCCGTCTTGCAGCTTACGCCATGAGCCATGCGGCATTGCTCTTTGCCGCTTTTATGGTGGCTGCGGAGGTCAGAGATGCTCCTATCGGGGGTAGCCTGTGGAGTCTTTTGATCATTATTTTCGGCAATTTTATTGCAATTGTCCTGGAAGGAATCATCGCTTCAATACAGGCGCTACGTCTCGAATATTATGAGTTCTTCGGGAAGTTTTTTTCAGGCAACGGTCAACCATTTGAGCCCTTTAGCTTGGCCCGGAATAGTAAACATTCAACGTGGTGATCAGATGGATCGGATAAGATGGAGGGGGCTTTCGTGAGCCCTAAGACAATGTATCTCTTTAGCTCACACAGTGAGCGAGAAGGGGAGGCTCCGACGGCTTGGCCGGTGGAGGGGGCGACGTGAGCCCCAGTAATTGTTTGGAGGTGTTACATGAAGAAGTTTTCATTCTGGCGAATCGGAGCAATCGGAGCGTTTCTGGCGGGGATTATCCTGCCCGCTACGATAGCAATGGCAGAGGAAGCCTCACGCGGGGGCGCACCGACAGATATGGTATCGGCATACAAAGCCATCGGCCTGGGTTTGGCAGCCGCCTTTGCCATTGCCATGAGCGTACTCGGCGCAGGCCATGCTGTGGGACGGATCGGGTCTGCGGCGCTCGGAGCAGCAGCAGAGAAACCTGAGCTGCTGACCCGCAGCATCATCTTTGTGGCATTGGCAGAGGGACTTGGCGTGCTCGGCTTTGCTATTGCCATGATGCTGATACAAAAAATATAAAGAGGCCGATTAGTGAGGTTCTATTGCATTGCCGACGAGAACACGGCGCGTGGGTTCCGGTTGGCAGGTATCGGGGTGCAGGTAGCAGTGACGGCAGAAGAAGCCCGGATTGCCATCGAGCAAACCGTGCTCCACCCTGACTGCGGAGTCATTATTATCACCGAAAAGGTGGCAGGCTGGATTAGGCCACAAATAGAGATGATTCGACTGGAGCGGGAATATCCGCTCATTGTCGAGATACCCGGGCCGGAAGGACCGCTGTCAGGACGTAAGAGTCTGCGCGAATTAGTACAGGAAGCTGTGGGCGTAAGTGTCGGTTAAGGAGGCTCGTGTATGACAACATATCAAGACTCATCGGAAATATTGCGCGAAGAAATTCTTGTAGACGCCAGGAGAGAGGGTGAGGAAATTATCATTCGCGCGAGGCAGGAGGCAGAAGCTTTTTTAACCGGTTCCGCTGCCGAAGCTGACCAGGAAAGCCAAGAGCGTCTTGACCAGGCTCGCTCCGAAGCTGCTCGCCGGAGTGAATTGATTCTTGCTACGGTCTCCGTCGAAACCGGCCGGCTAAGGGCGGCCCGCATCGAAGCATTGCTTGAAACTGTTTATAAGGAGGCGTGTCAGCGATTGCTGGACCGCAAAGGTTTTGATTATCACGAGACTTTGGTTGCTCTTGCTTCTCATGCCATAAGCCGGATGGCAGGTGCTGCATTTGTAGCGAAGGTGTCAGAGGAGGACTATACTATCCTGGGCGACAGACTGGCCGATGAGATTGCGAAACGTGTCGGGCGGCCGGTGAGCATTACTATTTCTTACGAACCTGACATTGCAAACGGTGTTATTCTTAAGGATGGGGAGGCTCGCCAGATGTGGGATAACCGCCTTGGGAAGAGACTGGAACGATTATGGCCGGAACTGAGGCGACAGATAGCTGTGCAGGCGGCATTAGTTCCAGCGAATATAAACGTTGATGCAGCAAAATAGCCCGCAAAACGGGCCTGGTATTGTGGGACGCACAGTCGCTACGCTCCTTCGGACGTGGAATCCAGGACGTAAAGGTATTTACGTCCTGGATTTATATAGGTCCTATTTGACATATATGACCTATTCTGAAAAATCACCGGGTGGGGCGACGTGAGCCTATGCAGAGCGTCAAAGAGAAAATAGCCCGCAAGGCGGGCGAGAAGCGGTGGCCGGGGCACCCACGACAGTGGGTCGTGCTTTGCTGGTGGAGGGGGCTTTCGTGAGCCCCGGAAAAAGGAGGTGATGGCCCATGACTACTTTTACCAGAGCCACTGAACCTGTGGTTACCCGCATCAGCGGTCCCATAGTAACTGCTGTGGGCATGTACGCAGCACAGATGTATGAAGTCGTGCAGGTCGGCAGTCTGGGCCTGGTTGGGGAAGTGGTGAGGCTGGTTGGCGATCATGCCACTATCCAGGTCTACGAAGATACCACTATGTTGAAGCCCGGCGCGCCAATTAGGTGTACAGGCGCGCCTTTGTCCGTGTGGCTCGGCCCGGGGTTGGTAGGTAATATTTACGACGGCATTCAGCGTCCGTTGCCGGGCATTCAAGCTCGCAGTGGTGCCTGGATCCGTCGCGGCGAAAAAGTAGACCCTCTTGATACCAAGAAACACTGGACATTTGAACCGCTAATCAGCACCGGTGAAATGGTGACCGCCGGTCAGGCAATAGGTCGGGTCAAGGAAACACCGCTGGTTAATCATATGATTATGTCGCCTCCGGATGTCAGTGGCATCGCATGGTCCGTAGTCGACAAAGGGGATTATGGACTCCTTGATCATCTTGCTATTATCGAAACTGAAACAGGCAAGCGCAACATCACTATGCTCCAGCAATGGCCTGTACGGGTGCCGCGTCCCATTTCCGAACGATTGCGTATCACTGAACCGTTGATCACAGGACAGCGTATCATTGATACCTTCTTCCCAATCGGTAAAGGCGGAGCCGCAGCCATTCCGGGAGGTTTCGGCACTGGAAAAACGATTACCCAGCACCAGCTTGCAAAATGGTCAAACGCCGAAATCATTGTTTTTATCGGTTGTGGGGAGCGGGGCAATGAAATGACTGATGTTCTGCGTGAGTTTCCGGAACTTAAAGATCCCCGTTCAGGCCGGCCTTTGATGGAGCGGACCATCCTTATTGCCAATACCTCGAATATGCCTGTGGCTGCAAGGGAAGTATCTATCTATACCGGCATTACCCTGGCTGAGTATTACAGGGATATGGGTCTCAGCGTAGCGGTCTTTGCCGATTCTACCAGTCGTTGGGCAGAGGCCCTGCGCGAACTTGCCGCGCGTTTGGAAGAGATGCCCGCTGAAGAAGGCTTCCCGGCATCGTTGCCCACCAGGCTTGCGCAGTTTTATGAGCGCGGCGGCGCTGTCACTACGCTTGCAGGCGAACAGGCTTCCGTAAGTATCGTGGGCGCTGTCAGCCCACCCGGAGGTGACTTTTCCGAACCTGTCACTCAGCATACACGCCGCTTTATCCGTTGTTTTTGGGCCCTCGATACTGAACTGGCCAATGCGCGACATTATCCTTCAATCCACTGGCTACACTCTTATTCGGAGTATGTCGAGGATGTCGGACCATGGTGGAAAAAAGAGGCTCCTGACTGGATCGAACTGCGCACAGAGGCACTGACTCTCCTTCAAAGGGAGGACCGTCTTCAGCAAATCGTTAAACTGGTAGGGCCCGATGTTTTGCCCGACAGCCAACGCTTGATCCTTTTTGTCGCCGAGATTATTAAAGACGGTTTTCTTGCCCAAAGCGCTTTTAACGAAAATGACATGTATTGCACGCCCCAACGACAAGTTGCGCTCCTGCGCATTATTCTTACCCTGTATCGAAGGGGGCGTGACTTAATTCAAGGGGGTGTCCCGTTGGCGCGAATTCGCTCTTTAGGCTGCGTACCATATTTACTGCGGGCAAAGGCGGATTTTGGCAACAGCGATCTTGAAAAGCTTGTGGATCTGGAACAGAGGATTATGGAGGAGACGGAAATGCTGGCAAAAGAGGGTGCAAAGGAGGCTACCTTAATATGCACACCACCTTTGAAATAGAAGACCGGGGTTTACAGTACATCGGCTCCTGGCGCATCGAGGGGCCGTTGGTTGTGGTGGAACGGATTCGTGATGTGGGCTACGATGAAATTGTTGAGATTCTCGATGCTGCCGGTAGTCCCCGCCTTGGCCGAGTCCTTGATATTTCCGAAACACAGGCTGTGGTGCAGGTGCTCGAAGGAACAACGGGCCTCTCGAATCAAACCTTGCACGCCCGTTTTCTGGGGGAGAGTTTTCGCCTGCCTGTTTCCCGGCAGATGCTGGGTCGCGTATTCGATGGTCTCGGTCGCCCGGCCGACAATGGTCCGCCTGCGCTATCCGCGGAGCGGCGCGATGTGAATGGAATGCCTATAAACCCTTATGCGCGGCGCTATCCACGCGAATTCATACAGACTGGTGTGTCGGCCATTGATGGGATGAATGCATTGGTCCGCGGCCAGAAGCTGCCTGTCTTTTCCGGAAACGGTCTGCCACATGACCGCGTATCCGCTCAGATCGTCCGGCAGGCACGTCTGCTCGAAGAAGAGGTCGAATTTTCGATTGTTTTTGCCGCCATGGGCGTGAAGCATGATGTGGCCGAATTTTTCATCCGTAACTTCCGGGATTCCGGCGCCCTTGCTCGCGCTGTCATGTTCTTTTCTTTAGCAGATGCGCCAAGTGTTGAGCGTCTTCTTACACCGCGAGTCGCTTTGACCCTGGCAGAACATCTGGCTTTTGATTGCGGCCAGCATGTGCTGGTGTTGCTGACGGATATGACAAATTACTGCGAAAGCCTGCGCGAAGTGGGCACAGCACGGGGCGAAATCCCGGGCCGCAAGGGTTATCCTGGCTACCTCTACTCTGATCTTGCCAGCATCTATGAGCGCGCCGGACGCATTGAAGGCTCGCCGGGCTCAATCACCCAGATACCTATTTTGACCATGCCTGCAGACGATATCAGCCATCCTGTTCCCGATCTCACCGGCTATATAACTGAAGGGCAGATAGTGCTTGACCGCGATCTGTTTCAACGCGGCGTCTACCCGCCAATCGCCGGCCTTCCAAGCCTGTCGCGTCTAATGAAAGATGGTGTGGGCAAAGGTTATACCAGGGAAGATCATCCGATTCTCGCAAGCCAGTTATTCGCGTGTTACGCCTATGTAAAACGGGTAAGGGGGCTGGCCGATGTCATCGGCGAAGAGGAACTGAGCACAATCGATAAGCAATACCTGAAGTTCGGCGAAGCCTTTGAAATGCGTTTTTTGAACCAGGGCGAATATGAGAACCGGACTATCGAGGCCACACTCGAACTTGGCTGGGATGTACTATCCACATTACCTAAAGATGAGTTGCACCGTGTAAGCGACGCTCTGTTGAAGGAATACTATCATGAGAAAGAGGATGCCTGTGCCTGAGTGACATTGCTTCAGGGGAATATAGCGAGGTAGAATGGTTTTATGGGAAAACTGAACATTGCACCGACTAAATCGAATTTGCTCGTACTGAAACGGCAGCTTGCCTTCGCCGAAGAGGGCTACGACCTTCTCGAACAAAAACGACAAATCCTTATCTTTGAACTGATGAGCCGCTTGAGTCGAGCCCGTGATGCCGAACAGAGCGTTGCCGAAGCCCTTCGTCTGGCCTTTGCAGCGTTGCGTGAGGCCCAACTGGATAAAGGGTCCGAAGCTCTTGACGGCGCTGTTCTTGCTGTGAGGATGGATCACCAGGTGGATATCTCGGATCAGCACCTTATGGGCATGAAGATTCCCCATGTGACCGTGCGAACGGAGCCGGTCGGCGCCCAGTTTGGCATAGGTGGAACTTCTGTGAATACTGATGTTGCCATGAGCCGTTTTGTTGAAGTGCTTCCCCTGCTTGCGGAGTTAGCAGAGTTGGAAAATGCCGTAATGCGGCTGGCTCGGGAACTTCGCAAAACCCAAAGGCGCTGCAACGCACTCTCCAAGATCTTTATGCCGGACTACCGTGAAACGATCAACTATATCATGGGTTCACTGGAGGAACGGGAACGCGAGTCGTTTGTTATCCTGAAAATGATTCGAGATCGCCTTGGGCAGTCACCCTCTGAGAACGCTTAAGGAAAGCTCTTTCAACAGTTCCATAGCCTTTTTGGCTTCAGTGATGTTCAGACTGCCCAGCCCGCAGCTTGTTGTTATAAGCCAGTCCTTGCTTTCGGATTTAAGGCCAAGTTCATTCATTTTCTTTGCGAATTTTGCCATAAGTCTTATAATATCGTCTTTTGATACGTTCCATATTTCTTCTGAAGAAGGAACAAACCCAGGGGAAATCCACCCGCCTTTTTTCAAAAATCTTGCCAGATCTTCCTTGAAATAAAATATTGTTTCCAGAAAATTATAGGCATCATAGTTTACAATATCGACATTAGCGCCAAACAAAACAGACCAGTCTGTGTTCCCGCAGCAATGAACACCCTTTTTTGCCTCTATCCCATCCAGCGTTTCGTTTAGAAGGGAGATCGTCTCTTCCTTAGATATAGACACATAAGCTGAACCAAAGGAAACCATATATGGCTCGTCAAAAAAAATGATAATATCCTTTTCAGGGCATGTTGTCTTGATAGCGTTGACCATCCATTTGGCCTTCATGTTCAGAGCCTTTTTGATGATATCAAAGAAGCCGTAGTTATATATGATCGGTTTGCCGTTTTCATCCTTAAGGCCAAGTCCCATGCTGAATGGTCCTGTTAATTGTCCTTTAATAAAACTTACCCCTTCCTGTATATCTTTGAGCTTTTCCAAAAACCTGTAAAACCCGGGGGCTACTTTGTCCGAGATAGAGAAAGCCTCGAGGTTTTCGCTATAAAAATCTTCATAAAACTGCTCTATGCCTTTTGTTTCTTCCGTATTCATGTAAACCGTGTCGTTTTTCTCATCAATAACAATGCATGGCACTGATTCAAGAAAAGTGGTGTACATATTTTCCACTGGAGATCTTTTGGGCAGTTGAGGCCAGAAGGGTATCTCCGGGCATGCAGTGAATATCACATCAATTGCCTCGTCTATATCTGTAAAAGGGAAACTTCCTATTCCGGTAATCATTTTTCACCTTAATATTTATTTTTTGCATTTTTTTAACATAGGGGAAGCTGTTATGTAAAGCAGATTGCAGTTTTTACGAAAAGCGCCGGAATATTCCGTTTATGTGAACGGGGATGAATGGCGGATGTTTTTCGCGCAGGTTAAAATCTGAAGCTATCCGTTCAGAAGATCAGCCGGATAACCGCTTGCAAAGGGTGTGGCCGGGTTTTTCACTATAGTTCAACCTGCATGCCGTCATATGCAAGGTCTATCTTGAGCGGCGATTTTTCTGCAAAAATTGCCAGATAGCGTCTCGTATCCTCAAGAAATTCATCCAGCCTTTCATCATCGAAAGTAG
>Ga0209749_1002797_pt1 | contig 10671 bp, 10 predicted proteins | sample EPASupsiteSAE347_FD_187267 | JGI IMG/M metagenome (GOLD analysis project Ga0209749, IMG submission 187267) | Bioremediated contaminated groundwater from EPA Superfund site, New Mexico - Sample SAE3-47 (SPAdes) (version 2) | ecosystem: Environmental > Aquatic > Deep subsurface > Groundwater >... | reverse complement strand
TGAGGGCAAAATCGATAATGGGGATCGAGCGTGGCGCTTCGGCAATCCAGCCAACGGGCTTGAGCAAGCCATAGACGAGGATGGCTAATACGCCACTGCCCAGGAACGCGCTCCAGCCGAGGAGCACGAACTCGCGCAGGCTGCCGAAGCGCCAGAATTGGCTGTAGAGGCCCAGCAGCATAAAGATAGCCAGCTTGACCAGCGGCGAGAGCAGAGCGTAACGCCAGACGGAGGGCGCATAGGTCGCGGGCAACACCTCCAGGCGGATCGTGTAGGCCAGCGGGATGACGGCGATCTGGGTGAGGAGATCCCAAAGGAACAGGTGGCGGTTGCGCATGGCGCTGACACGCGCATAGAGGGCGCGTTTGAGGCGCAAGACGAGCGACTTTGCTTGGGAGGAGGAGGCTGTCACGGCGTTAGGCCAGGCCTTTCAGACGGTTGGCGGCAAGATGCTTGCCAGGATCCTTGGCTCATACCCAGGGAGAACAGTGGCAAGCAGTAGCACCATATCAGTGAACAGGTTCGCGTGCTCCAAATATGCGAGCTCGAGAGAGAGCTTCGCGGGCATGATGTTCGTGAGGTAGACTGTCTCCCAGTCTGGCCCCTGCAAAAGCTCCTCCTCGTGCCGGTAGCGCAATGAGGCTATACCCGTAATGCCTGGGCGTACGGACAGAACAACACGCTGCTCGCTCGTATAGAGCGCGACGTAGCGCGGATCTTCGGGACGGGGCCCCACCAAGCTCATGTCTCCGCGCACGACGTTCCAGAGTTGAGGCAACTCGTCGAGTTTGTGGCGACGCAGAAAGTGCCCCACGCGTGTGACCCGGCGGTCTCCGGCAGACGTGATCCCAGGGCCAGTGCGGTCAGCTCCAGCGGTCATACTTCGAAACTTGTACAGGTGGAATTCCCGCCCGCCGCGCCCAGTCCGCCTTCCCAGGTACATGGCAGGACCGGGGGAATCCAGGACTACGGCAAGAGCTATCACCACCAATAGGGGAGTGAGCAACAGTAATCCCAGGCTAGCCAGCGCCAGGTCTAGAGCACGCTTGAGCACGTCTAGCGGCCGAATCGCTGTGCGATATCAGTCACAGCCGCAATCACATCCTCAACGTCATCATCGGTGAGGGCAGGGCTCAGAGGGAGCGACACAAGGCGTTGGTACTCGCGGTAGGCGATGGGGAAATCCTCTGGTTTATAGCTATACTTATCGCGGTAGTACGGCTGAATATGGTTAGGGATAAAGTGTACACTGGCCCCGATGTTCCGGGCCTTGAGCTCGGCGATAAAGCGTGCCCGGTCGATGGTCAAGCGATCCAAGTTGAGCCGGACCGCGTACAGTTGCCAGGCGTGTTCGACCGAAAGCAACGCGGTCGGAAGTTGCAGCTGGGGAAGCTCGGCTAAAGCCTGGTTGTAGCGCGTGACAATGACCTGTCGCCGCGCCTGCATCTCCGGCAGTCGACGAAGCTGCGCCAACCCGATTGCAGCCAGCACATCAGGCATGTTGCACTTGAACCCGGCACGCACGACTTCGTAGAACCACGAGCCTTCCGCCTCATAGCGCTTGTAGGCATCGTGACTCATGCCATGCAGGCTCCAGATGCGCGCCTGCTCGATCAGCTCCGGGGCCCCGGTGAGCATACCCCCCTCGGCAGTAGTAAGGTTCTTGGTGGCGTAAAAGCTGAAGGCCGTTAGGGTACCCAGGGTGCCCACCATACGCCCTTTGTAAGCGGCGGGCAGCGCGTGAGCGGCGTCCTCGAGCACGTAGAGACCGTGTTGTTGTGCAAGCGCAAGGATCGGATCCATGTCGCAGGGGTGACCGTACAGATGCACCGGCATGATGCAACGCGTGCGTGGTGTGATGACGCGGGCCACTTGCTCAGGATCAAGGTTGAGCGTGTCTGGGCAGACATCGACCAACACTGGGCGGGCCCCCACGTGCTCGATGACATGGATGGTGGAGCAGAAGGTCATCGTGGTAGTGATGACCTCGTCGCCCGGGCCGATGCCCAACGTGGCCAGGCCAACCTGCATCGCGGCAGTGGCAGAGCTGACAGCGAGAGCAGCGGGCGCGCCAAGATAGGTGGCGAACTGTTGCTGGAACCGTCTAGCCCTTGGGCCGGTCGTGATCCAATCCGACCTCAAGGTGTCTATCACTTCGGCGATCTCTTCTTCGCCCAACAGCGGGGGAGAAAAAGCTAGAAAGGTGTCACGCATGTGTACCTTCTTCTGAAGTGTACTGGGCTAGAATGTCGGGGCAGGGTTGTTGATCGAGTGGGCACTGGCCCTGGAGGTAGAAACGCAGCATGCCCTCGGCTTTGGCTAGGGCGGGATTATCGGGCAGCCAACCCATGAGCCGCTTGAGCACCGCGTGGCTGGCCCTATTGACGAATGGAGACAGTCTAGGATTGAATACCACTCGCTGTCTAAGGGGGGTAGCTCTGTACCTCATACGAAACTTGAACCGATCCACGTCGGGCGGTGCATCCAGGGAATGTAAAGCAAGAAAGACTCTGGAAATGCCAGGACGATTAAGTGCTTCCTTGGTCACCTCATAAAAAATGGCATTGTTGATACCGTGTCTCAGATGCGCCGTGGCACTCTGGTGATAGAGCAAAGTATAGCAGCTATCGCAAACGCAAGCTAGCAAACAAGCCACAAGTTGTCCATCATGAATAGCCCCCCATGCCTCAAAGCCAGGCAGGTTCTGAGCACCATGACACATGCGTTGCCACCAGACATAGCTTTCGGCCTTGGTTCTTCCCTGACGCATCAAGGTCTCCAATCGGAGGCCCCATCCTTCAGTGGCGAGTCTTGACACTGAGATGGGTTCTACCGAGGTGTATTCAAGCCCTTTGCCTATGTCCTGGCGGACTCTCCTTGGTAGTGCGGCCAGATTGTATGAGGGACCTTCACAGACCACATGGTAACTGAGCATTCCTTGCGCAGCAGAAAGGGGGGTTGAGTAGCGAAGGGCAATCGCGTTCTTCCGCTTAAGTAACGATGACAGTTCTTCTTCCTGGGGCTCAATCACCCAATCATATGGGAAGGCTTGGTAGACTCGTGGTCCTGCACAATACCAGTAGCTGCTCTCTGAACGTGCAACTCGATAGCCCTGACGGCGCAGCCATTCAGCAAAGACCTCAGGATTCATATCCCAAGCCTGTTGATAGAGTCAATAAGCCGTCCTTGGATGGGGTCGAGGAGTTTCCGGAAGGGCCCCGGACGCAGATCCGCTGCGAACTGTGCCCTCCTGTGCCGACAGAGATATGGCAGGTTGGTACGACGACCCGGCGATCCACCATCTGACAACTTGAGGCGATTAATCCGATCTGCTCGGATTCGTTCCGATACCGAACAAGGATTTTGTTCATGCTACATATCGACACCTATTATACATTCTCTTATTTTTAAGATTGTTTTAGTCTTTCATTTATGGGCCAGCTATGGTTTATTGCAGTTCCTTAGAAGCAGACTGCGCTACCGAACACACATACCCAGCTTTTTGATCAGAGAGAGAAGGATACGTGGGAAGACCAACAGTCGCATGCGCAGCCCGACGAGCGTTTGGAAAGCCAACAAGACCAAAACTGTCTGTGCACAAGTACCGGAAAGTCCAGCTTGGATCTATACCCCTACTCTTCATGTATCGACAGAAAGAGCGCCGATCGTTTACGATCAGCGGGTACTGGATCCATGCGGGGGAACTGTTGCTACCCACGACTGGCAATGCCAAAATCTTGCATCCATACAATCCATTGGCGTATCTCCGCGCCAGTTCACGCCGACGACTCAAGTTCGACTCCAGTCGATCCAACTGCAAAGCCACAAGAGCAGCGGAAAACCGGGAGCACGTTGTGAGGAAATCCGGAGGTTCATCCGCGTGAGACTCGACCATCTGGAAGCCCATCTCACCACGCAGAAGCTGGTGGCCCAAGCTGACAGCTGGGTATAACACAGGCGTCATAGCTGCCCCCCAAACTGCGCATTTAGCGAATGAGCAAATGCACGCGTCGTGCCGGACAGCATTTTCCATAACCGCACTGACCTTGTGAGCCAGATCATCACTATTCGTCAGTAGAGCACCCCCTATGCCACCCGAGACCACTTTCGTGTTATGAAAACTCAGGATCGCCGCGTCACCGAACCTACCAACAAGCTCCCCATCTATGGTAGCTCCGAGCGCGGGTGCAATGTCCTCTACAGCCAGAATGCCGTGGCGTCTGCAGATGCGCAGAATTTCCTGAACGTCACAGGGTATACCGAATTGGTGGGTTAGCAGAATTACGCTCGTGGTACGCGTCACCGCCTCCTCTACCGCGCCAGCAGTCATGTTGAAGGTGCAATCGCCAATGTCGACAAATACGGGATGGTAGCCTGCATAGAGGATGGCTTCAGGAACCACAATGCAGTTGTAGGCCGGCAGAATTACATCGCCAGGCCGACCGTAGGCCTTCAGGACGACATATAAGGCAACTCTGGCTCCACTGAAGAGGAAAACGTGCTTAATAGCAAATAGCTTCGATAGACGACCCATAAGCAAAGCCAGCGGGTCAGTAGTGAGACACATCTGCCAAGCCCGAGCCAAGTCATCGAACTGGTATGTCGGTCCATAGCGTGGAATGATCACCGCACGATACTCCGGATCAGCGCCTCGTATGCCTGCGCCGCCACTTGTCGTGAGTAGTAGGCCACGACATAACGCCGTCCATTCTGCCCCATCCTCGCACACAAAGATGGGTTCGCGTGAAGTTGACGGACGGCTTGGGCCAGCGATTCCGCGTTCTCCGGCTCTACTAGCAGACCACAGTCTGCCCGCTCAAGCAGGCAAGCAATCTCTGTTTTTGGTTCGACGGTGGCGAGCACAGGTCGCCCGCTTGCCATAATATTGTACATCTTTGACGGGACTACTTCGACCGTGATTCCTTTTTTTAGAGATACCAGGGATACATCGGCAAGACCAAATACGTCGGGGACAGCCTCACGGAGCTGTAAAGGATAGAAACGCACGTTCGTCAGCCCCATCTTAGTGGCCATCGCCTGCAGAGCTAGCCTCGCCACGCCATCGCCTACGAAGACGAAAACGATATCCGGAGCATCGCGAAGCATCTGGGCCGCATTGAGGACGTTCTCTAGCCCCTGCGGGAGACCGATGTTCGCCGTGTAGAGCACGAGAAATCTGCCTTCCAGCCCCCACATCTCACGGAACTTGCTATCCCCACACAGAGGATGGACAAAGTCAGTATCGACACAGGCCGGGATTACTGTGACCTTGCCCGTCGGAACACCCTTGCGAGTCAGATTGTCTCTGAACCCTTCAGACAGCACGGAGAGTCGTGCAGCTCGTCTATAGAAGAACCGCTCTGTCCGCTCAATAAGAGAGATAAAAAGACTATTTTTAAGTAATCCAAGCCGAATTGCTATATCAGGATAGATATCATGCAATACATAAATAAAAGGTATATGTTTAGAGATGGCTTGCACAAGCAAGGGCAATCCATTCCAAAGTGCCGGGGCATCCGCCAAGATGATGTCCGGTCGCGATGTTCTGAGAGCTGCCAGAGTCGTAGCTAGACCGTAAGATGCATAATACAGCGATCGCTGCCACATGGAAGTCTTCCTAGCGTAGACGTGACACCGCAATACCGATACGCCATTCAGTCGCTCGCATTGATCGACCGGTGGGGTGCGATTCGGGGGCGAGCCATTGCCGCCGTAGTGGGGGAAGGCCGTGACGACAGTCACATCGTACCCCAACATTGCCAAGTCTTCACAGAGAGCTGTGTAGATGGGGGCACTAGGCCCGAGATCAGGCGCATACTGGGGTGTCAGTACCAGAATCCTCATTCCTGATCGCGGTGCACCTTTGTGTTTCTCCGGTTTAGTTTCTTCTCTCCTTCTTTCAGCATGAAGCTTAGCTGCTGGGTTCAAGGTTGCTTCCAGACCTCACGCCTCACGTAATCTGTGTAGCTTAAGATAACGCGCACCACCTTTTCCGATACGTTGGGCACGTCATAATCAGCAACCAAACGTAGCGATCTCTCCCTTCCTCGCGTTTGCGAATTAAGGATCGTCAGCCCCTCCTGGATGCGCTCCCACTCTAACCCAACCATCATCACCGCACCCTCCTCCATGCCCTCCGGACGCTCATGAGCCTGGCGGATGTTGAGCGCGGGAAAGTTCAGGATGGACGACTCCTCGGTGATCGTGCCACTATCCGAAAGGGAAGCACGCGCATGGAGCTGCAGATAGACATAATCGCTAAGGGCCAGGGGTTTGTGCAACTGAACTTCGGGCGGGAAAACGACGCCCTCAGCCTCGATACGCTTACGTGTGCGCGGATGGGTCGTTACGATGACGGGCAACCGGTATTCGTTGGCGAGGTTGGTGAGCACCTGCACGAGCTTGCTAAACTGGGCAGGCGAATCAATGTTCTCCTCACGGTGCGCACTGACCACAAAGTAGGCCTGCTCCTGTAGTTCCATCCGGGCCAGCACATCCGAGGCGTCGATCTTGGCACGATAGTAGTGCAACACCTCGTACATGGGACTACCGGTCACGATAACCCTGTCAGGAGACAAGCCTTCCCGCAAGAGATACTCGCGCGATATCTGGCTGTAGGGCAGGTTGATGTCGCTGATATGATCGACGATTTTGCGATTGATCTCTTCCGGTACGCGTTCGTCGAAACAGCGGTTACCAGCCTCCATATGGAACACCGGAACCTTGCGGCGTTTGGCGGGAATGGCGGCTAGACAGCTATTTGTATCCCCCAGAATGAGCACCGCGTCGGGCCGTACCTCTGCCAGAAGGGCATCTACCTTGGCGATGATGTTGCCGATCGTCTGGGCCGCCGTCTCACCGGCAGCATCGAGAAAGTAGTCGGGCTTGCGAAGCTCCAGATCATCGAAAAAGATCTGGTTGAGTTCGTAGTCATAGTTCTGCCCTGTGTGAACAATGATGTGGTCCATATGCCGATCCAGCGCAGCCATCACCCGGGAGAGTCGGATGATCTCTGGTCGTGTGCCGATGATGGTCATGACTTTCATGGGGCTACACCAACTCGGCATAGGTATCTGCATGGGCGGGATCAAACACCTCACTCGCCCAAAACAGAACAATCATCTCGGTATCACCCGCGTTCGTAATGTTGTGGGTGTAGCCGGGTGGAATGTCCACAACGCGGAACTCGCTGCCCGAGACCCGGTACTCAAGCACATCTTGGCTGAGAATGTGACGGAAGCGAATGAGCGCCTCACCCTCCAGCACAACAAATTTCTCCGTCTTGGTGCGGTGATAATGGTTACCACGCGTAATGCCCGGATGGGTGCGCGAGACAAATATCTGGCCAAAGGACTCGCCCTTGAGCAGCTCGGCCAGCCCACCGCGCGCATCCGCTTTGAGCTGCAGCGAGTAGGCCAGGTCGTCTGGAGCGAGGTACGAGAGATAGGTGGCGTACAAGCAGCGTGTGAAGCGATCCAACAGCGGCAGCACCAGGCTCGAACGCAACGCGCGGAACGCACGAATGCGCTCGGCCAGCTCGCCGAGAGATAGACACCCAACGGCAGGCACATCTGCGACATGAGTGCCCGAACCACGCACAGACAGGGTCTCGGAAAACAGCGCGTCCACAGCATCGTCGATGTAGACCAACTCGATCTCGCGGGCCGGGTCGGAGATCGTGATGGGCAGGTCGTGTGCGACGTTGTGGCAAAATGTCGCCACAACCGAGTTGTAGTTGGGGCGCGACCACTTGCCAAAGAGATTTTTGAAACGGTAGATGACGACCTCAGCCCCGGTGCGTTCGGAGAATCGCTGCAATTCGTCTTCGGCCTCGCGCTTGCTAATGCCGTAAGGGTTGTCGAGTGCGGCCTGTACCGACGACGAAAAGACGATCTTGGGCGCGCGGTCCTGGAGTTCCAGAATGCGGCAGATCTCCTGGGTCAAACCTACGTTACCGGTGTGGTATTCGCCAACCTGCTGCGGACGGTTCACCCCCGCCAGGTGGTACACAATGTCCGCTTGGGCCAGACAAGCTGTCAGGTCTGCGCTGCTGCTACCAAGATCATAGCCGAGGAGCGTCAGCCCTTCCTGGCGCATGAGAGTGGCCCGCAAGTTCCTACCGACAAAGCCCCCCGAGCCAGTTACCAGAATTGTCGTGGTCATCACGGCACCGCCCCATTGGAGGCATTTGCTGCCAGCGTGGGCTGCCAAGCAGCCAGCTCGGCCCGAACGTAGTCGATCTTTAGCAATAACGCGGCCATTTCGTCCACGTTCAACTGGCAAGTGTTGTGCGAGTTGTAGTCCTCGTGCGTGGCAACCTCCTCTCGGCCTTGGGTAAAGTAAGCGCCATAGTTCAAGTCGCGGTTGTCCGCTGGTACCCGGTAATAATCGCCACAATCCTCGGCCCTGGCCAACTCATCGCGCGTGAGGAGGGTCTCGTAGAGCTTTTCGCCGTGGCGCGTGCCGATGTAGTGAACCGGGTTGTTCGCGTGGAACACGCGCTTGACCGCCTCTGCAAGAATACCGATGGTAGCGGCAGGGGCCTTTTGTACAAAGACATCGCCCGGCAGGGCATGCTCAAAGGCGTAGAGCACCAAATCCACGGCATCGTCAATCGACATCATGAAGCGAGTCATGTTGGGGTCAGTGACAGTGAGCGGCTTTCCCGCTTTGATCTGTTCCACGAACAGAGGAATGACCGACCCGCGCGAGGCCATGACGTTGCCGTAGCGCGTGCCACAAAAGACCGTGCCGCGAGGCGCGGCCACACGGCTCTTGGCCAGCATCAGCTTTTCCATCATGGCCTTGGAAATGCCCATGGCGTTGATGGGGTAGACCGCCTTGTCGGTGCTGAGCACCACCACACGCTTAACGCCAGCCTCGACGGCGGCGCTCATAACGTTCTCTGCCCCCAAAGCGTTGGTCTTGAGCGCCTCTAGTGGAAAGAACTCGCAGGACGGCACCTGCTTGAGCGCAGCAGCGTGAAAGACATAGTCCACGCCCACCATAGCGTCGCGCACGCTCTCCAACTGGCGCACGTCGCCAATGTAAAAGCGTAGCTTGGGGTGGTTGTATTGCTTGCGCATGTCATCTTGCTTTTTCTCGTCGCGCGAAAAGACGCGGATCTCGCCGATCTCGGTATCGAGAAAGCGGCGCAGGACGGCGTGGCCAAAAGTGCCCGTGCCGCCAGTAATGAGGAGGGTACCGCCGATGAACATTCGGTCTATTCTCCTAAACCAAGTCCAGGGTGAAACCTACATGCTGGTTTACTACAGAACTGGGCCTACTCCTACAGCTAGGTGGCATCTTGTGCTGCATTACCACCTGTAGGGGCGGTTCGCGAACCGCCCCTACGAACCATGTAAATCTCACCGCGGACTCAGCTTAGAGCCTATTCGACAATACATAATGGTTTTGCTATTATCAGCGTATGAACACCTATCAGACCAACGACAGCTTTGGGATTTCTGATGAACTATGGGCCAAGATCGAGCCTTTGATCCCGCCGCCCAAGCCCTGCAAGCGGCCCGACCGTCCGGGTAGGCCACGGCGGGACAGTCGCCAGATGATGACGGCGATCTTCTATCTCCTACGCACGGGGTGCCAATGGAACGCCTTGCCGCGGCAACTCGGGGCTCCCAGCACCGTGCACGACCGCTTCCAGGAGTGGCAAGAGGCTGGCTTGTTTGCCGCGCTATGGCGCGCCGGAGTGCTGGAGTATGACCAAGCCAAGGGACCTGACTGGGAGTGGCAAGCGATGGACGGGGCGATGACCAAAGCCCCGTTGGGGGGAAAAAGGAACGGGGCCTAATCCCACCGATCGCGGCAAAAGCGGGACTAAACGCAGCCTGTTGACCGAAGGACACGGCATTCCTATCGGCTTGGTTGTAGATGGAGCCAACCGGAACGACATGAAGTTGGTGGCGGCAACGCTGGAGTCGTTGGTGGTTCCCCGGCCGACAATCACAGCCAAGCATCCCCAAGGATTGTGTTTGGACAAGGGGTATGACTATGACGAAGTGCGCCTCACGCTCGCTCAATGGGGGTACACCGCCCACATTCGCGCACGAGGGGAAGAGGCACAAGCCAAGCAAGAGATTCCCGGCTATCGGGCGCGCCGCTGGGTCGTGGAGCGCACCCATTCCTGGATGAACCGTTTCCGTCGGCTGTTGATCCGCTGGGAGAAGAAGGTAGAGAACTACCTGGCGATGCTGCATCTCGCTTGCGCTTTCATTTCTTTCCGTGCTGCCGGGACCATTACTTGACCATGATTATGTATTGCCGAATAGGCTCTTAGTATCCACGCTGCGGGTGCCTGCGACCCGTGCAAGGAATGAGAATGTCTCTCTTGCACACTGTCCCCATGAATAGTATTGCGCTCTCGCATAGGCAGCCCACGATAGCCGCTCGCGAAGTAACGGATCGTCCATTAGCGTGGTCATGGCTGAGGCAATAGTTTCGGGTCGTTCGGGATCGAAATACAGTCCTGCATTCCCCAAAATCTCGGGCATGGCGCTGCGATCTGAACAAGCAATTGGCAGCCCTGCTGACATAGCTTCCACTAGGATCTGCCCAAACGTCTCGCAACTGGAGGCAAAAACGAATCCATCGGCCTTATGATAATGGGTGGTTAACTCAGCATACGACACAGGCCCAAGATAACGAATGAAG
>Ga0209749_1002795_pt1 | contig 10681 bp, 13 predicted proteins | sample EPASupsiteSAE347_FD_187267 | JGI IMG/M metagenome (GOLD analysis project Ga0209749, IMG submission 187267) | Bioremediated contaminated groundwater from EPA Superfund site, New Mexico - Sample SAE3-47 (SPAdes) (version 2) | ecosystem: Environmental > Aquatic > Deep subsurface > Groundwater >... | reverse complement strand
ATCATTCATCAATGGTTTCAAGACCGTCAAAGAAACTTTTAAAAATCTGTTCGACGGAAAGAATTTCCTTTATCTTGTAAACGTGTTCTCCGGCAAATACCAGACCCTCATTGAGGTTTCCCTCTTTCGCATTGGTCAAGGCTTTAACGATACAGAAACTTCGCGAGCACCTTTTCAGACAGCCGTTGCATTTTTCCGTCGGCGGAATACCTTCAGGGATTCGATCGGAAAACGGTGTCGACAGCGCATTACCAGGTAAGCCGACGGGGCTGTGTATCCTGAAGACGTCGCCGCGTTTGGCTTGGAGGTATCGCTGCTTGAACGCATCCGAGACGTTGGATTCATAGCTGGCGGCAAACCTGGTTCCCACTTGTATTCCATCCACTTTCATGGCCAGCACTTCCAGCAAATCATCTCGATCTGAAATTCCGCCGGCAATAATTACCGGAATTTTGACGGCCTCTTTTACCAACGGATAAAGGACTCGAGAAGATTTCGTGGTTCCAAGATGCCCGCCGGCTTCCTTTCCCTCGACGATGACGGCGGAAGCTCCAAGAGATTCAGCTAGCAGCGCAAGGCGTGCCGTGGAAACTATGGGAACGATGGGAACACCGGTTTTTTGCCCGAGAATAAGAAGATCGCGGGAAAAACCGGCGCCTGCGACGAGCAGATCTATACCCTCGTCAGCAGCGGTTTTCATGACATCAAGGAAAGCCGATGCTGCGACCAGGGTATTTACACCCACAATGCCGCCATCGGCGATCTTTCGGGCTATACGGATTTCGTTGCGAATCTCGTCTTCCGTCATTCCCGAACCCGCTATCAGCCCGATTCCACCTTCTCTTGCGACGGCGCCGGCAAGACGCCCCGTAGAAACCCGAATGGCCATGCCACCCTGGATTATAGGGAACCGCGGTTTCAAGTTTTTTATTACAAGCCGGGGGAGAATTTTCACGAATGGAACACTTCCACGGTGGAAATCGGGCACAGCCGATTTCCTACCCGTCCTTGTTTTCTGTTGGCGAAAGAATTAACCTTTCTTCTTGCTGATATAATCCACTGCATCCTTAACCGACTTGAGTTTTTCAGCGTCTTCGTCCGGGATTTCGATTCCGAAATGCTCTTCCAAATCCATGACCAACTCGACGGTGTCAAGACTATCAGCTCCCAAGTCTTCGATAAAGCTGGCTTCCATTGTCACCTGCTTTTCATCGACTTGAAGCTTATCAACGACGATTCTTTTAATTTCTTCGAAATAATTGCTCATTGGGACCTCCTGATGAAATTTGCAAACCAAGATTTAGGACATTACCATTCCGCCATCTACGGTTATCACTTGCCCCGTTATATACGATGATCTTTCCGAGGCAAGAAATGAAACCGCATGTGCGACATCTTCTTGAAATCCGAATCTACCTAGTGGAATTTGCGAAAGCATCTGTTCCTTTACCTTGTCGGGTAGGACGTCGGTCATATCCGACTTTATGAATCCGGGAGCTATTGCGTTCGCCCGAATTCCCCGACGGCCGAATTCCTTGGCGAAACTTTTCGTGAATGCAATGATTCCGGCTTTACTAGCCGCATAATTTGCTTGCCCGGCATTACCCATCAAACCTATGACCGAAGAAATATTTATTATCGCACCGCTTTTTTGTTTCAACATGACTTTACCGGCGGCACGAGACATTAGAAATGTTCCTTTGAGATTAACCTTTAAAACAACATCCCACATATCTTCCGTCATTCGCGGAATCAAACCGTCTTTGGTAATTCCGGCGTTATTCACCAACACGTCCAATCGACCAAAGGCGTTCACTGTTTCTTCCACCAATTTTTCAGCATCCTGCGCATTGGAGATATCAGCCGGAAAGGCCGATACGGAACAACCACAACTTGCGAATTCCCGTTTGGTTGTCTCAAGACCTTCCGCGTTGATATCGCTCAACATTACCGAAAAACCGTCCCGACACAAGACTTTAGCGATTTCACGACCGATACCGCGTGCCGAACCGGTTACCAGCGCAGTTTTACAGGTTTTCTCAGCCGTCGAGGAATCTGAAGAAATCATAACAACCTCATAAGTAATAAAAGCATTTTTCGATACCGCGTAAGATAATACGAGCGAAGGGAGTATTTAGCCGATAATTCCTATAAATGTCAAGTCAAAAAAACACTGCAGCTTCTCTCGATTACAGCCCAAGATAGGCTTTATTGACGATTGCCCGGTCTCAAATTGAGATGACAAGATGGAAAAGACGATTTCCATGATGGTTTATCGCTTCTGAGACATGGCAACGCTTGTTTCGGAGAGCAATTGATTTAAACTTTCCGGATCTTGAACCGACGATATTGCCGCGTTCGGCTCAATTTTCTTTATCAATCCGGATAATACCTTCCCGCTTCCGACTTCGACGAAACGATCAAATCCGTCTTGATACATTCGTTTAATAGTCGATTCCCAGCGAACCGCTCCGGTGAGCTGGTTGATGAGTTTGCGTTTAATATCATCGGCTTTGGTCGTGGGCGCCGCATCAATGTTCGCATAAACGGGAATCTCGGCATCATTGAATTTGATTTTATCAACGGCATATGCAAGTTTATCTCCGGCTTGGGTCATCAAGGAAGAATGAAAAGGACCGGAAACTTCCAGCGGGATGACTCTCTTCGCGCCCTTCGCAAGCGCCAGTTTTCCGGCTTGAACAACCGCCGGCGCAGCTCCGGAAATAACGGCCTGACCTGGACAGTTATAATTGGCGATGACGCACGGACCTATTTGTGACGCTTCCCTGCAAACGGCTTCGAGAATATCCAAGGGAAGCATCAAAACGGCGGACATGGCTCCGGTACCGGTCGGGCAAGCCATTTCCATCGCGCGAGCCCTGGCATCAACCAGTCTCAGCAAATCTTCATAACAGGCGACGCCGGCGGCGTAGAGGGCGGAATACTCACCCAAGCTATGTCCGGCAACGGCGGAGAAAGAATACCCATCTCTTTTCAAAGCCTCAAAAAGGACTGCTGAGGCGAAAAATATCGCCGGTTGCGTATTGATGGTTTCCTTAAGCGCATCTTCGGGCCCGTTGAAACAAATCTCGGTTATCGACCTGTCCAGAACACTATCCGTGAGAGCGGCCATATTAGAAGCCCAGGAATACGCTTCAACGACGGCTTTAGCCATTCCGATCTTTTGAGACCCTTGCCCGGGAAAAACGAGTGCATTCATGCCGAGAATTCCTTTTGATTTTGTTCTTTGGATTTTTCTAGGGAAGCCATCAAGGAAAGTCGCGAAAAAACTTTAAAGAATTCCGCTTCGAGCGAGGAAAAGATCGCCGCAACCGGCTCTTCACGCTCCAACAATCCGCTGACTTGACCCGCCATTACGGAACCTTCGTCTACATTGCCTTCCAGCGCTGCTTTTCTCAGGGCTCCTTTTCCTATGTTGTCAAGTTCTTCCGGAGTGGCACCCTTTTGCTCGGCTTCCATGTATATTTTTGACAACTTGTTCTTGATGACGCGCACCGGGTGTCCGGTAGAATGACCGGTTGTAACGGTATCGCGATCCTTGGCAAGAGCGACGATTTTTTTGTAATTTTGATGAGCATGGCATTCCGTGGAGAGAATAAATCTTGTGCCCATTTGCACGCCTTCGGCTCCCAAAGCAAAGGCGGCCATCAAGCCTCTACCGTCACCGATTCCGCCCGCGGCAATGACAGGAATCCTCACAGCATCAACAACTTGAGGAATCAGCACCATTGTTGTTATCTCTCCGATGTGCCCTCCCGATTCATTCCCCTCGGCGATTAAAGCATCCGCCCCGGCCCGTTCGAGCCGTTTGGCTAAAGCAACGGCGGAAACGACCGGAATCACCTTGCTGCCTATTTCCTTGAATGCTTTGATATAAGGCCCGGGATTGCCGGCACCCGTCGTAATCACGGGAACACGTTCATCGAGACAAACCTGCACAAGCTGAGATGCATTTGGCATAATCAACATGATATTGACACCGAAAGGCTGTTTGGTCCGCGATTTTATGGCTTTGATCTCTTTGATCAGGTTATCCGGTTCCATTGAACCTGAGCCTAGAATTCCGAGACCTCCGGCGTTGCTTACGGCAGCCACCAAACTTGCTGAACTTACCCAAGCCATACCACCCTGAAGGATAGGATAGCGAATTCCTAAAAGCTTAGTTATGCGAGTTTCAATCATGATTCCCGGACTCCGTTACCTACGAAAATTTGGAATTCTGGGATTTCCTCAAAATCTTTATTTATTGGGAATTTCCAGTTCTGGATTTTTTAATCGTTGTGAAATCAGCCCGATCACATCGGTACTGGAATATTTCGTTGCCAAACTAATGGCATTTGCAATAACCGGAGCCTTTGATTTTCCGTGACACACAATCGACCCTCCGGCTATTCCAAGAAGCGGCGCTCCGCTGTATTCGGGAGAATCGGCCTGATAACGGCGCATTCCGGCAAAGACCGCTCCGATGGTTTCTTTCAAGATTCCGACTTTACTCATTTCTTTTTTCATCACACCGCTTAAAAGTTCAGAAAGACCTTCACTGGTTTTCAACAAAACATTTCCGACAAATCCATCACAAACCAAAACATGAACTTCGCCGGCGAACATATGGTCGGCTTCAACGTTCCCGACGAAGTTGATTTTGTCTTTTGCATTTTCCATCATTTCATAAACGGCTTTGGCGAGCTCATTGCCTTTGCCGGGCTCAGATCCGACGTTTAAAAGACCGACTTTCGGATTGGAAACCCGGCATATTCTCTCATAATAAGCGCTTCCCATGAGGGCAAATTGCACAAGGTGAACGGGTTTGCAATCGACATTCGCTCCGACATCAAGCACCATAACGCCGCCTTCGCCGTTCGTGGGAATTAGGACGGAAACAGCAGGTCTCTCGATTCCGGGAATCCTGCCGATCTCGATAAGGGAAGCCGCCATTTGCGCACCGGTACTGCCTGCGGAAACAAAGGCCGCAGCTTTCCCCTGTTTAACAAGTCGTGCGGCCACCGCAACCGAGGCATTTTTTTTCTTACGCAAAGTTTGAGCGGGAGGTTCTCCCATCTCTATGAATTCAGGCGTGTCGGCAATTTCACACTCGGAAGGCAATACGGGAAGTACCGCCTTAATCTCGCTTTCGCGCCCAACAAGAATTAAACCCGCTTCACCTGTCTCAAGAAATTGCTTAGCTCCAAGAACAACTTCTCGGGGAGCGAAATCCCCGCCCATGACATCTATTGCTATTTTCATCCGTGGATGCGGGGAGCGAATTAGGCCTTCTCGATTTCTAAAACTTTGACCTTCTTGTTGTAATAACCGCAAGACGGGCAAACTCTGTGCGCGCGCTTAGCTTCGAAGCACTGTGTACATCTGGCTAAGGTTGGAAGGGCGGCTTTATAATGAGTGCGACGTTTGCGCTTGCTCATTTTCGAGGGACGATGCTTCGGGCAAGCAGCCATAACTTTTCCTCCGTAGATTAAATTAGATCGAAGCAGTATACCAGATTAGAGCCGTCGAGTCAAATCCGATGATTTCTTCATCAAGTCAATCATATGACATTGATTAAACGCTTGTCGAGATTAGTACCGACCGACTATTTTTATTCTTTCCATAGACAAATGCGCCATGTATTCCCACCAGGAAACGAAAGAGCTCCGTGACGATATTCTTGCACGAATGAACCCGAAGACGAGGGAAATCGAAAATTTGGAAGTTTTGTTTTTTTTCGACTATTGAACACCGGAACGACAGGTCCGGAGATCATCAGCCGCGCCGATCTGAAGGCAAAGGAAAGCCGCAAGCGTGAAGAGGTTATCCGTGGCTGTTATGTCATCGAGACCTCACACCATGAGCTCGAAGCCAAGGCGGTGGGGATCTTTATACGACACTTCATAATGGTTACAATGACCAAATCATGTTCTTTGGCTTGGCAAATCAGCATCCGGTCGAAGGGGTCTCGGTGGTAAGAAGGCAACTCAGGCAAATGCCTGACACTATTTTCGTCGAGAGGAAGACTGGAAAATTGATGTTTTTCACGCAATTCGACAAGATATTTTTCCGGTTTTTCAGGAAGTGGGAGTTTCCCAAGGGAGTGCTTGATTATGGCCTCCCATAAGGAAACAGAGCTAACAAATTTAACTTTTTGTTCGAGTAACCATTCACGCTCAGGAAGAAAATCCCATCTGGAAATTATCCAAATCATGGGCGCTCAATCGCTGTACACACTTGCGAGTGTGGCGAGTCAGGAACTCCTTCTGGTTGGTGTTTTCCACCGGTTATTAAAATGAATCTGTTGTTATCTCAGAGGCCTGCTTTTTTGGCCATCTTCAGCATTTCGTCAAGTAGTGCTTTAAAATAGGGGCACTTGTCGTAGGTAAGGTTAGGATCAAGTTGATCGAAGAATTCCTTTCCCTGAGTCACCTTTTTGTATCCTTTCTTTGTTTTTTCCGAAAAAAGTTTGTCGAGTAGCTTGGCTGGGGGCAGATTAAAGTTGATTGTTTCAGGCTCTTTCGCTTCTCCAGGAAATGCTTTTTTTATCGATGAGGGGAACAAATTCGGGTTGCTAAAAAGCCAAGCTTCCGTTTCATGTACAGCAAAGAACATTCGAAAATTTTCCCTGGCAACTTCATTTTCGAAATGTTCCTTTCCCCAAAGAAATCGGTCTTTTATTCCTGATTTGTCTTTGGGGTAAAATGGAAAACCATACAAATCAAGCAAACCAATTACTCCGATAATTTTATCGGACTCATTTCCGTCAAGATACATTTGAGCCTTTTTTGCACAACCACTATAAAAGTCGGAATTTCCCTCAAACTTTACCGGTGTTATTCGGATGCTTTGACTTAAACGTGCATCCAACCAACGCTTAATAAAATCTGGAATGGCTTTCTTTTCCGTTTTTCCCTCGACAAGTAAAATAAATTTCATTCCATTCCTTCCAGTTCGCCGGTTTTAAAGAGGGAACCTAAGGAATACTCTTTGAGCCAATAAGCAAGCTTTTCGCCAGCTAAAACCTTTAGCTTGGTTTCACCATTTGCCCACTTTGCAACTGTAGTATGAGGACAAAATTCCGCAAAGGCATCCAGAAATTGAGGACTATGAGTGGTAAAAATAATCAAAGCCTTTTTTGAAGCTTCGACAGCAAATTCCGCAACAATTGGCAACATTGAAGGATGCAAGCCTGTTTCAGGCTCATCAATCGCAATCAAAGGTGCGGGGTCGGGGGACGATAAAACAGTTAAAAGAAACAGAAATCTCAATGTTCCGTCCGAAAGATCTGCTGCGCTTTGCTCCTTTTGAAGTGTTTTCCATCTTATTCTAAGCTGGGTTCGTTGATCTGCTGCTGGTGGAAAAATTAACTCATCAAAATCATTCCCAAACGCTGCCCTCATTGCTGAATTTATTTCCTTCTTAAAATCCCTGTCGCTCGTGTAAAGTGTATGCAATACTGAAATAAGATTCTGTCCATCTGAGGAAACCCGCTTTTCAAATTTTGTTGTAGCGGCCTGTCGAATTGGTGCATCTTGATTTACATGAATATCGTGATAAATTACCCATTCCGAAACTCTACTCCGAAATTGAGGAATGATTGGATTATAGTTAAAGCTCAAGGGACCGGAAGAAAGACTCAGCAAGCTTTCGTCTTCAGAAACCGACTCATCTGGGGCTTTCAAACCATTCTCGGCAGGGTCAAAGGTTACAGCGGAAGAAGAGGTCCTTTCCAAAAATTTAAAAGGCTTTTGCCGTTCCTCCAGTTCAACCCGAAAAAAATTGGCTAATAATTCATAGGAAACTCGATAAGAACTGGTTTTCCCAATTCTCTGCAATACCAACTCGTAAGTTAAACTGTCCCGGGCGATATCCCGAAATTCATCAACGGGGGACAATTTAATCTTAAACCGAATTTCGTTTTCCGTTCCATCCCAAACCAACGATTCCATACCCCCAGATTTTTGAATGTGTTTTCCAAGTCCCCCTTTTGCCGAAATGGCAATTAACTCGATTAGCTTTAATAGATTTGATTTCCCTGCACCATTAGGACCGATTACGACATTTAAATTTCCCGGAACCCAAGAAATGTTTTTTAGGGAACGAAAACCAATTGATTCAAGACTTAAAATTTTCATATCACTCCCTTTTTTCACCCCGAATTCTTTGCTTTTGCGTTATCCAGAAGGCTCTATTTAACTGCTTCGTGAAATAATATCCAATCTATCCGGAGAGCAACCAAATGGCCCAAAGCCTGGCTAACTGTAACAATTATCTCTTGTTGGTAATCCTATCCAACAAGAAATATCCCAAGTATTAATAGCGACTTCTCCACAATTATGCAACCACCCTCCCGTTCAAAACTAGAAAAAAGCGATTTACCACCCATCCCTTGCCGGGAATCTCATCCATTGATAGCGGGTTCTCTCCGATTGTGCAACAATCCCCCGATGAACCATCCATCCAAGCATCTTTTCAAAACCATTTCATCGTCCGACTTCGCTACACTTCATCCGCAACGAGTCACCGTCCTCCATCGTCGAAGGCACTATCCCAAAAACAAACAAAAAGACAAACTTCGCTGCTCATCCTTCGCTACGGAAAACCATCATCCGCTTGCCGAAGCCTCAATTCATATTTTAAACAAACGAATCGCGGCATGAGCACGGACGAAGCAAAAGCCTTTTGGAAAGCATCGGCAGCGCCGAAAGAGAGGCTGCCTTCAGCCCCAATGACTCAGCGTCACGTTCCTACTATGCCGCCTTCAATGCCGTATCCGCTTTGTTCGCCCTGAGAGGAACGTTTTTTAGATCCCATGATGCCGTAGAAATAGCCTTCCACCGCGACTTGGTGAAACCCGGCATTTTTTCTCACGAGGTCAGGGACGCTTATAAACTGATCAGAAAATCAAGGCAGGTTGGCGATTACGGGGTGACTGAAGATGTCGATGAGGATGAGGCAAGAGAAGCCGTAACTCTTGCAAAGCTCGTTTTAGAGGCTGTTTACAACGCTTGTCCCGACGATTTTAACATTCCTCCATGGATGACGGATCGTGAAGAATAACAACATACGTGAATGCGCATTTGAAGAGGCCTTAACATCGATCTTTCTGGGAAATGGGTATCAAAACATCCCATCCGAAGAATTTGACCGGGAGCGGGCAATATTCCCCAAAATTATTCTCGAGTTTATTCGGGAAACCCAACCGCAGGCATGGGAAAAGCTTGAAGCCCTTCATGGGGAAAAGACCGGCGAACGGGTTTTGCACGATCTGTGCAAATGGATGGACGCTCATGGCTCGCTGGCAACCCTCCGGCATGGCTTCAAATGTTATGGCCGGACCTTGCGCATTGCGTTCTTCAAAGCCGCTCACAATCTCAACCGTGAACTGGAAGCCCGCTATGAGGCAAATCGCCTCGGGGTGACACGACAGCTTCATTTCAGTCCGAAGAGTGAACAGTCTCTGGATGTCACCCTCAGCGTGAACGGAATTCCCGTGGCATCACTTGAACTCAAAAATCCGCTCACGGGCCAAACGGTTGAACACGCCATGCGGCAATATCGGCACGATCGCGACCAGCGCGAGAAAATTTTCGAGTTCAAGAAACGGATACTTGTCCACTTCGCGGTTGATACCGAGGTGGTCTACATGACGACCCGCCTTTCAGGTAGCTCGACCCATTTTTTGCCCTTCAATCGCGGGGCCGGCAACCCATATCAAGAAATCTGAGCTTATTCCCTTACAAAGAGCCCGAAGGAATCCTTGAATGATTTATTCAAAATTGCCGACTCCACTTCGGGCAGTTTTTTGCGAGAAATTTTTGCATAGCGGCATGGTCTTTTTCAGAAGGGAAAGACGTTTTCCAGGTATTTAGAATATCGACAAATCGGTCTAAAGGTGCATCCGATGCCCAATCCTTGAATTCGGATTTTGATTCGTGTTTGAAATGGTAAATACCCTGCAAAATCCCCATTCCGTAGTTTTTGGCTTTCTGAATCTGGCCCAGGTTTTTGAATCTTTCCTGATCCCGAATAAACGGTTCAAGAGCTTCGTCAAACATTTCCCAGGACTCTTCGGAAGGATCAACATAGCCGTCTCTGGTTCTTCCTGAGCGGTCCCAGAGATCTTCCACCTGGATGGCGTCAAGTTCGTAGCAGACCTCCCCGGCAAGCTCATCGGTATTGACTTCCCCCAAAATGCCGATGATCATGGCTTCAATTTTCTTCCGAAGCTCAGGGTCTTCCCGGGCAAGGTTTTTTAAAATGGTCATGGCATCACCGGGTGTGACGCTGTCAAAAATATCTTTTGATTTTTGCATTTTTTTGGGTTTTGTACTAGATGTTTTTTCTTTTGCCATGTTTCAAATCCAGATTACTGTTTTTCCCGAGGTTTACCACCCATCAGCGGTTCGGTGGCATTGGCCGGTTGATCGTTCCATGATTCAACGGGATCGGGTTCCCACTTCTGGCGTGTTTCGACGGCATTGAGGTTAAAACGGACGCCCTGGTTGTCGGTCGGGTTGAGCCAGAGTAGCCGGGTAAAGATTTTCAGGGCTTCTTCAAACCGGTCGAGGCGCCAGGCGCACAACCCCAGACCGTGCAGACATCGCAGAAATGGGCGGTTGTCGAGCAGGCCCCACGGCATCAAGCCAGAGAAGTCGCGGCCAAGCGACAGCTC
>Ga0209749_1002794_pt1 | contig 10682 bp, 8 predicted proteins | sample EPASupsiteSAE347_FD_187267 | JGI IMG/M metagenome (GOLD analysis project Ga0209749, IMG submission 187267) | Bioremediated contaminated groundwater from EPA Superfund site, New Mexico - Sample SAE3-47 (SPAdes) (version 2) | ecosystem: Environmental > Aquatic > Deep subsurface > Groundwater >... | reverse complement strand
CTAAAAAAGAAGTTGATATATTAAAATTCTGGGAAGACATGGATATATACGCGCTGGTACAGGAAAAAAACGCGTCAAAACCAAAATATATACTGCATGACGGCCCGCCTTATTCAAACGCCCCCGTGCATTTAGGACAGGCGCTTAATAAAATTTTAAAAGATATCATAGTAAAATTTAAAAGCGTCGAAGGCTTTAACGCGCCTTACGTTCCCGGCTGGGATATGCACGGACTGCCGATAGAGGTGGCAACAATAAAGAGCTTAAAGTTAAACAGAAAAGAGATAGACCCCCTTTATTTAAGAAAAATGTGTTTAGAACACGCGCTTAAATTTCAGAAAGTGCAGAAAGACCAGTTTAAGCGGCTAGGCATAAGAGGCGACTGGGAAAACCCCTACCTCACCGTGGATAAATCTTATGAAGGCACAATAATAAACGTATTCGGCAAAATGGTCAAAAAAGGTTTGATTTACAGAGGCCTAAAACCGGTTCACTGGTGCTGGAAATGTGAAACTGCCTTAGCCGAAGCTGAAATAGAATATAAAGATAAAGCTTCCCCTTCAATTTATGTTAAGTTTGAACTTATCGAAAAAAACGAAGATTTATTTTCCGTTTGGAATAAAAAAATAAACTTTCTTATCTGGACGACAACCCCGTGGACTCTCCCCGGAAATTTAGCCATAGCGTTAAAGCCCGCCACAAAATACGCGCTTGTAAGAGTAAAAGACGAAGCGTTTGTAATCGCGCGGGATCTTGTTGATACGGTTATGAATGAAATAAAAGAAAAAGATTTTGAAATAATTGACACAATTGAAAGCGAAAAACTGGATGACCTGCGGGTTTTGCATCCGTTTATAGACAGAAAATCCGTAGTAATACTTATGGATTATGTTACCCTTGACCAGGGCACCGGGTGCGTTCATACCGCGCCGGGCTTCGGCCAGGAAGATTATGAAGCAGGAATTAAAAATGGACTGGATATCATTGTGCCTGTTGACAACCAGGGCAGAATAACGCCGGACGTGCCTTTCTTTGGCGGACTTAATCATCTTGACGCGAACCCATTAATAATTGAACACCTGAAAACTACAGGGCATCTTCTCCACTCGGACAAAACAAAACATTCATACCCTCACTGCTGGAGATGCAAAGAGCCCGTTATATTCAGAGCCACGCAGCAATGGTTTGTAGCTATGGATATTAACAACCTGCGCAATAATTCTCTGTCTGCCGTAAACGAAGTAGAGTGGATCCCCGCGTGGGGAAAAGGCAGAATGTCTAATATGATAGAAAGCCGGCCCGACTGGTGTATCTCAAGGCAGAGGTCTTGGGGAACGCCAATCCCCGCGTTTTACTGTGAATCGTGCGATGAAGTAATATTTTCACCCGAAGCAATAGATGCCGTGGAAAAACTCATCCGTGAACACGGCTCAAATATATGGTTTGAAAAAACCGCGTCAGAACTGCTGCCGCCGGGTTTTGCATGCCCAAAATGCGGCAAATGTGAATTCAAGAAAGAATCCAGCATATTTGATGTCTGGTTTGAATCAGGAGTAAGCGGAGATGCCGTATGCGCTTTAAGAAAAGAGCTAAGGTGGCCGGCCGACCTTTACCTTGAAGGCAGCGACCAGCACAGGGGCTGGTTCCAGCTTTCATTGATACCTGCCGTTGCCACAAAAGGCAAGGCCCCTTATAAAGCCGTACTTACTCACGGTTGGGTGCTTGACGAACACGGGAACACCATGCATAAGTCCATGGGCAATGTCGTTGACCCGATGGACATGATAGAAAAATACGGCGCCGACATATTAAGATTATATTTCGCGTCGCTTGATTACACATCGGACACAAAGGTAAGTAACGCCACATTAAATCATATACTTGAGGGCTATAAAAAAATAAGAAATACCTGCAGGTTCATGCTGGCGAACTTATATGATTTTGACGCGGAAGAAATTAATCCGGAAGATAAAGAACTAGACAAACTTGATAAATGGGTTTTAGATTCACTGCATTATCTTACTGATAAAGTTAAAGAATTGTATAAAACATACAGCTTTCATCAGGTTTACAGCTTAGTGCATAATTTTTGCGTGCATAATTTAAGCAACTTATATCTCGACGTAAAAAAAGACCTTTTATATACCGCAAAGCCCGGCTCCGCCCAAAGGCGCGCGGCTCAAAAGGTTCTTTTTGAAATACTTACTACGCTTACAACCGCTATATCCCCTATTCTAAGTTTTACGGCTGAAGAAATATGGTCATATATACCCGGCAAAAAAGCCAAAAGCGTTTTCCTCGCGGATTGGCCGGTAACAAAAACATACCTGACCGAAGAAGAAAAAAGCCGGTGGGATATAATATTGTCATTACGCGCGGAAGTTTCCGCGGCAATTGAAAAAGAAAAAGAAGCCAAAACAGTAAAGCAAAGCTCCCAGATTGACCTTAAATTATATCTTGAAAAGCCGCTATATGCCGAATTTAGAGGCGAAGAAGCGTTTCTTAAAAACTTATTCATGACGGCAAAGCTTGAGCTTCACAGCGCTGAAGAAGGCGAAGTGCCCACGGGAACCATAGTGCCGGAATCGTTTCCTAAAGTAAAGATCGGATTAAAACCGACTGAAAATAAAAAATGTGAACGATGCTGGAATTATGTTGAAGATGTAACGGCGGACGACAACATATGCGGCAGATGCAAAGAATCAATCAGCTGACGAGGTTGTAAAAAATTATGAGCAGCGAACTTACCAAACAAAAAGATGACATGGAAAAAGAGTTTAATATAAACTCAAAAAAACTTATGAAACTTGCGATTTTGCTTGAAAGATTAAATCTTTACGATTATCTTAACCTTTTGCATAAGCCGTTAAAATTAATATGGATAAATTTTATGATAGGCGTGGCAAGAGGCTTAGGCGCGATGGTGGGCGCGGCGGTTCTTATAGTGGTTTTCTTTGCCGTCGCGAAGCATATGGTCAATATACCACTTATAGGCACATTTGTAGCGGAAGTGGTAAAAGTAGTTCAGCATAAACTTGACGGAAACTTTTAAAGTGATTACACGGATTAATAGGGTCAAAATAAAATGTATTTTGTTGTAACTTCCATAATTTTATATATTTTTGACAGATTCAGCAAATACCTGATAATAAAAAGTTTTTATCTTGGTAAAAGCATACCTGTCATCAAGTCCGTATTATTTTTTACATACATTCAAAATAAAGGCGCGGCGTTCGGCCTGTTTCCGCAGATGAGCGTAATTATTACCGCAGTGTCATTTCTTGTAATAATATTATTCGTGGCTTTCTTATTTAAGATAATAAAACTCCCGGTTAAATTTCAGATACCTTTGGGGCTTATTTTAGGCGGCACCGCCGGAAATTTAACCGACAGATTAAAGATAGGTTCTGTCGTGGATTTTATAGATCTTAAGGTCTGGCCGGTTTTTAATATCGCGGATTCAGCCCTGACAATAGCGTTCATCTGGCTGATTGTTCTTTTAATATTAGAAGACCGAAGACAGACCACAGACGACAGACAACAGAAATAACCGTATTTTACATCTTGCGTTTTGCACTTTGCATTTTGCATTTTGAATTTTACTCCGGAGGAGTACCTATGCATCCCATATTACTAACCATAAACCAATTTAAAATGTTCGGCCTTACAATCGGCCCTCTTCATATATACACATACGGCACAATGCTTGTAATAGGGTTTTTATCGGGCATGTTTCTCGCCGTAAAAAGAGCGCGGTCAAAAAATATCAGCAAAGATGACATATTAGACCTTACATTTTACATGCTCATAGGCGGAATTTTCGGCGCCAGGATATCTTATGTGCTTATTCATCTTGGTTATTATTCCAGACATTTCACCGAAATATTTAATTTAAGCGCCGGCGGGCTTTCCTGGCACGGCGGACTGATAGCCGCGATCATAATAATATTCGTTTTTTGCGGCGCAAAAAAAATAAATATCGGCGGTCTTTTTGACTGTATCGCGCCTTCATTCCCTTTAGGGCAGGCCATAGGCCGCCTGGGATGCTTTTTAAACGGATGTTGCGGCGGCAAGATCATGGCGGGGGCTTTCGGCGCTCATATAGGTAAAATTAAAATATTTAATAACCACCATCCTACCCAGATTTATGAATTTATTTTTGATTTATTAATTATGGTTTTTCTTTTAACTTACGAAAAACATGCAAAATTCAAGGGTGAAGTTTTTCTTGTTTATCTCACGCTTTATTCATTTATGCGGTTTTTTGTTGAGTTCTTAAGGGATAATATCTCAGAAAGCCCGATTGTCATGCTCGGAAATCTTTCACTGGGACAATATATAAGCATAATAATATTAATCCCCGCGCTTTTGTGGATTATAATCGGCAGAAAAAATGCTAAACAAAAATAAATTATTAAGTCCGCTTACTATAATCGCCATAACCGCTCTTGGCGCTTTTCTGCGTTTTACGCGGTTAAATATTCCGAATGAAATATATTTTGATGAAATATATTATGTAAAAGCGGCGAAAGAATATTTAAAATTTCTGCCTGATACCAACTGGATGCACCCGCCGGCCGCAAAAATGATAATGGCCATGGGCATCGGCGTGTTCGGCGACAACAGTTTCGGCTGGCGCGCGGCCGGGGCGCTTTTGGGAACACTCAGTATTTATTTAATATATCTTCTGTCCCGGCGTCTTTTTAAAAGCAATTTTGCGGCTTCCTTTGCCGCATTCCTTTTGGCTATATGCCCTCTTAACATTGCCGTCTCAAGAATAGCGCTTTTGGATATTTATGTTTCATTTTTTACGCTTTTAGGTTTTTATTTTCTTTATTTATATCTTGATCTGGAAAACAATCCAAAAGCGTACCTTGTATCGGCGATAATATCATTTGCCGTTTCATCCGCGTGTAAATGGAGCGGAATATTCGGAATAATAGGCGCGCTTATAATCTTAGTTTATTATAAATACAAAGAACACAGGGTAAAAGACAATTTTGCCCTGATTTTATTCCTGTTTTTTATCTTAACGGCGGCCGTTTATCTGGCTTCTTTCATACCGTTTTTTGTACAGAAAAACGGTATCGCAAAGTTCATAACATATCATGTTAATTCCATAAAATTTCATTATGAACCGGAATTTAAACATGTTTATCTTTCTAAAGCGTGGTCATGGCCGTTGCTTATAAGGCCCATATGGTTCTATTTTAAAGATTTTACCCCCGAAAAATACATAGGAATAATCTGCATGGGCAATCCTTTTATATGGTGGAGCTTTATACCGTTTTATTTTTACATCATATTTGATTTTATAAAAATAAAAAAACCGGAATTGTTTTTTATTATCTGCGGCTATTTTTCCCTGTACGCGTTCTGGTTCATAGCGTTAAAAGGCGGTTTTTTTTACTATATGGCGCCGGCTTCAATTTTTATGTATCTTACAATAACTTATGCTCTTAATAAATTATGGAAAAATAATCAAAAATATCCGGCGGTTATATACCTTTACCTGGCCTGCGCGTTCTTTGTTTTATTCTCGCCCATTGTTATAGCGGTACCTGTAACAAAAACTTATTTTTATAAACTAATGTGGTTTAAAAGTTGGATATAAAAATAAGCGGTAAAGCGATAGAGCGGTAAAAGTGGTAAAGAGACAAAACAAATAAAAGCCAGGGGTCAGGCTTCGTAAAAATTGTAATCTGCTGAAACAGATTGCAATTTTTATGAAACCTGACCCTCAGGGGCGAAAGTCCCGTATCCGGTAACGGATACGAAGGACTAAGCCCCCTCGGTCATGAATAAAGCATACGAAATACAGAATACGGGATATGATATCATGAAATTCACAGTTGATAAAAAAGAAGCCAACTTAAGAATTGATGTTTATCTTTCGGAAAAGACGGATAAGACGCGTTCATTTATTCAGAAACTAATCGAGGCCGGAAATATACTTGTTAATGAAAAAAGCATAAAGACAAGCTATAAGACGCGCGCCGGCGATAAAATACATATCCATTTTCCAAAACTGGAAAAACTCGATCTTAAGCCGGAAAATATGAATCTTGAAATATTATATGAAGACAACGATTTAATCGTGTTAAATAAAGCCAAGGGTATTTCCGTTCATCCGGGCGGCGGCAAAAAAGAAGGTACTTTGGTATCGGGGCTTCTCTACTATTGTAAAAATCTTTCGGGCATCGGCGGGGTTGAAAGGCCCGGAATTGTTCACAGGCTTGATAAAGACACCTCCGGCATACTTCTTATAGCAAAAAATGATAAAGCTCATTTAGGCCTAAGCAAACAATTTGCCGAAAGATCCGTCTCAAAAACATATCTCGCGCTTGTTCACGGAATTCCAAAAACAAACGAGGGCATCATAGAAAAACCAATAGGCCGGCATCCCAAAGACCGAAAAAAAATGACCATAAGAGAAGATGGAAGATACGCAAAAACAGGCTGGAAGATAATAAAAACATTTAATGTAGGGAATGAAAGGACAAGGCATGCCTTGTCCCTACTGGAAATAAAAATATTTACGGGGCGCACACATCAGATAAGAGTGCATATGAATTCCATCGGGCATCCCGTTGTTGGCGATACCGTTTACGGCAAGAAGAGCAATCAGGAAAATCTTGGTTTAAAAGGACAATTTTTACATTCGTATAAAATAGGTTTTATTCATCCTAAAACCGGCAATTACATGGAATTTACCGCTGACTTACCAAAAGAGTTAAAAAATATATTAGAAAGACTATAATAATGTGTTGTAGGGGCACGGCGCGCCGTGCCCCTACGGTATCATATAAAAAAAGGTTTTTACCCCAAGAAAACGAATTGAGAATAAGTTATAACTTTAAAGTGAGGTTTTTTATGAGTGAACAACCAATAGCTCGTTCCGCTAAAAGCAGAATAATAAACGAAGACCTTGAAAAAATAAAATTTATTTTTCAGGCGGCTGACCAATCAATAAATCAGGGCGTTATAAGCGCTCTTCTCGCTATAGCGACAAATTGCGGCGCCAGCGATGTGCACCTTGAACCCATGCGCGAAGACCTTCTTGTAAGATTCCGTATTGACGGCGTTCTTTATGATATCTTCAGCATACCAAAAAGTAAAGAACAAAATGTATTATCCTGCGTAAAAGTTATGGCAAACCTCAATATAGCCGAAAAGCGGCTCCCGCAGGACGGGCGCCTGGAAATAAAATTCAAAAATTCAATTATAAAAATACGCGTATCCACGATACAGCAAATTTTTGGCGAAAAAGCGGTTATAAGAATATTTGGTCAAAACCTTGACCTTTCAAATTTTGAATCACTGGGATTTTCTCCGGAAAACAAAGAAAAATTCGAACAAATGATTTATAAAAAAAGCGGGCTGGTCATTGTAACCGGAGCTACAAACAGCGGCAAAACCACGACTTTGTACGCCGCAATGAACAAACTTAAAAAACCCGACATAAATATAGTAAGCGCGGAAGATCCTGTAGAATATATTGTGGACAGAATAAACCAAATACAGGTAAACCCCTCGATAAATTTTGATTATGCCACTGTTTTGCGGGCAATATTGCGCCAGGACCCTGATGTGGTAATTGTCGGTGAAATAAGAGATTTTGAAAGCGCGCATATAGCGACAAGGGCCGCCCTTACAGGCCATCTTATCCTAACCACATTTCACGCGCACCGGCCTACAATATGTATCACCCGTTTAATAGATATGGGCATAATGCCTTTTCTTCTTGCCTCATCTTTAAACGGCATAGTTGTGCAAAAACTTGCCAGAAGAATCTGCCCGAACTGCATAACCGAAATAAAAGACGAAAAACACGATATACTCGGCGGCAAGCCGCATTTTAAGGGCAGAGGATGCAACCTGTGCAATTTCACCGGCTCAAGAGGCAGAATAGCTCTTCACGAAATAATGGTCGTTTCCGGAAATATTAAAAAACTTATACAAGACAAAGCCGAAGGCGTTGACATATTTAAACAGGCAAAAACAGAAGGCATGAAAACAATGATGGAAGACGCCATGGAAAAAGTAAAATCCGGTATTATATCTATTGAGGAAGCGATAAGCTTAACTGCGGATTAGGGTAAGAGGTAAGCGTTAAGCGGTCAGCGTTAAGTAGTTACAAAGGGCAAATATCTTTCAAAGTCGTTATTTGATGATATTTTCTTTTACTAACCACTATTCACTATTTACACCAATTATGTTAGAATGTTTTTACTATGTCATTTTCTTTTAAATTAATTAAAAAATCTTCAGAATGCGCGGCGCGTTTGGGCGAGGTTACAACTTCACACGGAGTAATATCTACCCCTATTTTCATGCCTGTGGGAACCCTCGCGACCGTTAAAACATTAACCCCAGAAGAGCTTACGCACATGAAAGCCGAGATAATACTTGGCAATACTTATCATTTATATTTACGCCCCGGCACGGATGTTATTGAAAAAGCCGGCGGCCTTCATAAATTCATGAACTGGGATAAACCAATTTTAACTGACAGCGGCGGATTTCAGGTATTTAGCTTGGTGAAGCTCCGCAAAATAAAAGATGACGGCGTGGAGTTTTCCTCGCACATAGACGGAAGCAAGCATTTTTTTACACCGGAAAAAGTTATTGATATTCAAAATATACTTGGTTCGGACATTATGATGCCGCTGGATGAATGCGTGCCCTACCCTGCCGGACACGATTACGCAAAAAAATCGTTAAAACTTACTCATAAATGGGCAAAACTCTCAAAAGAACATTTTAAAAATAAAAAAATAAAAAATCAGGCGCTTTTCGGCATAGTGCAGGGCGGAATGTATCATGACCTCCGCAAGGAAAGCGCGGATTACCTTTCGCAGCTTGATTTTAACGGCTATTCAATAGGCGGGCTCAGCGTGGGCGAACCAAAACACCTTATGCACGAGATGCTGGAAGTAACGGTGCCGCACTTACCCGAAAATAAACCGCGCTACCTTATGGGCGTAGGCAAGCCCGAAGATTTTTTTGAATGTGTAATGCGCGGCGTTGATATGTTTGACTGCGTCCTGCAGACAAGAATCGCGCGCAACGGCACGGCGCTTACTCATTACGGCAAAGTGGCAATAAAAAACGCGAAATACAGATTTGATTTTTCACCTCTTGACGAAGATTGCACCTGTTACACATGCAAAAATTACACAAAAGCGTATTTGCGGCACCTCTTTATAGCGGAAGAAATTCTCGGCGCGAGGTTGTTTTCTTATCATAATTTATATTTCAGTATTAATTTAATCCGCAACATAAGAAAAGCCATCAAAGAAGACAGGTTTTTAAAATATTATGAAGAATTTAAAATAAAGGGACAGGCATTGAATAGGTTGAATAGCTAGCTATTCAACCTATTCAATGCCTGTCCCTCATGGATGGAGGTATAATATATCATGGAAAATAAACAAGAAAAAACAATAAAATTTGAAGATATAAAAGATAATAAAGTCATCAACGCGTATCTCTTAAAAGCCGACGATGTAATGAAGGCCATGGGTTATACCGAACACGGCCTGCGCCACGCGTGCTTAACCACAAATATAACCAAAAATATTCTTCAGCACTTAGAGCATCCCGCGAGAGAGGTAGAAATTGCTTCAATCGCCGCCTATATGCACGATATCGGAAACTGCGTTGCCCGCGAAAACCACAGCCAGACGGGCGCCGTTATTACTTTTAACCTTTTAACTTCCCTGGGCATGGAACCGGATGAAATAGCGCAAATAATCGCCGCCATAGGCAACCATGAAGAATATGAAGGCGGACATCCCATAAGCCCAATCGCGGCCGCGATAATTCTTGCCGATAAAACCGATGTGCACCGGACAAGGGTAAGAAACACCGACATAAATTGTTTTGACATCCATGACAGGGTTAATTACGCGGCGATAAAATCATTTTTAAGGGTTATTCCCGAAGAAAAAGTAATTAAGCTTGAACTTACAATTGACCCGGAATTTTCACCGGTAATGGAATATTTTGAAATATTTTTAGAGCGGATGATGGCGTGCAAAAGAGCCGCGAAAGTCCTTAATTGCGCGTTTTCACTGGAGATTAATAAAACAAAACTGCTTTAGCGCGCTCTTATGTCCCGCGGCTGCCTTTAAGAGGGTCTTGAATTATTATTAATATTATTGTATAAACTATACTTAAGCAAGTTATAAATGAAAGGGGCTGTTCCTATGAACACAAAAACAAAAAATCTTGTTTTACTGCTGATAATACTCGCGGTGACAATTGCCAGCGTATTTACATTCTACAGCGTAAAACAAAAAAAATTCACCATGAAGCTTGGGCTTGATTTAAGAAGCGGCTCGCACCTTACGCTTGAGTTAAAGCCGGTTCTTGACCCTGTTACAAACAAAATGAAAGTCATAGATTTTAACACCGTTAAACAAACAATATCCGTGCTTGAAAAAAGACTGAACCCCCAGGGAACAAAAGAGGTAATACTTAAACCCGAGGGTTTAGACAGAATAATAGTGGAAATCCCCGAAGAAACCGATCTAAAAAAAGTTGAAAGCTTAATCAGTAAAACCGCTCATCTTGAGTTTAAGGAACAAAAATATAACCCTGCCCTTAAAGTAATGGAGTGGAAAACTGTCATGGAAGGCACCGCCATTAAAAAAGCGGAAGCCATAAACGGAGATATT
>Ga0209749_1002793_pt1 | contig 10683 bp, 10 predicted proteins | sample EPASupsiteSAE347_FD_187267 | JGI IMG/M metagenome (GOLD analysis project Ga0209749, IMG submission 187267) | Bioremediated contaminated groundwater from EPA Superfund site, New Mexico - Sample SAE3-47 (SPAdes) (version 2) | ecosystem: Environmental > Aquatic > Deep subsurface > Groundwater >... | reverse complement strand
GTCAGAAAGTATTTGTGGAAAAGCAGGACTTATTGAATATTTGTACAATTGGGGGTTTTGGGACAGCCTGTTAAAGAGGTAATATGAAACATAAAAAAATTCCAGCAGCTAAGTTAGAACGACTGAAATATGAAGCATGGTTAAAAGAAATAAAAGTGGTAATTGGAGGATCGCTTAAATTAACTCCCGTCCCAAATTCCAATAATGACGATGAGGTAAATCTAGCAGCCTACGCAATAAGCTCGAATGAATTACCAGCAGATTATGCAAAAGATTTAATGATTTATGGCTATTACGATGATTTTGCAGGGTTTAAAATCTATGTAGCTTTGAATCAACATCGTTGGCTATTGATGGGGCACCAAACACATACAGAGGATGGTTTTACATCAGTTGATGGGGTACATTACGGAGATCATCCACACTTTCACGAATTAGATTTTGGCACACCTCATAAAAAAAATGGTTTACACCGAGTTACTCCTTCGTTGCATAACGGAATTACTTCAGCAGAACTTTTAAATGCTTTAATGCAGTATTACAGTATAGAAGACGGAACAAACAATGTTTCTCTTCCTACAAGAGTTAAAACTAAAGTACAGATGAGATTAACAGATGTCCAAGATAACTGAATCACAAGCTACTATTTATGACATGTTAAAAAAGGGGATATGCGAATCTATGGAAGCAGTCCCAGTAAGAAAAGGTGCTGTAGAAATTACAACTCCGTTTGTAGACTTTAAAGGGTCTCCGTTGTCGATATATGTAACACACGATGGAAAAATAACAGACGGCGGAGCCACTATAAACCAATTGATAGCTCTTAGAGTTTATGATGATTTTGAAGGATGGGTATTTCAAGAAGATTATTTCAACCAATATCAAATTCAAAATATCCAGGGTAGATTAGAACCGCTCAATCCAGAGTCTACAGAGGCATTAATCGCTTATTTACAGGGTATAGCAAGATTGCCAAGTTTTTTTGGAGCCAAACCAATACGTTCTCAAGAAGATATTTATCCAACGAAAGTCAAAGAAACTGTTGTTTCGGGATTAATGAAGGAAAAACAATTATCAAAAAAAGAAGCTGAGAAATTTATTTTACCGCGCACATTAAAATTAAAAAATGGTCTACTAATCCAAAGCGAATTGTCTCCAAACAGGGAGGAGATTATTGTAAAAATAATTAGCCATGCTACAAGCATGGTTACAACCCAAAAAGAACATGTTTCTCATAAAATACTCGAACCCGTGTTATTTAAAGAAGATAATATACATGCCACTTCTTGTATCATACTTGGAAGCTTGGATGATTACCCTGCATCTCGAAAACTAATAAAAGAGAAAGCCGATATTTTAATAGAAACAGTTAATCCGAATGCAACGCACCAACTTATAGAAACACTTGCAGAAGCTTGAAACATTTTTTTATATGGTTTGCTTTTAAAACTACTGAGTATTATTATTTTTTTTGGTGCCCTGCATGGCGAGCATTCTGAATCAGTGTTATCCACTTATTATCTCCCTCTATTTTGATACCACAAGCTTCCGCAGGAGTTTTGCCCTTTAATCCCTCGTGTGGTCTCATGTAGTTATGGAATATCTGATAGCCTTTCAATATCGGAGTATTCTTATTCTTTAATCCCCTCATTACCTTCTCCCTATCTCTAACCTCTCCGTTGGCTCTTTCCATCGTGTTATTGTTCATATCCCCGTCAAGTTTTATGGCGTTGATGTGCGTGGATTGTGGGCGTGAGTTAGTATAAAATTCCCAATAAAATGCATTGTGGTATGCTGGCAATCCATCCGTTATGAGTACGTTAGGTCTCTTACCTGTGATCTCTTTGCCTTTATGGAATAATGCCTTTGCATCGTGTTTATATTTTGTATCTGCAACCTCCTGAGCTATCCAGTATCGGGTTTCATCATCCATCAGAGCAAAGAGGTATTTCATATTACCACTGAATTTAACGAATACTTCATCGGCTCTCCAAGTATTACCGACATTGGGTTTTAGCTTATCTACATACTGTTTCATGAGATTGATATATTTCTCGATCCAGTTGCTTATAGTCTGATGCGATACATCAACACCCAACAGCTTCAGAGATTCTTTTGTAGTTCTGAGTGATTCACCGCTAAAATACAACTGCATAGCGGTTGTTACTGCCTGTGGGTTATGCTTCATCCTCTCAAAGCCTATGTTAATACTGAATGTCTTATTACAATTCTCGCATACAAACCTCTGAATATCCCCGCTTCTGTTATGCCTTATGCCGAATTTCTTAATATTAGCTGAATGGCAGAAAGGACAATCTGAGACTATAACAGGCTGGATTACTACGCTTTCCTTAACCTGCTGTCTTATGGAGAAGCTGATTTCGACTGCATAGATATGTTTGCATTTTACCCCTCTGGTCGTATGATCTGGGCATGTGCATTTCCAGCCAATCTCTGTAGATGTTACGTCATAAAGAATGTTGCTTGATTGAGACCTTACTTTATAGGATACATCGTTAATTCGCAGTATCTGACCTTGTTTTTACGCTATCGCTTTGCCTCTGTCCTCTCTAGTGGTTATGGTTTGGGGGGTGTTTGTATTGGTTGTATTATCTGACATTCAGCTTCACCAATATATCTTTAGGTACCTAAAAGGCAATAAAGCTTTCGGTACCTAAAAGTATATAAGGAATTGTGTTTATATAGAAATGTTATGAAATTGCAGAAACAATTATCGAGAAAAGTAAATGAGAAAGAATACCCAAAATATACGGTTGTAATTCCACCAAAAGAGATAGATAAATTGGGTTGGAAGGAAGGCGAAGAATTAGAACCTGAAATCAAGAACAATAAGCTAATTTTAAAGCCTAAAAAAGTCTGAAATCTCCGTTGTTAAAAAAAGAATTAAAATCTTCAACTCTGTGACTTACTCGGTTTAATAAAGATTGTACTTCTTTATTACTTAATTCTTTTATAGAGAATTTTTTATTACGATATTCGGTATATAATTCTATTATTTCATCATCATTGGAGTCGTAAGGTGGTAAATCTGTTGAATATTTAATGTCTGGTATGTGCCAAACTTGAGGTAATAAACTATCTGAGAATCCAACACTCTTATCAATTTCTGTTTCTTGGATAACTTTTAAGATAAAACATCCTAATAAAGAGGCTTGTTCCATAGTTATTGTGTTTTTTGGCTTCAATTTTTTTAAAAATATAGTTCCATATGGCTCCCCATGACCGATAGCTTTACAATCGTTTACTGGTTCCGGAAAACCATAGCTTGTAAATCGCCTCAGTTCGGCTTGATCGCCTATTCGGAAACCCATTAAAATTTCCAGATTGCTTAAAATATGCCTATCCTCTCCATATACATCATGCATTTGTCTAATTACATTCTCAATGATTACTGAGAACTGCTCAGGAGAAGTTATACGTTCTGTCTCCTCTATTTTAGTTACTGCATAGGTTATTCTATCTTGGAATGATTTATATAATCCGCTCGCCCCTGCTGCACCCATCACAACGGATGTAAATGGTTTAAATATTTTTTTTGAATAAGCATAATCTGCCCCATCATCTATGGTGACTTTGGTATCTCCTATTAATAATACTCCGTCTGCACACCGAACACCTAAAATATAAGTCATGTCTTTTTTTACTGATTGTAGGTACCTATCTAAGAAGGGATTATATTTATGTTTTTTGCTATAATTATAGTAATTAATCAATTATTTCGCCCCCCATCAACCGACTTTTGACAGCATTTCCGAACAACCGACAACTTGACAGAACCTTTAACCCGCAACATTTATATACCCCATCACCAGTCCCTTGCCTATTGCTGGATTAGTTTTATATACAATCAGAACTATGGTCAGTTTCCCCAACGAGAGGAAATTATGCCGGAATATACACTGTTCTTAGGATGCATCATCCCTGCGCGTTTTCCTTTTATGGAGAAATCAACAAGGCTCGTTCTATCAAAGCTCGGCTGCATCCTGCACGATCTTGACGGGGCAACCTGCTGTCCCACTAAAAGTATCATCAAGCCCATTGGAGATATGGCATGGTACGTTACGGCGGCAAGGAACCTGGCTTTGGCGGAAAAACAGGGCATGGACCTGCTCGTGCCCTGCAACGGCTGCTACAGCACGCTAAAGACCGTGGAGGTGGAGCTGCGGGTAAATCCGCACCTCCGGGCTGAGGTAAATAATGTTCTTGCATCAGCCGGACTTGAGTACAGGGGAGATATCGAGGTCAAGCACCTCGTCGAAGTGCTGCACGATGAGATAGGGATAGCAAAGATCAGACAGCACATCACAAAGCCGTTTGACGGCATGAAGATAGCTGCGCATCCGGGCTGTCACATGCTCCGTCCCAGTTCCTCCATATTCTTTGATGATCCTAACAAGCCCAAAAAGTTCGATGCCCTTATAGAGGCGCTTGGAGCAAAGAGCATCGATTACGAGACAAAGATGCTGTGCTGCGGCGGCAATCTGAACACGGCTGATGAGCCTGACGGAGCCACAGCCCTTGCGAGAATGAAGCTCTCTGAGGTAGCGAAAAAAGCAGATGCCATCTCTCTCACCTGCCCGTCGTGCTTCATGCAGTACGACTCGCGCCAGTACATCATGCAGAGAAGCGGAGAAAAACTGAACGTCCCGGTCATATATTACCCCGAACTGCTGGGTCTTGCGATGGGTTTCACACAGGAAGAGCTGGGTATGGACATGCACAGGATAGATGCGGCCGGGTTCCTGTCGAAATGGGATTCGCGGTATAATTATCTGAAGATGCTTAAAGAGACCTTTGACCTGAACGCGGTCCGCAAATGCTACGAATGCGGCGCCTGCGTTAACGATTGCCCTGTTGTAAAGGTGAACCCTGAGTTCAATCCCAACGAGATCATCGGGAGATTGCTCTCAGGCGAGCTTGAAACTATAATAGACTCTCACAGCATCTGGCAGTGCGTTGACTGCTATACGTGCTATGAGCTCTGCCCGCAGAAGATGGGCATGAACAAGGTATTCGATAAATTAAAACACCTGGCCCTTGAGAGAGGAAAGAGCCCGAAAGGGTGGAGCGCAAGCATCGAGATGTTCAGGAAGGAGGGAAGGCTGGGTGAACCCACGTCCGTGAGGAAGAAGCTGAAACTGCCTGAGCCTCCAAAGAGCGGGGCTTCTGAGTTAAAAAAATTATTGGTTCTAATAGAAAAGGGTGAAGAAAATGAAGTGTGACGGCATACCATCCGGGTGTGCGATCTCCGGAATGATGAGCGAGGAAGGAAGACGCATCGACGGCAGAGTGATAATAAAATCCATCGCCTGCATGCATGACCGCTCAAACGGGCTTGGCGGGGGTTTTGCAGCTTACGGCATTTACCCGGAACGTAAAGACCAGTACGCATTCCACATGATGTATGACAGCATGGAAGCAAAAGAAGTCACCGAGGAATTCTTCAAGGACGTTTTCAATGTTGATGTGGATGAGCCTATCCCCACGTACAGGGAGAACGGGGTCTCAAACCCTCCCATACTCTGGAGGTATTTCCTGGAAGTGCCCGAGAACAAGCTTGAGTTAATCTCTGAGCGGGATTACGTCATGAAGACCGTGATGAAAATAAACTCAGAGGTGGAAGGCGCCTTCGTGGCATCAAGCGGCAAGAACATGGGAGCGTTCAAGGGCGTCGGCTACCCTGAGGATATTGGCAAGTTCTATAGACTGGAGGATTACAGCGCATACATATGGACTGCACACGGCAGATTCCCCACAAATACCCCGGGCTGGTGGGGAGGCGCGCATCCGTTCACGCTCCTTGACTGGTCAGTGGTGCACAACGGCGAGATCTCCTCTTACGGCATTAACAAGCGCTACCTTGAGATGTTCGGGTACAAACTTGAGCTGCGGACTGATACCGAGGTCATAGCATACCTCTTTGACCTGCTCGTGAGAAGACATAAGCTTCCGGTCGATAAGGCGATACTGGCACTTGCATGCCCTTTCTGGAAGGACATCGACCGAATGGAACCGGAGCAAAAGAAAATCGCAACCGCGATGCGGCAGATATACGGGAGCACGCTCCTGAACGGTCCTTTCAGCATAATCCTGGGACACAGCCGCGGCATGATAGGCCTGAACGACAGGATAAAGCTTCGCCCTATGACTGCAGCGCGCAAGGACGATATGCTCTACATGGCATCAGAGGAATCCGCCATCAGGGAGATCGCTCCTGACCTCGATGAGGTATGGAGCCCCAGGGCAGGGACTGCCGTAATAGGCACGCTCAAGGCAGAGGTGGAATGATGGAATCGCAACTACCTGCTGAATTCATCGTGAACGTGGACCACGAGAGGTGCAGAAGATGCAAGCGCTGCATGATAAACTGCAGCTTCGGCGCTATAGAGTTCAAGGACAAAGTGGCGCCCAACCACAGGCTGTGCATTGCTTGCCACAGGTGCGCTACGTTCTGTCCTGAAAGCGCCATCACTATCACCGAGAACCCGCTCGATTACAAGTACGGCTATAACTGGACGCCAGAGATACGGAAGAACATCCTGAAGCAGGCTGAGAGCGGCGGCATCATACTCACGGGCATGGGAAATCCCAAACCCTATCCCATATACTGGGACCATATGCTGATAGACGCATGCCAGGTGACGAATCCCTCAATCGACCCCCTGCGCGAGCCTATGGAACTGCGCACGTACCTCGGCGCCAAGCCTGAGTGCCTGAAGTTCGATGGGGACAGCGCGTGCCTGGAGACCGAGATCGCGCCTCAGGTGAAGCTGGACATACCTGTCGTGTTCGCAGCCATGTCCTACGGCGCCATAAGCCTGAACGCCCACAAGGCTCTTGCTATGGCTGCAAAGCGCATGGGGACCCTGATGAACACGGGCGAGGGCGGTCTTCATGAGGACATCGCATCCTATGCCAGCAACATTATCGTGCAGGTGGCTTCAGGAAGGTTCGGCGTGACGAGCAAATACCTGAATAACAGCGCGCTCGTGGAGATAAAGATAGGGCAGGGCGCAAAACCAGGAATCGGCGGGCACCTGCCTGGCGAGAAGGTAGGAGAGGACATCTCAAAGACGCGCATGATCCCGGTAGGAACGGATGCGCTGTCCCCTGCTCCGCACCACGATATATACTCCATCGAGGACCTCTCCCAGCTTATCTATGCGATAAAAGAGACTACGGATTATAAGAAGCCCGTATCTGTCAAGATCGCGGCCGTGCACAACGTGGCTGCCATCGCAAGCGGGATAGTGAGGGCGGGAGCTGATATAGTGATGATAGACGGCTTCCGCGGAGGTACGGGAGCTGCACCCATGGTCATAAGAGACCATGTCGGCATCCCTATCGAACTTGCTCTTGCGGCGGTCGATGAGCGGCTCAGGCAGGAGGGCATACGTAACCGCGCATCCATCCTTGTCGGAGGCAGCATCAGGCAGAGCGCGGACGTTGTCAAGGCTATTGCGCTCGGCGCAGATGCATGCGTCATCGGCACAGCCTCGCTCATTGCCATGGGGTGCAGGGTATGCCAGAAGTGTTATACAGGCAACTGCGCCTGGGGCATTGCTACGCAGAAACCTGAGCTTGTGCGCCGCCTGAATCCCGATATCGCGGCTGACAGGCTGTGCAATCTCCTTACGGCATGGGGTCATGAGATACAGGAAGTATTGGGGTCACTTGGGATCAACGCCATCGAATCGTTGCGCGGCAGCAGGGAGCGCCTGCGCGGTGTCGGGCTTCCCCAGGAGACGCTTGATATTCTTGGAATCAAGCATGCGGGAATAGGACAGTGATTCGTATGAGAATAGACGCAAAAGGCATGCATTACAGACCGTTGAACAAGATCATACGCGATGCAATTGCTGCTGGTGAAAAGGAGTTCGAACTCGATAACGTGGGCGGACAGAGATACATCGGTGGCGGGTTGAATGACAGCGTGAAGATCACAATAAACGGCACGCCGGGGAACGACCTCGGCGCGTTCATGAACGGACCTAAAATCATCATCAATGCTAACGCGCAGGACGGCATCGCGAACACCATGAACGCAGGCGAGATAATCGTCCACGGCAATGTGGGCGACATCATCGGCTACGGCATGCGCGGCGGGAAACTGTACATAAAGGGAGATGCCGGGTACCGCGTTGGGATACACATGAAGGAGTACAAGAAGCAGGTGCCTGTCATCATAGCAGGCGGCACAGCCGGGGACTTCTTCGGCGAGTACATGGCTGGCGGGATAATGATACTGCTTGGCATGAACGGGAAAAGCCCGCTCGTGGGCGATTATGTCGGGACGGGCATGCACGGCGGCGTGATGTATATCCGCGGCAAGGTTGACCCGTATCACATCGGGAAGGAAGTGAACTGCCTTGAGTTGAACGAGGAGGATGTGAAGCTCATCGGTTCCTACCTTAAGGAGTACTGTGAGCATTTCGGGTTTGACCTCAATGAGGTTATGAGCGGGAAGTTCACGAAATTAGTGCCGCTGTCGCACAGGCCGTATGGGAACCTGTATGTGTATTAAAGTCAGAGTCGCGCCTCTAAGGGCATCATATTTTATATCTACATTTTTTCGATAAACAGAAAAGCGCCCCCGCATCAACATCTTCAAGCTCGGCGCCGATAGGTTCCCAAAGCAACATTCTATTTTTCAAAGCCGAAGCCTGCCTGATTACACGAATAAAAAAACCGCAGATAAACGCAGATGAACGCAGATTTAGAGTCTCGCTCTTCATAGCATTTTCTGCTGTGCTGAATATTTATAACTCTATAAATATTAAACTTCTGGCGCCTACATGCTCCCGAAGCAGCCTCACGCCATGCGAACGACTGCGACCCTGCTCTGAGCGAGGAGCCTGCACGTTCGCTGTGGAGATGGGCAGGTACAAAAGTAATGCGACCTTCTTAAGATAGCGCATGTGACGACATGGCGCGGGTCGGGCAGGCGGGGGGGGGCGGTGGTGAGGGGTGATAATTGATAGATTCTCTTTTTTGATTTTATGGATATTATGGATAGAAAGATATTTAAATTCACATAAGAATAGAATTAATTAATCCATGAATTACATTGATTTATTTGCCGGTGCTGGTGGACTTTCAGAAGGATTTGTTCGTTCTGGATTTACACCCATTGCCCATTTGGAAATGGATGGTCATGCATGCAATACGTTAAGAACGAGAATAGCTTATCATAATTTAAAAGCAAATAAACAACTTGATATTTATTACAATTATTTGCAGGAAAAAATTACAAAAGAAAAACTATATTCGGCAATACCACAAGAAGAACTTGACACCGTTATTTGCGATAAAATTGATAGTTCAACAATTGATGCTATTTTTGAGAAAATCAATGATTTGAAGAAAAATAAAAAAATTGATTTAATAATCGGTGGTCCTCCCTGTCAGGCATATTCACTTGTTGGTCGTTCGAGAGACTCCAACAGAATGAAAAATGACACGAGGAATTACTTATTTAAATATTATGCTGATTTTCTCAAAATATATAAGCCGAAATATTTTGTATTTGAAAATGTAACTGGTTTGCTTACCGCCAGTAATTACTTCGACCAGATGAAGACTCTATTTGAAAGTAAAGAAGTTGGATATAGTATTTCCTGGCAAGTATTAGATGCTATGGATTATGGTGTGTTGCAAAAAAGAAAACGGGTCATCGTTATCGGCAGAAGGGGTAATGATAAATTTGAATTTCCTGAACTTGAAAAAACAGTTAATAAATGGAAAATAAAATCTGATTTATTTGCTGATTTACCTGTTTTAAAACCTGGAGGTGAGGAAAAAATAATGCAATATAAAACTGGCTTAACAAATTATCTGGAAAAATTTGAAATCAGGGATGGAGTTGAATTTGTAACCCAACATATCACCAGACCCCATAATGAAAGGGATCTTTCAATTTACAGGATTGCAATACAAAAATGGTTGAATAATGGGGAAAGATTAAAGTATCCAGATTTACCAGAGAATTTAAAAACACATACTAATCAAGAATCTTTTTTAGATAGGTTTAAAGTTGTAGACCCGGATGGATGTTCCCATACTGTAGTTGCCCATATAGCTAAAGATGGACATTATTATATTTATCCTGATTTAGAACAGATTCGTTCTTTATCTATTCGCGAAGCTGCAAGAATTCAGTCATTTCCTGATGATTACTATTTTGAGGGTAGTAGAAGTGCTGCATTTCGACAAATAGGTAACGCAGTACCTCCATTGATGGCAGTGGCAGCATAAAAAAAATTGGTAAAATTAATAAAGAAGTTTTAAATAATAGAATTGAGGAAGTAACATCATGCAGCTTGATACTAAAATGAATACAGAAGTTTTAAAAAATGAAATCGAGAAACTGAAATCATATGCAGTTTTATATGAAAATGCAATTTCGTTAAATGTGATAGAGAAATGTTCATTTATTGTTGAAGTTGGAGCATTGACAATTGGAACAGATGAAACTGGAAAAATAATTACACAGAATACAAATAATCCAACTCAATTTTCTCAAAAAGCAGTTGATGAAATTATGACTATGTGTTTTAAAAATTGTAATGATGAAAAAGTCCTTCTGAAAGTTTATGGCAGAAATGAATGGTATAGAAGTAGGTTAGATATGGTTAATGAAAGTATAGATTTATTAGAGAAAGT
>Ga0209749_1002791_pt1 | contig 10692 bp, 7 predicted proteins | sample EPASupsiteSAE347_FD_187267 | JGI IMG/M metagenome (GOLD analysis project Ga0209749, IMG submission 187267) | Bioremediated contaminated groundwater from EPA Superfund site, New Mexico - Sample SAE3-47 (SPAdes) (version 2) | ecosystem: Environmental > Aquatic > Deep subsurface > Groundwater >... | reverse complement strand
TGTTGGATATACGCCGTATATGAATATGATGTCCCTGGGGGTGAATATCGCTTTCTGGGGGTATCCGGTTCTCGCCGTCGGCCGGTTCATTCTTTGGGCGGTAAGGATATTGAGAGAGAAATAGTCGTTTTCTTGCGCAGAGATCTACGGGTGTCAACCCGCAGGGAGGGGAACGGTTATGAATAAAGAAGAACTTATCGACGCGATAGCCGCCAGGACAAAATTGACCAAGAAAGATTCCTGCAAGGCGCTTGAATCGATGATAGTGGCTGTCTCCAGCAGCTTACGGCGCGGTTACCCGGTGCAGTTGACTGGTTTCGGCAGCCTGGAGGTGCATCAGCATAAAGCGCGCAGCTGGCGCAGCCGTTCCGGCAAGACAATAACTATTCCCGCGCACAAAACCGTGTTTTTTCATCCGGGCGTTGACTTGAAAGAAATGATAAACGAGTGAGTGTCCGGTAAAATTAATTATTGTCCCCGGAATCAGGAACCGTGTTTAATCGTACCGTTAATCTTACCTTCCTTTGAGAATTTTATTATCCTCTATCTGCGTTGAAAGCGGGACCGATCTGCAGTTGGCGCTTTATTACCTGCAAAGTTATCTTCTTGCCGAAAGCGGCCGTTCTGTGGAGTGCGAGATCGTCACTTTTGCTGAAAGGCAGAAAACAAATTCGATAGCAAACAGGATCATCGGACATAAACCGGAATTAACCGGGTTCTCCTGTTATCTCTGGAATATTGAAAAGACTTTGCGCGTCTGCCGCCTGTTGAAGAAAGCCGTTCCGTCTATGGTGATCGTGCTGGGCGGCCCGGAAGTTACTCCCAGGGCGCGTGAGATCCTTGAGCGGGAGGAATGCGTTGATGTGATCGTCAGGGGTGAGGGCGAGGCTACCTTTAAGGAATTGACGCAAAGAATAAGTGCCGGGGGCGCGGGCCGCCTGAAAAATATCAAAGGGATTTCCTACCGGCAGGGAGCTAACGTTATCGATAATCCCGGCAGGCCGGATATTAAGGACCTGGATATGATCCCGTCCCCGTATTTATCGGGAAAGGTGGATTTAGAGGACAAAAACCTGGTTGATGTTCCATTGGAGAGTACGCGCGGGTGCGCTTTTCGCTGTGCGTATTGTTATTATCACAAAAATTTCTCCGGATTGCGGTATTTTTCCTTAAAAAGGGTCGAGAAAGAACTGCGTTTGATCCTCTCGCATAATCCCAGGGAAGTGTACCTGATGGACGCCACCTTCAATTCAAATCCGCGGCGGGCGAAAAAGATACTGCGGATGTTCATCCGCTATAACCGCGGCTCGCAGCTGCATGTGGAGTTGAAAGCGGAGTTGCTCGATGAGGAGACGGCGCGCCTCCTGCGGCAGGCCAACGCTTTTAATATCGAGATCGGCATACAAAGCATAAATCCCGGGTCTCTAAAGGCTGTGCACAGGTCTTTTGACAAACGGAAGTTTGTCAGGGGTATCGGGTTGTTGAATAAACACAAATTGATCTATGAGATACAGTTGATCGATCTCCTGCCGCTGCAGTCTTACAAGGATTTAAAAAGGTCGCTGGATTGGCTTTATGCTCTGCGTCCGGTAAAAATAATTATCTTTCGTTTAAAGATGCTCCCGGGCACGGCGTTGCGCGGGCAGGCAGAAACTTTCGGGATAGTTTACAGCCGCAAAGCGCCGTATAATGCCTTTTGCAGCAATGTTATGTCCGTGGAGGATGTTTTCAGAGCGGACAGGCTGCGTTTCGCTATGGAGCGGCTTTATGACAGCCGGGTTTTTCAGGAAAGGCTCTACGCTTTAAAATCCGAAGTCGGAATGAAAATATCCGATATCCTGGAAGCTTGGATTGACTGGGAGCGCGGATTGAAGTCAAATCTTTCCAGATCCCCGGAAATGTTGAACAAACGTCTTCCGGAGTTCGAGGAGTATCTCTTTAAGAAGCAGGTTCTGGGTACTGGGTTATAGGTTCTCAAAAATACCGGCCTTGGTTTTTTGGAAAGAAACAGAACGGTTCATTTGTTGAATCGAAGGTCTTTTATCAGTAATTATTTCTTTTTAGAACCCAGAACCAAAAACCCAGCACCCTTTTTAAATAGTCTAAAGCCTATCCTCCCGCGACCCAGCGGCAGACTTGACCGGTGATGATCCCGCAGTAAGTCCCCAGTATATTCCCCAGGATAGCCAGGAGTAATCCCACGGAGGCAAGGCCGGTTTGGTATATTTCCGCGACCACCGGCGCGGAGGCTGCCCCGCCGATGTTCGCCTGGCTGGCGGTTGCCAGCAAGAACATCGGGGCTTTAATGATCCTTCCGGTGATGATCAGCACTGTGGCGTGAAATAAAACTACCAGGAATCCGGCGGCGATGAGCAGAAAAGCGGTGTTGATATCGGAGACAGCGGCGCGGGCGCCGATGGAGGCAAGCACGAAATAAAGGAGAAAGTATCCCACGCGCGAAGCGCCGCGGCTTTCGAGTCTTCTTGCCGGGGTAAAGGATAAGGAGATACCCAGCAGAGAGGCAATGATTATTGCCCAGGTGTAATTGGAAAGGACATCTTTAAATACCGGCATCCGGGCAGCCGTGAACCGGGAAATTATAATTCCGGAGAAAGCGAGGAGAAGCAGTAAGAGGGTGGTATGGAGCAGCAATTTATGTTTTTTTTGTTCCGGGATATTTGAGGCCCGTTTGTTAAGTTCCTCGAGCACGCGTATGTCCGATCTGTTCCAGGCGTCATAACGCTTTTGGAACGCCGCCCCGGCAATGAGTATGCCCATCCAGGCATAGGGCACGATGGTGTCCACCACTACCATCGGCATAAAGACCGCGTCGGGAGTGTTGATGGCTTCTTTGACCGCGATCATATTGGCGCTGCCGCCTATCCAGGAACCGGACAATGCCCCGAAACCAGACCACATCCGGCCGCCTACCCAGTGCCGCATAAAAGAGAAAACCAGCGGCATTCCGATCATTATTCCCAGGCTTCCGGAGAGCATCATTATCAACGCGGGTTTGCCTAAACGCAGGATGTTCTTTATGTCGCAGGAAAGCAGCAATAATATCAGCGCGGCAGGCAGAAGGTTGGCGGAGATAAACAGGTAAAGCGGGTGGCGTCCCGGGAGGATACCTAAATTCGCCGCAATCATGGGAAGTAAGTAAATCCAGAACACCGGCGGGATGAACGCAAAATATTTCTTCAAACGCTGGCGTCCGGAAATATAGATCACCGCGCTTTCTATGCAGAGAAGCGCGAGCGCAAGCAGAAATGTGTTCTGTATCATATTATCCCGGTATTATGCCGACGCCGGCTTTGATCTTTGTCAGGTCGTAGATCCCTTTGGAATTCAAACAGGGGTTGCCGGTGATCCCGCCTTTGATAAAAAACGGCGTGTCCAGGTCAACGTAACGAAAACACCCCAATCCCGCGGCCAGGTGCGCGGAAGCGGTCATCGCCAGGGAGCTTTCCATCATACCTCCGATCATCAACTCTATTCCGCAGGAACGCGCCAGCAGGGCAATTTCCCGCGCTTGTATTAATCCGGATTTCATAAGTTTAATGTTTATTACCTGTACGGCTTTTTCGCGGATGGCGCGCAGGCATTCAGGTATCGCGCGCACGCTTTCATCGGCGCAGACAGGGATTCCGGAGAGACGGGTGACTTTTTTCAGGCCTTCCCAGTCTTCGCGCGGCACAGGTTGTTCCAGCAGGGCAGGAGTTACGCCAGATTTCTTTAAATCTTTTACGAAACGCAATGTGTCTTGCGCGCTGTACCCCTGGTTGGCGTCGAGATAAATGGCGCAGCCGGGAGCGGTTCTCTTGACTGCCAGCACGCGTTTAAGATCCAGGTCCCGGTCGCGTCCGATCTTGACCTTAAAAGCACGAAACCCCTGTTTATAGAATTTACGCGTTGATTCCGCTGTTTCCTCGAGATCGGCGATCACTATCGTGATATCCGTGGCAAGTTTGGCTGGTTTATTGCCGAAGAATTTCCAGAGCGGTATCTTGAGCTGCCTGGTTAAGGCGTCCAGCAGTGCTGTTTCGACCGCGGCCACGGCGGATTTGTTATGCGCGAATTGTTCGTGCAGCCGGGAGGAAAGGCCGGGATAATCGCAAACGTCTTTGCCGGGCAGTTCTTCGGCGGCAAGACGCAGGTTATCCAGGGTTTGTGCGAGAGTTTCTCCGGTGATGTGGGTGGCGATGGCGGCTTCGCCCCAGCCGATTGTGCCGTCGGCCAACTGCAGCCGGAAAAGCAGGTTGCGCAGGCTGTCGTGCTGTCCCAGCGCCGTGCGGAACGGCTGTATCAGAGCGGCGTTAAGAATGGAGACGGAAGCTTTCTTGATGAGCGTGGATTTCATAACTCTATAGTTGATGGTAAGTGATAGATTTTACTTTTTATACCATAAAAGCGTTATTTTTCACAGATAAATTAGAGAAGAAACAGTCCCCAGTCGATGGACGACAGTCAATAGTTTTTCAAACCCGAATCCCGACTTTGTATTCTTTCAGGATTTAACGTCAGGTATTTACTTTTAAAACTGTGGTCCATGGGCTATGGACTATGGTCCGGTTCTTTTTCCGGGACCGCTTTTTAGTATTTGACTTTATTGGGGTTAGAGGTTATGCTTATACTGTGTAGCTTTAGTCAGGAGTCAGACTCACCGTTATAAAATTCCGTCTTTAGCAATCGCAGGAAACATCAATCTAACCAGATAAAACGCGTTTAATCCCCGGTATTGGAACGGTCAGGAGAATTTAATGAATATTTTTGTAGGAAATTTGGCTTTTGAAGCCACCCCGGAAGAACTTAAGAAGACATTTGAAGAGTTCGGCAAAGTGTCCATAGTAAAAATAATGCTGAATGATAAGGGGACTAAATCGCGCGGATTTGCGTTCCTGGAGATGCCCGACGAATTGGAGGCGCGCAAGGCTATCGGCGCACTTAACGGCAGGGAATTCATCGGCCGTCCGCTTGTCGTAGGCGTTGCCCGTCCCAAACTGGAGACCGTGCGGGAGAAGCCCAAAGTTAAAAGGCAGCGTAATAATTTCAGAGTTGAAGCCAACCGCGAAGCCTCAAGGCGTCAGCCGCATCCCGGTTATGGAGAAGGCGGCGGATACAGGGGCGGGAAACGTATGCGCGGCGCAGCCCGGAGTAACGCCGAGGAGAATCAGGATGCGCCCAGGCGGGAGGCGTATTTTAAACCCTGGAGCAGGCCGTTTGAAGATCGCCGTCCTGCCGATACCCGGGGGGGTGGCTCTCATAGCGAGGGTACGCGCGGAAATTTTCAGAAGCCCTGGCAGAGGCCGGCTCCGGCATCCGGTAAGCCTCCTTTTAGGCCAGCGCGTAGAGAATCAAGGCCGCCGTTTGCCGCTCCTGCCCGTGATGACAGGCGCGGAAAACCATGGAGTAAGCCGGCGGGAGAACGTCCTGCCAGGCCCTGGCGCGGTAATGAAGAGCGTTCCGGCAGACCGCCGCAGAGGCCGTGGAAAAAGCGGGAAGAAGGCGCTGCTCCATTCAGGCGCAGTGAACATCCGGGAGCGGCGCGTCAAGAGCGCGGGCGTTTCGTTAAATCCTGGGAGAGGACGGCTCCGGCATCCGGCAAGCCTCCTTTCAGGCCCGCGCGTAGAGAATCAAGGCCGCCATTTGCCGCTCCTGCCCGTGATGACAGACGCGGGAAGCCGTGGAGTAAGCCGGCGGGAGATCGTCCTGCCGGGCCCTGGCGCGGCGGTGAAGGTAAACCGGAAGGTTCCCGCGTTCGCGGACACAGTAATTCTTTTAGACCGTGGAGTAAACCCGCAGGGGCGGATAAACCCCGGGGCAGCGGCGAGCGGCGTCCCTGGCAGAAATCTCCTCGTAGAGAAGGCCCTGCGAGAAGCCATACAAGAAGGCCGTAGTCGATCAGAGAGATAGTCCACAGTCGATAGACGATAGTCAATAGTTAGAAACCCGAGAATCCAGGCTTTTTGTTTTTTAGGATATAACGCCAGGTAGTTGTCTTTAAAACTGCGGCCTATGGACTATTTTTGATAACCCCAGAACCTGTATCAAATATGAGATTGAAATTAAATGTCTATCCGGTGATCCCGGATATGGAAGAGAAGATCGTCGAGATCATCAAGGAAGCGGTGGATAACCGCGCCAGGCTGGTGGAAATAGCCTATGGCGAGGCCTCCGATCATATCAAGAAGCGCATTCTGAATTGCCTAAATAAGAAAGAAGTCCGCAGTCTTTATTCCAGAATGGAAAAGACGGATAAAGGTTGGGGCAGGATATATCTGCATTTCCGCTGGTAGTTTGAGAGTATAACGTGGATCGTCCGGCAGGCTTACCCCCGCGTAGCTTATTTCCATCCTTCCTTTTAATTATTCCGAAGAAAGCGCTTTCCTATCAGGCCCTTAAGTCATTGAAAGCTGTTATATATAACAGCTATACTTAGAATAGGCTGATAAACAAACATTTTTCGGGGTTTTCCAATCCACAAGTGATCAAAAGACTGCGACAGGTAGTTTCTCTATTGCTGGCCGTTTTGCTGCTATATGAACAAAGCGCCTTGGGTCAGCTAATCCTTCCCAATCCGGATATTTATTTCTCCCCGGTTATATTCTCCGTGGATAAATTCCGTCCTATTCACCTGCGTTATTTAGACGCCGGCTCTCCTGAAGGCATTCTGCGGTTTATGCTTGATAAGGGGGATCTGACAAACATTACCGCTGAAAATGTCAGGATCTTCTCCAGGGGGCTGGTTGACTATTTTCTTGTCGGATTAAGCCTGCCGGATAAAAGTTTCTGGGTTAACTTGCGGCCTGACCGGCCGGATAATATTATCGATCCGGAGCTGGAAAAGACGGATATCGGTAAAGTCCTTTTAGAGGCGGACCTTAACCTGAAAAAAGATATGGCGGGGCTGACTTCTCCACGCACTCCGTCAGGAAAACAGTACTGGAATAAGTTGTACGCGAAAGCACGGGAATTATTCGGCACGGAACAGGTAGGATTGCCGGTTTATACCAGGCCCTGGATCGTCCCGGGGGAGATCATTGTCCGCCAGTCAAAGGCTAATGCCTATATATATAAAGCTGACCTGAAAGTGATGCTGGAGGAGGACTATCTGCGCGATAAATCGGCCCCTCTCTTTACTGATCCGCGATTCAAGGAATTGAACGACTATTCTTCCGTCTTACTCCGGGAATTGGTTATTCCGAAACTTACGCAGGAAGTCAACAGCGGACGGAGTTACGCTTCTTTGCGTCAGGTATATTACTCGTTGATCTTCGCGAGGTGGTTCAAAGAATACGCCAAGACCGCTTTATGCGCTTCAGAAGACAGGCAAGGTCTTTCGGGTAAATACGCAGCGAGGGTCGATAGCGGTGATTTGAACGGATTGTTCTCCAAGAAAAGCTGGTCAAAGACCGATTATTTCAATCAGTATAAGAGGTCTTTCCGGCAGGGAGAATACAACGAATCGGAGTTCATCAATACTCCGGACGGGCAGACAGTCAGGCAATATGTCAGTGGTGGGATAAGTTTTAATTTCTTTCCGGGAGCGGCAGGCGGCGCAGGGATCACCGTGGTTAACGCGGCAAATGATTTGCCGTTTATACCCGGGACTGTCGGGATCACTCTTACCGTTGATAACAGAGTAGTGTTCGAAAGTGATTCAGGCGGGAATCGCGCGAGCGCGGAGGAGCGCGTCAAAGCTCCTGATGGAGGCGGTAATTTAAGGGGAAGCAACGCTGCGTATGACAACGGCAAATTAGAATCTTTTCTTCTCGCGCAGGGTAATCCGGCCGGGCAGGCGGTAATTGTAAAAGAGATGTTGGGCCATCGGGAGGCGCTTTTGGAGATAGGAAGCGGCAGGACCATTGCCGCTTTTGCTCTCGCCATCAAGAACAAGGACATCGGCGTTATCGCCACGGATATTTACGATTATAAAGCGAAGGAGGATATTTACAGGAAATTTGCCGATGAATGGAAATCGGGAAAATTACTCGGCCAGGAAATAGAACTTGGGAATCTGGTCGTGTTAAGGGCGGGCGCGGAAATCATTACGTATTTCCCGGATAATTCGCTTGATTATATATTATTGGTGAGTCCGGAATTGAACGCAGTTGAGCAGTTGTCCGGCTTGATAAAAAATGAAGAAGCGTTGCGAAAGCTTAAGCCCGGAGGGAAGATCGTCATCCAGTCCTATTGGTGGGGAATAGACTATTATAATAGTCTATTCGGGGAAGGATTCAAATTCAAAAGGGCGGGTATAGATTTCTTAGGCGTGAATTTGCGCGCGGTGTCTAATTTTGAAGGTAATGATGAACTCTATGTCTGGACAAAAAGGGACGGCGGAGAGGGGAATCTTGAGAGTAAGCGGGAAGACGGTGTCTCGGTTCGGCAAGCTGATGATGAGGGGTTACAGGCTTGGTTGGGGGGGATCCCGTTAACTAAGAATAAGCTTTTATTGGAGGATACCTATTTCCGGTCTTTATTTAAGAAAATGGATTTGCAGACTCAAGATATCGGGTTTTTGTGGCAAGGGACAATAATGAGCGGACTGGCTGATTATATGAAATACCACAAACCGGTGGGTTACGGGTATTTGATGACAAAGAACATAATTCCGGAGGAGGATTTGCCTCCGGGATACCCCGTAGTCATGGGGTTGCGAAAACCGCGAGATTCTTTCAGTAGAGTGCCGGCGAGTGTTTCCGATGCGCCGAAGGTCGAGGTTATTTTGCCGGATAGAGATATTTTCCTTACCAGCTATGATTATAACGGCGCGATGGGGTGCGTTAAACTGGGGTTTTTGCCAAACGGCGACCCCGTGGCCCTGAAGGCTAACTTTTTCTCGGAGATGAAGAAAGGAGTGTTGGAGAAAAAGTTGTTCGCCGGTTATAAAGCAGGCCTGATAGCTGAAGACCTGGGAATAGGGCCGCGGATGTACGGGTTTTTTAGAGACAGTAGCGGCATCCTGTGGATGGTAATGGATCTGGTGCCGGGTGATTTTATTGAGAAAGCCGGCGGGTTTATTACGGCGAATACTATTGAGGAATTCGTGGAGATAAATAAGAGAGTGAAGGATGTTGGGTTATTCGCGTATGACTTTCAGTATTATATCACTCCTGCGGGGCATATCGTCGTCATGGATACCAGGTTTACGGTGAATGATAAACCGGGTATAAAAGATTTCCCCATGGTAATGGAAGAGTTGCTGGAATCAGCGTCTGATGAAGTGAGGGCGCGGTTTCAGGGATTAAGTGGGGGCGATATTAAAAGCGACGGCGGAAGGGCGGTGCGTCCCGGGGCGGCGATGCCGGAGGCTGCAAATAATCAGTTATCCGATAATCCGTATTTTCGTTCACTATCCGGAAAGATCGTTTCAAAGACTAATGATGTCGTTGGACGGGGAGTGGTTAATTATATTAAGCGCCGTAAACTTACTAAATACGGATATTTGATGACGAGCGATATAGATCCGGAAAAAGATCTGCCCGTAAAATATCCCGTAATTGCGGGATTGCGGGAGCCGCTTTTTCCTATCCGGAAATTTCCCGACGTGATTTCCGATGTCACTAAAGTGGACGTTGTTCTGCCGGATTCGGATATTTTTCTTGCCAGTAATTATCATAATGGTTCGGGAGGCTGTGTTAAGCTGGGCTTTCTTTTAAATGGAGATCCCGTGGCGTTAAAAACCTATTTATTCACGAAAGGAACAAAAGATTTCTTTGAGCAGGAATTGTTCAGAAGTTATAAGTCCGGCGTGATCGCCGACAATCTGGGGATAGGGCCGCGGATACACGGGCTCTTTGAGGATAATGACGGGTTGTTATGGATAGTAATGGATATCGTGCCGGGAGATTTTGAACCGGATGATGATAAATTAGTTACGTTTGAGACTATTGATGAACTTGTGGAGATAAACAGCCGTTTGAAGAAAGCGGGGTTTTCCACGGTCGATTTTCAGTATTATATTACTCCGGGAGGCCATATCGTTGTTATTGATACCTATTTCGAGGCGAGCGCTAACCCGGGAATAAGGCATTTTGCGGAGGAAATGACAGAATTGTCCGGATATGCTAATAAAGAAGTAAGAGAGCGATCAGCGGCATTAATGCGGGGGCTTGGACTTAAGAAAAGTGACGGAGGAGGTTCTGTTTTACCCGGGATTGCGGCAGCGGGAAACATCAATGAACGGGCCGGGCAATCCTCTGATCAGGATGCAAAAGGCGGGATCGATTTTAGAAGCCTGCCGGTAAGAACGCAGAATACCGGTATCTCCGGGAAAGAAATATTGTCTTCGCGGCCGGCGGCGGGTATCCCGGCAGCTGGGCTCGATAAAGAATGGGGCGTTATTAGGGAGTTGGTTAATTCCGGGAATATCCCTGCGGCAGCAAAAATAAGGGATTATTGGGTTTCCGCCGGCGGCAGCGGCTCCGGAGAAGAAGAGAAAATATTATGCTGCGTTATGGAGATAATGCGGCTGGAGGAGGAATACGCCGTGCCTTGCGAACCCGGCTTGTTGGAGTTGTTGAAGGCGTTGGAATCCGGTAAATAATAGGCAGAGGCGGGTGATTCTTGATCGATAGAAAAAAGAGGCGTTTGCGCTATCCGGCGGTTTGTTTATCAGCCATAAGCAACTCCTGCCCTTCGCAAACGCCTTTTTTGTTGCTTTGTCGTAGGACATTTGTTATAATAAATCAT
>Ga0209749_1002789_pt1 | contig 10701 bp, 9 predicted proteins | sample EPASupsiteSAE347_FD_187267 | JGI IMG/M metagenome (GOLD analysis project Ga0209749, IMG submission 187267) | Bioremediated contaminated groundwater from EPA Superfund site, New Mexico - Sample SAE3-47 (SPAdes) (version 2) | ecosystem: Environmental > Aquatic > Deep subsurface > Groundwater >... | reverse complement strand
GCCGCCGCGGTCAGGGCAAACCCGACCACCGCTTCCGCCCAGGCGGGCATCAAGTCCGCCGCGAAAAAAACCGCGGCGGCGGTCACCGTGGCTGCCAGAAGCGTCGATCCGAAGCCCGGCCCGGAAGCTCCTTGCCGGCTTGTGCCTCTGCCGGCGCTTGCGCCCGTACCTGCGGCGGCCCGAGCTTCCGTAAGCCGGCGCAATGCGGATTCGGATATAAACAGGGCGGCGCTCATCAGAAAGGCGCCGGCTCCGCGCAGGACCAGTTCGGCGCCGCGCAAGTGCCCGGCATAGCCCAGCGCGAACAGCATCGGAGGCAGGGCGGCCGCAAGTCGCCCCAACGGAACTGCAAGTCGCCCGGAAACGACCGGTTTTCCTCCTCCCGCACGGAATCCCAGACGAGCCCATCCCGAAAAAAAGGAAGCCAGAACCGCATGCCGAACGGCCTCATCCGGCGAAACGGGATGCAGCAGCAACAACAGGCAGAAAGGCAGCAGAGGCCAGACCGCCGATACGGAAGCGCGGATAAGGTTCGGGCGGTTCACGGCGTGCTCCAGCCGGCGATAAAGCCACCCGGCGCTATAGCGAATCCATTCCGCCCGCCCTTTGCGGCCCGAACGCCGACGATCGCCGGAATCGGCGAGAGACGGTATCGGTGCACGGGAAAATCGTTTCCTTCGATGATCGACAGGGGAAGAGTCGTCTCTCCCGGCGTCCACAGGCCCACGAGCCGGAGCGTTTGCGCTTCGTGCGCATCCATAACGCCTTGGGGCACATAGTCGAAGCGTTCCGCGCCGCCCTTCGCCGATTTTTCGCGCCCGAACTCCATCGTTGCCGTACCTGCCGCGTTCAGGGAGTTTCCCCCCGAGTCCGCAGCAAACGCGGAATTCACGGAATTCACGGAATTCACCGAGTAGAAGCGCGGTTTGGGCGTCGAAGCGGTGACGGCGACGATGCATCCGGCCAGTACGGCGACGGCAATCGCAATACTCCTGGCCGGCCGGCGGCCGACACCCCTTTCCGGAAGGAGGGAGGCCGTGTGCCCGGCGGTCGGCGCTGACGAATCGGCTGATTCTGGCGGACCGACGACGGCGAGCGCGCCTGCGGCCGCGGAAAGCAGCGCGATCATAATCGCCGCGAACACGGATGGCCCCGAACCCAGCTGTCTGACGAAACTCATCCCCCGCACATCGATATCCCCGGATCGCGCGATCAGAACCTCGGGCGCGGCCAGGGACGCGTTGATCCTCGCGGGCGCACGGGGAAGGTGCAGGGCTTCAGGATCGGCGAGGTCGAACCCGGATGGCAGATCCTCTTCGCCGCGCGCACTTTCGACGCCGTTGTCCAGAGTCCAGACGACGGCGCGGAGCGAATCGTCCAGATACGCGGCCATTTCATAGCGATCGGGCCGGCCAGGGATGAAGGCCGAAAACAGAGGAACCGAATCTCCGTTCCAGCGCAGGCCTTCGAGCGAAATTTCGCCCGACATGCCGTCGGGATCGCTCAGCACAAGCACATTGAAGGCAAAAGGCCGGGCAGCGGACAGGTCGAGGGCGGGCAGGGCGGAAAGCATGCCGCCTTGTCCCGGCATGCATACGGATAGGGCGAGAACGGCGAGAAAGACGGAGAAGCGGGGGCCGGAAGGGCGCCCGGCGCGCATCCGCATGTTCACGGCCTTCGCCTCAGGAGCACCGTGCACCACAGGCTCGACGCGAAAAACATGAGAAGCCAGAGCCACTGTACCCTCGCCCGACCGAAAGAGACGGAGCGGAATGCCGAAGCGGCGTCGACATCGATATCCCGAAGGCCGGAAAAACCTTCGTTGAGTACGATGTCGAAGGAATCGAGCCCCCTGCCTGAGTCCGAAAGCGAAAGCCGCCATTTTCCCGCTTCCGACGGCCGCAGGACCGTTTTCCAGATACCGGGACTCGCCTCGACGAAATCGGCGGACAGTTCTTTCGAGCCTGCTTTTGTCAGCGAAATCCGCGGTGCGGCCAGACTGTCCGAGCGCAGCACCGCTTCCGCCGCGCCGCGGAACTCGATGATTTCCATCTCCGCCTGAGTGCGCGACACCAGAGGATCGATGCGGTCGACGAAACCGCGCAGTGCGGGAGGGCTTGCGAAAAAACCGGACGACCAGGCCCCGTACAGGTCGCTCGCGAAGAAAAGCACGGCCCTTCCGCCCGATTCCTTCGACGCGAAGAAAGGATCGCCCAGATCGTTCGAAAAAAGGACTATCGCCTCCCGCGATGCGGTGTACTGGGTCATGCCCGCGACGCGCGCCACTTCTTCGCCGTTCAGGGCGAGTATCGGAATCGAACCCGTCGCGAAAGAAGGGCGGGCGATACTCCTGCGGTCTTCGTAGACGATCGAAGGCACCGCCTCGGGCGAATCGACGGCATAGGCCTTGCCGCCCGACCTCGAAGCTATAAGGCCCAGGAGCTTGCGGTCGGCGTCCGGTCCTACGGCCACCGTCGAAATGCTGATATCGGCGGCCGCGGCTTTCGCCGCGATCGACGCGGCGTCGAAGGGTTTCGAGACACCGTCCGAAATAACGATGACATGCCGTTCCTTTTCGCCGCGTCCGGAAAGCGAACCCAGGCCTTCAGCGAGCGCGGAGCCCAGATCGGTTCCTCCGCCCGCATGGAGCGGTTCCAGGTCCGGCAGCGGTTCGATCGTCCGGTTCGGCTCGAAGGCGTGAATCCAGCGCCGTTCGTCCGAAAACAGCAGCATTCCCACCCTGTCATCGGGTTTCAGATTGTTGAGCATTTCGATGCCCGTAAGCTTGGCCAGCGCCAGCTTGTCGCCGAACATCGATCCGGACTGGTCGAGGAGGATGAGCACGGCCATCTCGGGCGCGTCCTTGAGCGATCGCGGTTCGAGCAGTACGGGGAGTATGGCTTCCAGGTCGGGGTTGTCGCCCTTTTTCCCGAATTCCGGCGAATCGCCCACGAACAGCAGCGATCCGCTTCGCGTAGCGGTCCGTTCGACCAGTTTGCGCAGGAGGGGGCCCTGTATATCGCGCAGCGGAAGGCCGTCGATCACGATAAGATCCCATGCGGCCAGATCGGCTTCGGCCGCGGCTGCCGGGTTCATCCGCGTCACCGCATAAAGGCCGTCCAGCGCGGATCGATCCGTCCTGGTTCCCAGCAGCAGTATCTTTCCCCGCTCTCCCGGGCCGGTTCCCGCCGAATATGCGGCTTCCGAAACGCCGTCCTTTCCGGCAATCCGCACGCGCACGCGCCGTTCGGCGGCGCCTGGAACCGGTATCTCCAGCCGCATGTCGGCGGGCAGATCCGCTCCGCGCCCCGAGTACAGCGTCTTCCCCGCATCGGGACCATCTTCGGCCACGATACGCACTTCATCGGCAGTCCTGGCATACGGAGGCAACAGTAAATACGAACTACTTATCCTTGTATCCGAATCAGTACGCCTCGCCAGCGCGAGCGCCGGAGCCTGAGGTTTTGCCGATTCTGCCGCGCGTATGGTGTCGGCGCCTGCGCCATAGTTGCCCGTACCCGCCGACGCATGCGGCGACGTACCCGTCGCCGTACCCGGCGATGCCTCGACGCTGACGGGCATGCGGCGCGCCGCTTCGGCGAGCGATCCATATTCTTCGGCGAGCAGCGGTCCGGATACGATAATTCGTATGTGCCGCGCTTCCCGTCGCATGGCGCGCCGCGAAACATCTTCCAGAGCCTCTGCCGTTCTCGCGTGATCGGGAAGGGAAGCCGCCGCCAGTTCGAAGGCTTCGGCCGCAGTCACGCCCTGCGCGAGAGGCAAAAGTCCCGATTCGGCGGAAAGCAGGATTTCGCCCCGCAGATGCATCGACTTGATAAGTTCCGGCGAGGATGCCAGGTCGAGCGCGTTTTTACTGTCGATGCAAAGGTAGGTCGTGCCGGGCAGAAGAAAGGCGGGAAGCGGCATGCGGACTGCGAAAAAATAGAGTGCGAGGAAAAGTGGGGGAAGCGCCAGGATCGGGATTATTCCGGGCCGGAGGCGGGCCGATTCCATTGTTCGGGAATCCTATCATGGTTTTGCCGTACTTCAAAGCCGGGCCCGCCATGAAAAGGGGCGGCGCTTCAGCCGCGACGGAGCGCTTTTGCGAAACTTTCGGGCGGCGGGCTCTCGAACCGCATGATTTCGCCCGAACGCGGGTGGCGCAATTCGATGATCGTCGCATGCAGGCAAAGCCTTCCCAGGGGATCGGTGGAGGCGCCGTAGCGCGCATCGCCCGCGATGGGGGCGCCCGCCGCGGCGAGCTGGGCGCGGATCTGGTGCTTGCGGCCGGTTTCGAGATCGAGTTCGAGCAGTGAATAGCCTTTACCTTCGCCGACGAGCCGCCATCTGGTGACCGCCCGCAGGGCTCCAGGTTCGCCGGGGCGGACTTCATGCACGCTGCCCGAAGGCATTTCCTTGAGCCAGGAATCGAAAACGCCCGAATCGGCTTCCGCCGTCCCTTCGGCCAGCGCCGTATAGCGGCGAAGGAGCACGGCATCGTTCCAGTGCTGCATCAGCGCCTTCTTGGCTATCGCGTGCCGTGCGAACACCATGACGCCCGAGCTGTCCCTGTCGAGGCGGTGCACGACCGCAGCCCTTCCCTTGGGGTTTTTCTGCCGTATCCTGTCGGTGACAATGTCGTACAACGACATCGCGCGGGATCCGTCCGGCGCTATTACGGGAAGTCCGGACGGCTTGTCGACGACAAGGATGTCCGCGTCCTCATATAGAAATGCGACGCCGCGTCCGCCTTTCACATCGCGGTCCTTTCGAAACTTTTGAGTTCCGGGGCGGCGCGCGCCGCGGCCAGGGCGTCCAGAAGCGCTCCGGGCGATGATTCGACAACAAGGTCGGCCAGGATTTCCGGTTTCAGGAATCCTTCGTCGCGAACCTGCGCCAGGAAGGACAGCAGTGAATCGTAAAAGCCGCCGGTATTCAGAAGTCCGACCGGCTTGGCGTGATATCCCAGGAAACGCCATGTCCATATTTCGAAGAATTCCTCGAAAGTACCGATGCCGCCGGGCATGGCGATAAAAGCGTCGGCTTTTTCCTGCATGGCGGCTTTGCGTTCGTGCATGTCTTCGACGACGATGAGTTCGGAAAGCTCGAGGTGAGCGACCGCTTCGTTCAGGCGCCTGGGGATGATGCCGATCGTCTTCGCCCCCGACTCCATGGCCGCCTGGGCCAGAGCGCCCATGGTGCCCACATTGCCGCCGCCATAGACCAGAGTGAGGCCGCGCGAAGCGAGCTCCCGTCCCATGGCCCGTGCGGCTTCGGCATAGAGAGGTTTCGATCCCGGGGCCGAGCCGCAATATACGCAGACCGCTTTCATTGCCCGCTCCTTCATGCCGCGTCAGTCGCGCGAATCGAAGCGCGAAAAAGAAAACCCGCCCCGGACTTGTCCGGAGGGCGGGTTCCCTCTCGCAACGACTGGAGGTGGCGGGAGTTGAACCCGCGTCCCCGAGCGCGTGCCGCACGCTTCTACAGGTTTGTCCGTCCTTTCGGGTTGTCGGGATAGGGGGTAGCGGGGCGGCGCGCCTTCCCTTCCGTATTCCGGTATGTGTCCCGCACGCGTCCCGGACACCGCGCGCGGCAAGCCCCGATCGGGTTACAGACGGTTCCGACGCTCGGAGCAGCGCATCGGGCCATCCGTCGTTCCGCTACTTACGCAGCAAGAGCGAGAGTGCCGTTGTTGTTGGCACGTAAAAGTTTGCCGAATGTTAGGAGCCGGCGCCTCCACCTGCAACGCACGACACGGACCGCACGGGTCGAAGCCGGTGCACCCCCGTTTCGTGACAGAAACAAATATAGTCGCGCAGGACCTTCGGGTCAATCGAGCGGCGATCGCCCGCTACAGGAGGGCGATCGCCGCGGTTTTCAGTTCGCGCCGACCCTGTCGATTACTCTGTCTATTACTCCGCCGCCCAGCACAAGTCCGTCGGCCGAATACAGAACGGCCGACTGGCCTGGAGCCACCGCTCGCTGGGGTGTCTCAAAAACGATTTTCGCTCCCCCGGTCGGCAAAATTTCGGCGCCGCAGGGGATGGGGCGATGGTTTTGTCTGATTTTTATTACACCCTCAAGTCGAGAGGATGCCATGGCGGGATTCTGGAAGCGAAAATCGTCCGATTCCAGCCCCTCGGCAAAGAGGCCTTCGCCGGGACCGACCACCACACGGTTCTTTTCCGCATCCAGGCGCAGCACATACAGGGCATGCGAGTCGATGCTCAAGCCGATGCCCTTGCGCTGGCCGATCGTGTAGTAGGGCAGGCCCCGATGGCGCCCCAGGACTTTGCCCTCCGTGTCGACTATGTCTCCCGGCTCGGGAGTTTTGTCGGCGAAAAGCGGGCTGTAATCGCCGCCTGCGACAAAATCCTGGCTTTCGGGCTTGTCGGCCACCTCGAGCCCGATCGCTTTGGCACGTCTGCGGACTTCCGCTTTCGACATGTCGCCCAGCGGGAAGAGAACCTGCGACAGTCGTTCCGAATCCAGTCCGTACAGAAAGTAGGTCTGGTCTTTGGATACGTCGGAAGCGGTGCGGAGAAAATTGACGCCGTCCACTACAGCTTTGCGGGCGTAGTGGCCTGTGGCGAAAAAGTCGAAATTGAAGCCGGCCGCGCGTGCCCTGTCGGCCAGGAAACCGAATTTCATCTCCCGGTTGCAGACGACACAGGGGTTGGGCGTCCGTCCCCGCCTGTATTCTGACCGGAAATATTCGAGCACGCAGGTTTCGTATTCCTCCGAGAGGTCGACGACCTTGTAGTCCATGCCGAGGGAAGCGCAAAGGCGCTCGCAGGCGGCGATGTCCTCTTCCTCGCCGGGACCGTAACATGCGTGCTTGAGGCCTTCCTGGACACGGTATGCGCCGCGCCAGATCTTCATGGTGAGACCGAATACCCGGTATCCGGCCTCTTTGAGGACGGCGGCGGCGAGGGCTGAGTCCACGCCGCCTGAAAGGCCGACGGCTACGGTGATATCGCTGTTCATCGGGGGGAAGATAGCAACTTTCCGGGAAAAATTCCAGCGGAGGGGGCGAGACGCGTACTTGTCTAACTGACAGGGAAAACGGTAAAAATTAATCGCTTATCATCATTATTCCACTTGGAGTCTTTCCAATGCAGGACGTATTTATCGGATTTACCTCGATCACGTGGCAGATGTGCGTCATGTACGCCGTCGGCGCCGCGCTGATCTGGCTCGCGATCAAGAAAGAATACGAGCCGATGCTTCTTCTCCCCATCGGATTCGGAGCGATTCTCGTCAACCTTCCGCTTTCCGTGGTCTGGGAACATGAAGGAACCGCCGGTTTCCTCAAGATCCTGTACGACGGCGGCATCGCCAACGAGCTCTTTCCGATCCTGATCTTCATCGCCGTAGGCGCGATGATCGATTTCGGACCGCTTTTCAAGAGCCCCTACATGATCTTCTTCGGCGCGGCCGCACAGTTCGGCATTTTCGCCACGATGATCATCGCGACGCTGCTCGGCTTCGACCTCAAGACCGCGGCGAGCATCGGCATCATCGGCGCCGCGGACGGGCCGACGGCGATCTATGTCGCCAACAAATTCGCCAAGGACTTTATCGGACCCATATCGGTGGCGGCATATTCGTACATGTCGATGGTTCCCCTCATCCAGCCGCCCGTCATCAAGGCTCTGACCACCAAGGAAGAGCGCCGTATCCACATGGTCTACCACGAAGCGAACGTTCCCAAGTGGCTCAAGATATGCTTCCCCATCGTCGTCACCATGATCGCCGGTTTCGTGGCGCCCATTTCGGTGCCGCTCATCGGTTCCCTGATGTTCGGCAATCTGATCCGGGAATCCGGCGTTCTCGAACGCCTGTCCAAGACCGCCCAGAACGAGCTGGCGTACCTTGTCACACTCCTTCTCGGCATTACGATCGGATCGAGCATGAGGGCCGACAAGTTCCTCAACGTGCAGACTCTCCTCATCCTTGTCATGGGCCTTGTCGCCTTCGTGTTCGACACGGTGGGCGGCGTGCTCTTCGCCAAGTTCATCAACCTTTTCCTGCCCAAAGACAAGAAGATCAATCCAATGATCGGCGCCTGTGGCATTTCGGCCTTCCCGATGTCCGCCCGGGTCATCCAGAAGATGGCCAACGATGAAGAAAAGGGAAACATAATCCTGATGCAGGCGATCAGCGCGAACGTATCGGGCCAGATCGGTTCCATCATAGCAGGCGGCATGATACTGGCCTTTGTGCCGCTCATCGCCCGCTGAAGACGGAGGGAGAGACAGTATGGATTCAATCATCGAAACCCTGAAATATTCCGGTACGACGGCACAGGCTATCGGCGTGTCGATTTTCGGTCTCATAGGCGTGTTCGCGACTTTGGGCCTCTTTTTCGTGCTCATCCTGGCGGCGAACAAGGTCGGCGGCAAGAAGCGCGGCGACTGAAACCGGCTATAGGGCAAACGGCCGACAAAAATGGCCGCCCGATGGGGCGGCCATTTTCATATCCAGGCGATATCCTGACAACTGAGGCTTTTTCAAAAGTCGGAAAACTTTTGAAAAAGCTACCAGAATTTGCGGCATTTGCGTACGGTTTCGTAGAAACCAGAGCAAATGCGAGCCAATTTCAAAAGTAACCGACTTTTGAAATTGGCTCACCAGCCCGGCGCTACCCGGCACTACCCGGTACGGCTTTCAGATCTCCTTGACCTTGCGGGCAAGTTCCCTTCCGGCTTCGTACAGGGCTTCCAGCGTGTCCTCCGTGGGGGCGCCCGGCCATTCGACCGGCTCGAGGCAGTCCCATTTTAACGGCGCGATTTTGTTCTCGTATTCCTTCCTGGCGCCGCCCACCCAGCCGAAGCTTCCGATGCGCAGGGCTTTTCGGCCCCAGACGTGCTTGCGGTCAAATATATCGAGCACATATGCCATGGGCGGGAACATGCGGTATTCGTAGGTCGGCATGGCGATCACGATGCCTTCGCTCTTGTAGGCGTCGGCGAGAACCCACGACACGTCCTCGTTGGGGACGCGGTGGATGGAGTAGGGAATCCCCTCCGCCTCGATACCGTCGATGACGGCCTTGAGACCTTTTTCGGTGTTGCCGTACATCGAACCCCAGACTATGGAGACTTCCTTCTCGCGCGGGCCTTCGAGATAGTCGGCATATCCGGCATAACGGTCGATGATGATCTGCGGGTCTTTGCGCCATATAAGACCGTGGCTGGGCGCCACGACTTTCAAATCGAGCGGCGAAACTTTCTCGATCGCGCGTTTTACGAAGAGGCCGAAGCTCGACACTATGTTCGAGTAGTAGCGGAGCGATTCGCTTTCGAAAAATACGTGCTCTTCGGCCGAATATTCGTCGTCGAACACCCGGTCTCCCAGCGCTCCGAAGCTTCCGAAGGCATCGCAGGAAAAGAGGACGCCGCCGTCGGCCGCCCAAGTCATCATGGTCTCGGGCCAATGGACATTGGGCGTTTCGATGAAGTCCAGGGACATGCCTTCGCCCAGATCGAGCCTGTCGCCCGTTTTTACCGCGCGCATGTTTTCATCCCAATGGTAGAAACTGCGCACGAGGTCCAGGCCTTTGGCGGTTGCGATGATCTGCGCGTCCGGATTGATTTCCTTGAACTCGCGCAGCCATCCCGTATGGTCGGGTTCGAGATGGTTGAGGACGAGATAATCGATATCGTCCAGGCCGAGGCCGATCGAAGCGAGCTGGCCGGCCAACTCGCCGGGAGCGCCGACCCAGTCGCGTACGAGATCGATCAGGGCGATTTTCTCGCCGCGCACCAGGTAGGAATTGAGTGATACACCATAGGGAATAGGCCAGATTCCTTCAAAAAGATCGTCGCTGCGGATGTCGGCATGCAGGGCAAAGATCCTGTCGGTGATCGGGTGGAGCTTCATGGCTGCTTCCTTTTGACGAGGAGGTGGAGGCCGTGGCGACCATGAACGCACGCTTCGACGATGGTGAAGCGTGCGTCCGGGCCGCCCGCTAAACCGGAATATAGCACGGTTTGGCGCTAGAAGGAACCGGAACCGATCGAAGCGGAGAGCGACAGCGTCATGGCCGGCCCGTCGTTCAGGATGACATATTCCGAATCGCCCGATCCGAAAGCGAAGGTCGGGCCGGCGGAAAGGCTGATCCTGTCGACTGGTTTCCATGTCAGTGTCGGTTTTACGAAGCCGGAGCCGTCGGACAGGTTGGCGATCACGAACACCGATGCGGAAAGATCCTCCACGAAAAGTTCGTTCTTGGAGAGACTGAACGCCGCATAGTGGCGGCCTGAGCCGTAGATGATGCCCTTGAGGGCGGCATCGAAACCCGCTGCAAAAGGCGTTGAGGCCAAGGCCGTCTGTGCTACCCTGGCTTCCGCTATCCTCGCTTCCCTGTCCGCGTCGGCGTAACCTTCGCCATTGTAGTAATACTGACCTACTGCGGTCAGGTTCAGGTCGGAATCGGTCCACATGAAGCCTGCGGTGCCGGAAACGAAATAGTCGTTGCGGTTGGCGGCCGTACTGGAGTAGTTCACCACAGGCGGCAGGCCGGCGGTTATCGAAGTCACGAAAGTCTTGGCGCTCCCCCGCGACGCAGCCAGCTCGCCGAACAGAGAAACCTGGCCGATGGAGCCGGAGAGGGTCGCCATCGCTTTTTCCGCGGTGTCGTAGCGATACCATGCACCGAGGCCGATTTCGAATGAGCCGACGAGGAACTCGGCCTTG
>Ga0209749_1002788_pt1 | contig 10703 bp, 10 predicted proteins | sample EPASupsiteSAE347_FD_187267 | JGI IMG/M metagenome (GOLD analysis project Ga0209749, IMG submission 187267) | Bioremediated contaminated groundwater from EPA Superfund site, New Mexico - Sample SAE3-47 (SPAdes) (version 2) | ecosystem: Environmental > Aquatic > Deep subsurface > Groundwater >... | reverse complement strand
ATATTAGCAGAGGGGAGTCCTGAACAATTAATACGTCAATATGTATTGCAATTTGTTATTGAGGTTAGAATTTCTCTGGAGTTACTGCCTGCTAATATTAATGAAAAGATTCAACAATTAGGTGGTCAAGTTGAGTATATGGTTGATAGCTTGTTCATTTTTACCGATAAGGGAATGGAACTGTGGGAAAAATTAGATTCTATTGGTTTGTCTCAGCATGCTTGCTACCTTAGACCAACCAACTTAGAGGATGTTTTTCTAAAATTCACTGGTAAGAGGGAAGAAAGATAATGATTGCATTTAATATTTTAAAAAGACATTTAATCGTTTTTAGGCGTACATTTTGGTCAAATATGGTTTTTAATGTAATAGAACCGTTTTTGTATTTATCGGCCATGGGATTTGGCTTAGGAGCTTTTGTACAAGATATGGATGGCATGAGTTATATGCAATTTATTGCACCTGGCATGGTAGCTTCTGCCTCTATGTGGGCTGCCACCTTTGAATGCACCTATGCTAGTTTTATTCGCCTGCATTTTCAAAAAACATTTCATGCTATGCTGGCTGGTCCAGCGACCGTAAGTGACGTGGCCGCTGGTGAAGTATTATTTGGTATATTTAAGAACATTGTTTTTGGCATTGTAATATTAGTAGTGATTGGGTTAATGGGACAAGTACAATCAATATGGTCTCTACTCATTCCAGTTTTTTTAGTATTACCTGGAACGGTATTTTCACTTATGGCGTTATCCTATACAGGAATAATCAGCCATATTGATTATCTTAATTATTATATTACTTTGATTACAACGCCGATGTATTTATTTGCCGGTGTATTTTTCCCCATCACATCCATGCCAGGATGGCTGCAATTTTTGGTATGGTTTAATCCCTTATACCACAGCGTTGAAATATGCCGCAACTTGGTCGTTGGTACGGTAAGTATTGTACTTTGGCAACATGTTGGTAGCTTGATTATCATGTCCTTATTACTAGCACCAATACCGGTGTATTTTCTAAAAAAACGGCTTATTAGCTAAAAGTAGCTGACTATAATGAAAAAATAGGAGCAGTTATATAACCGTTCCTACTTCCGAAAGACAATCAATATTTATTTCCTTATCTTAAAGTGGAGAGCAAGAGATGACCGCAAGCTTCATTAGTAGCTACTGGAATATTATGCACATCACAAACCCTCAGGAGGGCATTAATATCTGGCTCGTGTGGCTGAGCCGTTAGTGGATCTCTTAGGAAAATAACCATTTGGACTTCCTGGCTAGCAATACGTGAACCAATTTGAAGGTCGCCACCTAGTGGTCCAGATAAATAAGTCGTAACATTTAAATCTGTATTTTCTTTAATAAGGCGTCCTGTAGTAGCAGTGGCTAGTAACTCATGCTGAATCAGTAGATCATGATGCTGACAGACAAAAGCAAGCATGGCTTCTTTTTTTCGATCATGGGCAATTAGAGCAATCGTTTTCATAAAAACACCTACCTTTCAGAATATATCTAATTATAACATAGATAAATTGGTGTATATGATAAATATATGTTAAGGCTATGTAAACAATAAGTTAAGGAGTCGGACTCGCTTCTTGCAGGATGAAACATGCTAGGTGGCGAATAATATAAGCATAATAAAAACTGATTTTTGAGGAGTGAAAAATGTGTTACCATTTCTAATAGTATTATTATTCATTGTAAATTTTTTATACTTTTTTATGGAGATGCCAGTATTAGCAGTGGGCTTTGTCGGCTGGTCTAATTTAATTATTGCCTGGGGAATATTGTGTATTTTTATTTCAGCTTTAATGTTACTTAGTAAATTTAGACAGTTTGTTGCTAAGACCACGTGGGGAGAAATTATTAAGAAAATGTTTCCTCAAGTTTTTCAAGAGCGAGCCAATATTGTAGATATAGCTGATTACCAAAATAATGGTAAAAATTTCAAAAAATATAGAACCATAGGGATTATAGGCGTTACATTACTTGTGATTGGTATTGGCAATTTATTGATTCTTCCAATCTTGACTAGTGCTCCTATTTTGTATAGCAATTCCTATCGAAATCTGATTGGGGATGTAAAAGAAAGCTCATTTACTGCTGATGTTGAACCAATTAACTTAGCGCATATAAGAATTGTCGATGAAGAAACAGCTCGTAAGCTAGCCGATAAGAAAATTGGCGAAGTTCCAGCCTTAGGTAGTGAGGCGCAACTAGGAGAATTGGCCTTACAAAAGGTACAAAATAAATTGTATTATGTAGCACCCTTAGAACATAGAGGTTTCTTTCAATGGTTAACCAACCATAGTAAGGGGAGTAAAGGGTATGTGATGGTATCAGCGACAAATCCTCAAGATGTAAGGCTGATTCAAAATGTAGGTGGGGAAGAAGTCTATTTAAAATATCAAATGAAGGGATTTTTCTTTGATTATTTACCCCGCTTTTTATATTTTAAAGGCCTGTTTAACATAGGTCTTGCTGATTATTCTTTTGAAGTCGATGATGATTTAAATCCTTATTGGGTAGTAAGCTTGTATAAAAATAAAATAGGCTATAATGGCTCGGATGCAGTAGGGGCAGTTACTGTAAATGCCCAGACGGGTGAGATCGCAAAATATACAATTGAAAACCTTCCGCGCTGGGTTGATCGGGTGCAGCCTGAGAGTTTCATATATAAGCAAATCCGAGACTGGGGCGAGTATATTAATGGTTTTTGGAATAGTGTTTTTGCAAAAACAGGTACATTAAAACCAACCGGTGATGAACTTCATTTGATTTATGGTAATGATGATACCGTGTATTGGTATACAGGTATTACATCTTCCGGTAAAGATGGCAGTTCTGTTGGGTTTATTATGGTAAATTCACGTACAAAAGAAGCGAGATGGTATAAAGTATCTGGTGCTGATGAGTCTGGTGCCAAAAAATCAGCAGAGGGGCAAGTACAAGAAAAAGGTTATCGCTCAGGATATCCTATCTTGTATAATATTGCTGGTGTCCCTACCTATATTTCGCCAATGAAAGATAAAGAAGGTTTGCTAAAGGCCGTGGCGTTTATTTCTGTGGAAAACTATAACCTAGTCGGTGTAGGACCCGATATTGAAAGCAGTCTACGTACTTATCAACAGGTCTTGGCTAGCAAAGGGAATCAATTTATTCCAAGTCAAGATTTAAAACCAATACAGCTAAAAGGAAAACTCAGCCGTGTTTCTCAAGTAGTAAAAGGTGGGGAATCCTATTTCTACTTTATGCTAGAGGGAGATAATCGAATTTTTATTGGTAGTTCCAATACCTCAGCAAAAGTGCCGCTAGCAAAGGTTGGCGATGTAGTAGCAATAACAGCAAATGATACCAAAGAAAGCATATTGAATATTAGTGAATTTAAAGGGGAAAGTTACTAATAAAAGAATCCTTCTGCACTGCAGAAGGATTCTTTTATTCAGGTATAGAAGCTAGTTCATGATTTATTATAGGAGGAATACTATGAGTAACAATACTGGCTATAGCAATAAATATTCAGGGGAGTTATTATTGCATAAGTTTAAAAAATACGCTATGAAGATAGGGGTCAAACTTGTATATGTCGCACTGCTACTTTATTATACCTTGCAAAAAGAAAATATACCTTTAAAGGCAAAAGCGATTATAATAGGAAGCTTAGGTTATTTTATTGCACCCCTTGATATTATCCCGGATTTACTGCCCTTAATTGGTTACAGTGACGATTTTGGAGTATTGCTAATGGCCTTAGCAACAGTAGCAATGTATATTGACAATGAAGTAAAAAATAAAGCACAGCTTAAACTCAGGTCATGGTTCGGTACTATCAATGAACAAGAAATCAGTAAGATTCATGCCAAGTTGTGAAGACGTATGATCGGAATTCCAGCACATAAGGCTTATATTTTTCATAGAATATAAGCGAGGTGAGTATATGGAAATAGGATTAGTCGGAGTCGGGCGTATGGGCAGTGTTCTAGCAAAGTTGCTAATCAGACATGTAAAGCTTTGTTTATTTGATAGAAATTCTGAGCACCTATGCCAAATGGCAAAAGAACTCAATAGTAGAATGGTAACGAATCTAAAAGATATGGAGAAGGTTGGAATCCTTATTTTAGCTGTTCCAGACAATGAAGTAATCGGCTGTATAAAAGTATTTAATCAAAGCCCCCACCCAATGATTATTATTAATATTGCTACCAATATAGCTCAGTATATGCTAGACGAGATTGTTGCATCCCATGTAAAATGCATATCCATCAAGTTTATTGGGCAAGCTGATGAAATGGCCTTAGGGCAGCGTCCTGTAATTATTATAAATAAATCACCAGCAGAAATCGTGCCGCAGATGATAGAACTTTTTGAAAGAATAGGGCAGGTCTTAGTTGGTGAGGCAGATATTGTACATTTCATTAACAAAACGGCAGCGAAAGAGGCTCTTGAGGCCGCTGTAACCATTGAAGAACGGTTAAGAAAGCAAGGTATTACGGACAAGGATATTATAAAAAACGCTATCAGGCATGTGGCAGCTGGTACTCTCAAAGCATATGCAGATGGTAATATGGGGCCCTTTGCCAGGGAAATAGTAGAATCCGTAAGAAATAAACTTATAAATATTTAACTAGTACACTTCAAGCATTAGGCAAACCATGCGGCTTTTAAGCTTGTAATGGCCGCCTTCATTTCACCTGCAGGTATTTTAGAGAAATATAAAATTACTTGTGGTAATTTCTCAGAAGGAACTTCCCAATAATAATCTTCCACAGGAGCGATGCGGCAACCTTGTGTAAGTGCTCTTTCTTGTAGTTCCTTTGCTGATAAGTGTGACTTTACCGTGAGTAGCGTATGAAGTCCTGATTCATTTTCCGTTATTTCTACATTGTCGCCTAAAATAGTTTTAACGGCATCAAAAAAGATTCGACTTTTTTCATAATACAGTTTGCGAAGTCTGCGAATTTGTCGTTCTAAATGTCCATCTGACATAAATTCAGCAAGAGCAAGCTGCTCAATGGTGGAAGCGGCTTGATTATAGAGCGAAGATTTTTTTTCGTAAATTTTAAGAAATTTATCTGGCAAGACCATGTAACTAATCCGTATAGAAGGTGGTATAACCTTTGAAAAAGAGCCTAAATATACTACATTCCCTCTACTATCAAGTCCTTTTAATGCTGGTATGGGACGCCCGTAGTAACGAAATTCGCTGTCATAATCATCTTCAATAATTGTACCATCTTGGGTTTCAGCCCAATGTAATAATTGATTTCTTCTGCCAATTGGCATAATATAGCCTGTTGGGAATTGATGAGAGGGACTTACATAGACAAGCCTTTCACCACTACTTTGCAGCTCTTCCATATTGATACCATCTTTTTTCATTTCAATCGGTTTAATCATAAAAGCATTATCTGCAAAAATACGCCGGCCGTTTTTAAACCCTGGTTCTTCAAAAGCAATACTATTATTTTCTGGTTTTAATATACTACAGAGAATACTCAAAAGGTTTTGTACCCCTGCACCAATTACAATTTGGGAACTATGGGTATAAACGCCTCTGGATTTTTGAATATATTTTGCAATTTGCAGGCGTAATTCTTCCTCGCCTTTTATATTTCCATAACCTACAAGACGTTCTTTTTGCAGGAAAGATTTGCTTATATAGCGTTTCCAGAGGGAAAAGTCAAAGCCGTCGATATCCATTTCACCACTTGAAAAATCATAAAGGATGTTACTCTTTACTGCTAAATCCTTATTATCTTGGTTATTGGCGATAAGAATAGCAGTATTTTTGCAAATAAACTTATCGAATTTATTCACAATATATCGAGAACGGTCCTTAGTATCGATATACCCTTCACTCACAAGCTGTTGATAGGCCTTTTCCACTGTAACTTTACTGATAGAAAGGCTCTTGGCAAGTCCACGAATGGATGGCAGTTTTTCACCTTGGGTCAGTCGTAGTTCCTCAATTTCACCTTTGAAGTAATTATAAAGCTGCACATATAAGGGAATATTTTTCTTTGATTCTAGTATTATTAAATTCATAGTGTATAATTCCTCCAATCTGTACCTGTCTAAAACCTTTATTCTGTATATTTTAAAAGGGTCTGTTATATTTTATAATACAATTGTAGTTTTTAAAAGTCCTTATTTGTACTAGGATTTTAAATAAAAACAAATATTGGAGGTAAAATAATATGGAACAAGGAACTTTTCGTGTAAAAGCCGGCTTGGCAGAAATGCTCAAAGGCGGTGTCATTATGGATGTAACCACCCCTGAACAAGCAAAAATTGCGGAAGAAGCAGGAGCTTGTGCTGTTATGGCCTTAGAGCGTGTACCAGCAGATATTCGTGCGGCAGGTGGTGTAGCACGAATGGCTGATCCTAGTATTGTATTGCGCATTATGGAAGCTGTAACTATTCCAGTTATGGCAAAAGGTAGAATTGGCCATTTTGTAGAAGCACAAATCTTAGAGTCATTAGGTGTAGATTATATTGATGAAAGTGAAGTATTGACGCCAGCAGATGATAAATTTCATATTGATAAGCAGCCGTTTAAAGTTCCTTTTGTCTGCGGTGCAAAAAATCTTGGTGAAGCATTGCGCCGTATTGGGGAAGGGGCAGCTATGATTCGCACAAAAGGCGAACCTGGCACTGGCAACGTAATTGAAGCTGTAAAACATATTCGAATGGTTATGAGTGAGATACGCCAATTGCAGCACTTACCAATAGAAGAAGTATCTGCCTTTGCAAAAAATATTGGTGCACCACTAGAAATTGTAATGGAAGTTAAGAAATTAGGTCGTTTACCAGTGGTTAACTTTGCGGCAGGCGGTATCGCGACTCCTGCTGATGCGGCACTGATGATGCACTTAGGTTGCGATGGGGTCTTCGTAGGTTCAGGTATCTTTAAATCTGGAGATCCTGTGAAAAGAGCAAAGGCTATTGTCGCGGCGACTACCTATTATAATGATCCTAAGGTCCTTGCTGAAATTTCTCGTGATCTTGGCGAGGCGATGGTTGGTATTGAAATTTCTACCTTATCCGATCATGAACGCATGCAAGAGCGAGGTTGGTAATAAAGCTAAGTTATTGGAGGAAGATATGAAAATAGGAGTTTTGGCATTGCAGGGTGCCTTTCGAGAACACTGCTGGATGCTTGAACGTTGTAAGGTTACAGCTATAGAGATTAGAAAACCTGAGGAACTTGATGATGTAGCTGGGCTGGTGATTCCAGGCGGAGAAAGCACTACCATTGGTAAGCTAATGGTGCAGTGGGGCTTCATGGAAAAAATTAAGATTAGGGCCAGTCAAGGAATGGGCATTTATGGAACCTGTGCGGGTATGATTATATTGGCCAAGGAAATCGTCGGTAGGGATCAACCGCGTTTAGGACTGATGGATGTAGCGGTACGACGCAATGGCTTTGGCCGTCAGAAAGAAAGTTTTGAAGCTTTTATGTTTGTTCCTGAATTTGGGGAAAATCCAGTACAAGCAGTCTTTATTCGTGCCCCCTATATTGAACAGGCCAATGAGAGGGTAAAAATATTGGCGAGGGTAAAGGACAAAATTGTTATTGCGAGGCAGGATAATATACTTGTCACAGCCTTTCATCCTGAATTGACAGATGATAATCGTATCCATAAATACTTTATATCGATGATTAAGGAAGAACTTTAATTGTTATCTTTCCAACTAAAACAGTCCTTAGATAGTAAGAATACTATCTAAGGACTGTTTTTATGTATAAAAATATGTAAGCCTTATGGATGGCTATGTACGGCAATGGCGGTAGCGATAGCAGCACCGATGCCCGAACCATCTTTTGTTAAGGTTGTGCTTACTGTTCTTTCTGTTGCATCTAAAGCCTCATCTAGAGCCTGTTGAATGTCTTTTGCATAACCTGGCATTTTTTCATAAAGTGATCCATCAATTGCAATATTGTGGTAATGCTCAAGTTGAGGGTCAATGTGCTGTAGGATACCTAAGTAGGTTGCGGCAACCAATCGCGCTGAACGTGTACAGATTAAAGCCGCAATTTTTTTGAGGGCTTCTCGGTCTTGAAAGGATGAATTTGTAATATGTAGGCTTTTTTCTAGCCAGTTGGCAATCAGAGAGAGGTCCGTAGTGGTATCTTCTTGCAGAAGAGAAACATGGGCACCATTGAGAAGGTAGGGTGTAGTTAAGATGTTTTGACCATGACTAGTAGCAAACAAACCTGCTTCCAATAAATCGCAGGCAATGATACGTACTAGTTCACCTACATAATGACCTGAAACCATTTTTTCTAAAAGTTGCGCACCAGGTTTTTCACTGTTTTTATCCAAATCTAAATCGTAAGTAGTAAGAGGTAATTGATCAAAGTTACCGGATTCCATATTAATAATCATTGGCGAATTTGTTAGTGGTGACAATGGCTCAATATAGGCTGTGTTATGACCTGTGCCGCAAATTGAGCCGATATCAGTGGATGAATCAATATAGGCAGCTGTTAGCAATGTCCCGACAGTATCATTAAGAATGGCTTGAGGTAGGACATTAGTAAGGTTTTGTCGGTGTAAGGCAGCTGTAAGCAGTGCCGTTACCTCGTTCCCTTCCACACCCCTTGTTTCAATTTCCTTAGTCCACTCTATAAGAGTACCCGTATTTAGTCCTGTTTGATTTGTGGGAAAAGAGAAGGTATGACCTAATGGATAATTACGATCGCTTTTAATAATACTTCCAATTTGTCTAGCAATAAAATCAAATAATTGATCAGCAGAGGCTTGATCAGAAATATAATTATAAATGCCATTCTTATCTTTGAGAGGACTGCCAGCGCGGGCGTGTACAGTAAAACCTCCTTGCCCTAATAACTCTGTTAACAGTACTCGGACATTGGTACCGCCAAAATCCAAGGCTAAGAAAATCCCAGTTTCCTTGCCAGAAGGTTTGGTCAGATAAGAAGGTAACATCTTTAGCGTACTTGGTTTACCAGCTAGTCCATCAAGGATGGCTTGGTGGAAAGCATGAGCAATCACTTTCAGTTGTTCAGGAGCAATACATAATTGAGTGCTTATTGTTGCTAGTCTCGTTAACAAGTTACTCATTAGGGCACCTCCATTATTTATATTACAATAGACTATACATAAAGGATACATAAAATAAGAAATAATTATACAATAGGATATAACAATTATGATAGTCTACTTATTAAGAATCAATTGCTTGTTGGCGTAGTTCTCTTTTAAGGATCTTCCCTGTAGAACTTTTCGGTAAGGAAGTTACAATACAAAAGTCCTTAGGTATTTTATAAGGTGCAATTTTATTTTGAAGATAGCCTTTTAGCAATTTTTTATTTAAAAGATGCCCCTCGCTAGGGACGATATAAGCGCGCACGCTAGTGCCACGTAGTTTATCGGGCACGCCGATGACAGCAACTTCAGAGACGGCAGGATAAGCATACAATAGTTCTTCAATTTCCCGAGGATAAATATTTTCGCCACTGGTAATAATTAAATCCTTAAGGCGATCTACAATGAAAATATAACCATCCTCATCCATGTATGCTAAATCACCAGTATGTAACCAACCCTTTTGTAATGCTGCAGCTGATTCTTCAGGCAATTTATAATAGCCTTGCATAACATTAGGCCCACGAACAAGGAGTTCGCCAATTTGTCCAGCAGGGAGAATCGTACCGTCGCTATCGCTGATTTGTACCTGAATACCAGGTAATGGTTTGCCGATAGAGCAAAATTTTACATGATCAATGGGATTGAGAGATACCACAGGTGAAGCTTCGGATAATCCATAGCCTTCAATAATTTTCTTTCCAAATTTAGCTGTGAACTGCTCAGATATTTCCTGAGGGAGGGAAGAACCGCCTGATATAATAAGCTGTACATGGGCGAAATCTTCCTCTGTAGCCCATTGGGTAAATAAGCGGAACATAGTTGGGATACAGGGAAGAATGGTAATTTTATCATTACGGATGGCCATAATAGTTTCTCGAATGGAGAAGGACTCTAAGATCCGAATGGAGCAATGATTGAGTAACGGTGTTAATACAGCCACTGTCCAAGCAAAACAATGATACATAGGTAGCACACAGAGAACTCGGTCACTAGTGCTGTGAGGTGAGACCTGAGAAAATGCCTGAGCATTGCTGACTAAATTTTTATGGGTAAGCATTGCCCCTTTTGGGTGCCCTGTCGTGCCGGAGGTATAAATAATAGTGCAGAGTCTGTCTTCATCCATAGCGGCAGGTAGAGGGGCTGGTAATAACTCTAATTGAGAAAGGGTATTTGAAAATTCAGGAATAACTAATTGTACTAGCTCTTGCTGATAATTATGGCTAATAAGTTCGGTATCCATATTGAGCTCGGCCATAGTAATTAACATTTTTATATTAGCATTTTGAATAATATAAGCAATTTCCCGTGGGACGAGCTGAAAGTTAAGGGGGACGATTACAGCTCCTAAACTCAGGACTGCTAAGTAACTATAAATAAATTCAGGAGAGTTTTTGGCGAATAAACCTACATTTTCTCCAGGACGCAAGCCTTGCTGATAAAAAAAATCTCTATATTCTGTTATTTTATTTTGTAAATGGCCGTATGTAATATTTTGTGAGCCTAAAAATACGATTTCATCTGGGTTACCTTGATAAATTATTTCATGAACAAGCATGTTTTCCTCCTTGATGGTGAATTATTATTC
>Ga0209749_1002785_pt1 | contig 10721 bp, 8 predicted proteins | sample EPASupsiteSAE347_FD_187267 | JGI IMG/M metagenome (GOLD analysis project Ga0209749, IMG submission 187267) | Bioremediated contaminated groundwater from EPA Superfund site, New Mexico - Sample SAE3-47 (SPAdes) (version 2) | ecosystem: Environmental > Aquatic > Deep subsurface > Groundwater >... | reverse complement strand
CAAACAAAGCTGATATAAAAGTCTCGCTGGAGCATTTCGAAGAATTCAAACGGTTAGGCGCAACAGCAATTTGTCCGGTATCAGCTGAACATAATACTGGCATTAACGAACTGCTTGATAATATCGTAGCACTTATCCCACAAGTAAAAATAGATAAAAATGAGCCTGAACAAACCTGTCGCGTTACTCTGCTGGGCAAACCAAACGTCGGCAAATCATCGCTCATGAACATACTCGTCAAAGAAGAACGGAGTATTGTAACCGACGTTCCCGGAACAACGCGCGAGGCAATTACTGAACCTATTCGTTTTTATACACAAACAATCGAACTTACCGATACTCCCGGCGTTCGGCGCTCAAAAACAATTAAAGAAGACCTTGAAGAATTAATGGTAAAAAGCTCGTTAAGCTCGGTACGCACCTCTGATATTGTTGTATTAGTGGTAGACGCACAAGAAGGACGACTCACAGACCAAGAGCTCAAGCTCGCATTTTATGCATTTAAAGAAGGCAAAGCTCTTATTATTGCCATCAACAAAAGCGATCTTCTTGAACCAGCACTTGAAGATTCGTGGCGTTATCATAAAGAAGAGTATGATTTCTTCTATAAAAAAATAGAAATGATAACAATTTCATGTACAACCAAAGAACGCGTCGGCAAGCTATTACCGCTCATCGACACAGTATGGAAACGGTATATTACTACTTTTGACAATCACGATATCACCCATCTTGTTAAACAGGCGCTTCTTCACAAGCCGCTCTACAGAAAAGAACAACGCATTGTGGTCAAGGGTATAAAACAAACTAAACAGGGCCCACCGACATTTACCCTTGCTGTTAATAATCCCAAATTTATTGAAGAGCGTGAATATGCATTCTTTGAAGGCGTTATGCGTAAAGAATACAAACTAAAATCAGTACCAATAGTATTTAAGCTGATTGATAAGTAATAGTGTATAACTTGTACTAAAAAGACGGGGAATTAAGGGTATGGTAATGAAAGAACGTAATAACAAACCACTGCATATACTTCAGGGGCATACACACACCATTAAAAATATCGAATTTTCAGCTGATAGCCAGTGGCTTCTTACAGATTCAGAAGATAAATCTGCACGCCTCTGGCACGTTGACTCAGGCAAACAAAAGCAAGTGTTTCATGGCGAAGATGCTGCGCTTTCACCAGATGGTCGTTTCGTAGTAACCATGTCGAGCGACGAGACCATGTACTTGTGGAATGCACAAACGGGAACTCAAATAGCAAAACTTGAAGAACGTGAAGAAAAAGCAACCACAATCACATTTCTTTCACGAATACCGCTCGCATTTTCACTTGATGGAAACTATCTTGCCACCGGTTCAACTGATCGCACCGTCATACGCATGTGGTACACCAAAACGGGCGCGCTAAAACAAGTTTTTACAGGTCATACAGACACCATTAGACAGGTTGCTTTTTCGCCAGATGGTTTTCTATTGGCCTCGGCATCAGATGATGACACCGCAATCATATGGAACACGCAGACAGGAGAAAAAGTACACATTCTCAAGCACGATGACTTCGTGGATTCAGTTGTATTTTCACCAGATGGCCTTTACCTGGCAACACGAACATTAGTTATGACAGATGTTCGTCTGTGGCTCATACAAACAGGCAAACTTATCGCAACACTACCACAGTGTGAATCTCCCATTTTTCTGCCTGACAGAAAACACCTAATGGCATATTCACGCTCCAAAAAATTTATAGGTACATGGAACACAAAAGCTGGAGCTGTGGTGTCTAAAGTTACATTAGAAACAAATCACGATGAATCAGTAAACCTATCACCGGATGGACGTCTTGCGGCGCTAAGCACTGCCAACAATACGCTCGCTATATACAACGAAAAAACGGGAAAACAAGAGCGAGTACTTGAGGGCCATATCGACGATGAATTCATGCCAACATTTTCTCCTGACGGTAGCATCATCGCAGCCACATCGCATGGCCAAACCGTACTCTTATGGCGTGTTGATTAAAAAGTACTTGATGCTTGGCAAAAATCACCGTATGGTAAAATGGAAATGCCTTATAAAAAAGAGGTGATGAGATATGAATATTCGTATTACCTTCCGCGGTATGGAGTCGTCTCCTGCACTTGAAAAATATATAGCCGGATGCAACCAAAAACTTGAGCGTTTTTTGAAAGCCGAACGCGATCCTGTCCAATTAGAAATAGTGCTTGAAGCACAACCGATTCATGCTCAATTTGCGATTGAACTACGCTTGCACGCCGCAAACAATCATATACGCGTAACCAAAAATGGTACCGACTTGTACGGCGCCATCGATGGTGCATTTGATGTATTACTGCGCGATATACGCAAAGAAAAAGAAAAAGAAGTTACCAAACGTAAGGGGCGCGTTATTACTAAGCGCAAAATCACCTAACTTTTGGTTCTTGTGCAATCAGTTGCTGTACCATGTGTATAATATCTGCCTTTTTGTAGCTATAAAGCTCTGAGCCCCAGCGTTGCTGTGCCACCTGATTGTACGGATTAATTACCAGGATCGTTGGCACTCCAACGATCTTATAACGTTCATTAATCGCTGAATAATCCGTAGAACTACTCGCATCAATATACACTGGCACCATACTGTTTATGAGTGGCGCAATAAAAGTATCATTAAAAACACAGCGATCAATTGCTTTACATATTGCGCAATACGGTGCCCCAACATCTACCAAAAGCCATTTGCGCTCGCGCTGCGCTTGCGCACGCGCTGTTGCATAATCTAAACTCCAACTCACAATAGTTTTATGCTCAGTTTTTGTATCATGTTCAATGGCGCGCCAATACATGACAGCAGCTACCGCCAAGCTACTAAGCGCAATCAGTGCACAACGAGTCCGCACATAACGTGCAGACAAACGTTCAAGATACGCACGTACCGCGAAATAAAACCCTATACCCGCCATAGTCGTCGCAATAAGCCACCACACCAGATTTTTTGGCACAATCATACCTAGAAAATAAAAACTCAACGCAACAAGCAACAACCCAAATATTTTTTTTATTTCCGCCATCCAATGACCTGCTCGTGGCATATAATTAATTAACGGCGCAAAAGTGCCAATAAGTAACAGCGGCACACTCATACCGACCCCAAAAGCAAAAAGCAACACAAATCCTAACAGCTTATTGCCAAGCGCCGCAACAACACTGAGCAAAAAAGCAAGCCCGGGAGACAAACATGGTGACGCCACCGTACCACTCACAAAACCAAATATAAATGCCGAAAGACACGTTCCCGTTGGTTGTGCGCGACGTGAACTACGATTAAAAAAACGTGGTACATATAATTCGTACCACCCAAACATCGAAAACGCTAAATAGAGCAGAAAAACAATAATAGCGGCTATAACTAATGGTTTTTGCAAAAACGAACCAAAAAGCGCCCCGGTTGTTGCAGCGACAAGCCCCAAAAACGCAAACATAAGCGCTACACCAGCCATATAACAAAGAGCACGCGCCACCTGGTAACTCAAACGTGTGCGTTTTGTACCATGTAATATCCCAATCGTAATCGGAATCATCGGATAAATACATGGCGTAAAACTCATAAGCATACCCAACAAAAACACTAATAGAATACGTATAAACCACGAATCGCTTGAAGCAATAAGCCGCTGAACTGAAGCGCCAATTGTCGACGGCTGTTTGTGCGGTGCAGGACATGTTAACGCAGGATCCATAACCGGTACTACACCGACTTCACTGCCAGACTGCACAGCTTTATTTTCAGTATTATTTTTTGCCAATTTTTGTGCCTGCTCAAGTGGAAAAAGTACTAACTGAACCCCAGCACTCTTGTTACTTTCATACTGGATAACCACCTGCGCTTTGGCATCATCTGCGCTTTTGGCCAACACCCCAGAAATGGTAAAGCTTTTATTCAATATTTTTTTTGTTTTTTGGTATGCAGGATCAAAAAGTTCCTCCGCTTTTTCATTTATTGCCCATGATTCAAGCTGATACACTGGCGAATTGCAGCTAATCTGTAGGTTGTCGTAATAAATAAATTCTTCCGGCAAGAGGTCAAATTTGGCTGAAAATGAAACTTTGTCTGGTTGATCAGCTGGTTGCCTTAAAAATGTCAATTGCGATGCCTGGGCGAAAAATTGAATGGAAAATAGTAGTGTTAAGTAAAAACGCATAAGAAATCTCCGTTCGATATTTTGTAAACTAGTTTAAGAATTTACTATCAAAGCAGCAAATTTTGATTGTAAGATTTTTTATAATTTGAGCATGTTTATAAAACTTAGTATGCTTATGCCCATAGAAATATCGGGAGTTGGTAGTGCGTGTATCAATGCGTTTTATCACAATTTTATTCTTTTTTTTACCATTATTTTTCAAAACTGGTGCTATTACGTACCGGTGGCGATTTTGGCCACGGATTGATATGGCATTTGATACGCGTCGCAGCGTGTGTACCGATGATGGATCAACTATTTTATTTCCTTTGCCGCCAGATTATGATTCAAACGGCAACGATATCAATGCCGATGAGTTTTTCGGCCTCTCGCCATCAGTAAGCAAAATATCACTCAAGGTATCTGACGTAAAGGTAAAGGGGTGCGAATTTGGGGCGTATCTTGAGTCAGATTTTACCGGTGTTATTGACAGTACCGGTACGAGTACAAATACCATTGGGCTTCTGAAAATGCGTTACGCTTTTATAACAGCAAAATGGGCTAAGACAAAACTTATTATAGGTAATGCATTGCACCCGATCTACCCCGAGCATTGTAGTCCAAATACCGTTAACTTTAACGGGGGCATGCCCATGGCCTCATATGCACGCTATCCACTTATTGGCGGCTATCGCATGTGGGACAAATTAACGCTTGGAGCTACTCTGTACTCAGAATTTCTATTTCAGAGTTTGGGTCCTATCGGTTTTTCGCGTACATACATACGGCGCGGTTTAATGCCCGGCATATGCTTAACCGCAGAATGGACACCACAAGATTTTATTTTTGGCGCATTATTTAATTGGTGGCGAATTGAACCAGCCAATTACACCTCACCAGCGAGTGATGCTACAAAAAAATATGTTACCGAAGCAAAAGTAACGAGCATGATCGGTAGCGTTTGGGCTGGATTTAAAATTGGTGACCTACGCATAAATAACCAGGTACTCTATGGGCAAAATGGCCCCGCTTTTGACTCGCTTGGTGGATATGCGGTAAGTTGCCTTAACGAAACAACAGGCGCGTGTACCTACACCAATATAAAATTTGCAAGCGGTTGGAGCGACTGGGAATACACTAAGCACGCAACATTAACCCCAGGATTTTTTATCGGTCTCTCAAAAAGTTTAGGATCTGGCAGTAAACCTGTTTACTTGGATCCAACAACACATAAACCAACGTTCTATGGTTTTGATGACGATCTTGATCAAGTTTTTCGCTTTGCACCACGCATAACAACCAAATTTTATGATATATTTGTGGGCTTTGAAGTTGACTGGTCAAAAGCATGGTTTGGGGCCATGGATTGCTGCGGCAAGCACCCACAAACAACCGCCGTTAGCGCTATCAGGTTTCTGCTCCAGACACACGCTGAATTCTAATATCACGCTCCTCGCAACACGACACATATCTCATATTTGACAAATTTTTAAAAACTGTTACGATTTATATTGTAATTATTTAAAATTTTGATGTCATTAATCTATTTGAGGAGGTTCTATGATTATCGCATGTACTAGAGCATATATTTCAAGATTTACATTTTTTCTCATTATCCTTTTGTCTCAATCACCCGCCCACGCAATTTTTTGGTACGATATTGTGGGAGCAGTTAAATCAATATATCCATTCAACATGATTGTTCGTAGCATTGACTATATAACAAAATCTCATAGTCATAGATCGTCTGCTCCTGTTGACAATACTTTCATACAACTACTTTATCCCCACGCATATTCCTACCTACAACATGAATGTAAAAAAAATGGCATTAGAATAGAAAATATACAGCTTAAAAATACCGATACAACAGATTCTTCTTCCGTCAGTCATAATCTTATGATTCTACCAATTGAATTACTCGAAAGGGGACTAGCGACAGAATTTAGTTCACCAATATTAAGCCGCCAATTAAATATTGCTAAAATGGCCATAGCTCATGAACTTGGACATTTAAAACACCATTCTTTATGTCTTTGTCACTTGTATGCTTCAATCGTCGCCATTGGCGCAACGGCTGCGGTTTCACGTAATTGGCCAAGAATGCCAACTTTGAGCAAAACATTATTAGAATCCGTATGCTCACATTTCATTGTCAATATTATAGACCACATAGATGAATATCGGTCTGACAGTTCTGTTATCAAGCAATTTAAGGATAAGCCGCACGTACTTATCGATGCTGCCTCATTTTTTTTATCTAGCCACCAAGCTGCCCAAGCCTTTCTAAATTCAGTGAGCATGCGCGGTAAACTTTATTCTACACAAGGTAAATTTTATTCTACACATATTGGCTCAACATTGACTCACTGGCTATTTACCCCTCATCCAAGCTTCATTGTGCGCACAAATCGATTTCTAAGAGCTGCGGGAGTACCATCACAACCACACATTTTATGCCGCGAAATGAGACAACAGTTTAATGAGCGACTACGGAGGAGTTGGTACACAAAATGCAAGGACTGGTTACTTGAAAAAAATGACGTAGATATGCAGCGTATCATTGCAGCATGCCAAGAATTTGATAAAAATATAAGTGCTGTTCACCTACCCGAACCATTTGAAACGTATGGACAGTAATTTAAAATCATAAGTCAAACAACACAGAGCGCTTTATGCGGCCTCACCAGCAATAAGCTTCTGGGCATGAACTAAAAATTCGTCATCAAAGCCCTTTTCTTTGAGAATATCAAAGGTCACGATTTGGTGAGCTATGCCCGGCTCAAGCATGTATGGATATGTTATCTGATGATTTTGATCATAACCAACAGACACTTTGTAGTTAGCAAAGCGTCCATGAGATTCTAAATTACACAAAAGGGGAAAGTGTGTACACGTAAGTGACAGCGTATTTTTATGAGCACCGATCTTCTCAATCAGGCAATACGCAGCAGCCTGCCCCTCTTTGTACGTTGTACCATTAAATATTTCATCTGATACACACAAACAAAATGTGTTTTCTTTTTCGGCTACACATGCTGCGTTAACCAAATCACGCGCTCGCTGTGCCTCAGCCATAAAGTGTGAATTACCTACGGCAAGATCATCGGTAATATTAAGATACGTTATTATGCGCTGCAGCGGGGTAAAACTCATTTGTTGCGCCGGTGCTACACCAAAGCTTTGCGCCATAATACCCGCAAGCGCAAGCGCTTTTGCCGTTGTTGATTTACCGCCAGCATTTGGCCCCGTAATAATAATATGGGCAGGATTTTTTGCACCAATTTCTAACGAGTTAGGAACTGCTTTTTCAGGATCTACAAGCGGATGCCAAAAATTTTTAAGCGCCAGATGCGGTATTGTACCGGTAGTTTCGTATATTGGAAAACAAAATGAAACCGGTTTTGTTTTAAATTCTTTGTACAAACGCGCTACTGACAAATAACTATCGATTTCACCAATAGTTATCATAAGCGGTACCAACTCTTCTTTGACTGCCATGAGTAACCGATAGGCAACATAAATGCGTCCCCAGTAATACGGCCAAGAAGTTTCCACTTTGAACGTATTGGATTGTAAAACCTTGAGTAAACGCGCTATATCATGCGACTGAGAAATCTTTGACATAAACGCATCGTATGCTTGAACAGCTGGAATGCGCTGAGCTAAAGAATTACTTTGCTTTAAGAGAGTCACCAATTCTTGCGCTATACGCATATAGCGCGCTACATGCATAAGTTTTGTTTGAATACTATAATCAACAGCTAAAGAGTTTTTATAGTTGCTTAACGCATGATAAAACATCAAGCCACTAATAGTACCAGTCAAAATATCAGAATATCCCTCAAATCGCTTATTGGAAGTAAACTTCAGCAGATATAATAATGCACCACCCACTGAAAACATACTGAACGCACCAAGTCCAAGCTTTTCTGTCAACCAGTGCAGCCGAGGTGACAACTGACGGTCGGTTATTTTTTCATACCCAACAAGCGGTAATGCTATAGAACCTGCAAGCGATGCACCAATCCAGGTACAAAACTGTACATTTGATAGCTGGTTATTCGCTTCTATCACCAATTCTTGCCGATCGCACCACTGTGCCAACTTCTTTATCCAGGCAACTTTGTCGGCAAATGGCGGCTGGAACCCTTCTTTGCCAAACATACTCGCAAAAAACGTATCGCTCCAACACGATACGAGAGCGTTTTCGGGCACCACCAGTTCTTTAAGGTAAGATTCAAGTTTTTCAGAAAGAGACACGTTGTTTACCAACTCTTTGACTACTTCTTGTTGATCAATAAGCTCCTGATAACTTGTGAGTGGTTGCACGAGTTTGCGATACAACACCGCCTGCCCCATTCCGGTAATAGTACGGTCGATCTGTTGAGCTACGTAAAAATCTGGTTTGGCGGCACTGCCACACAACAGCTCAAGATCTCGCCAAGTAGTTTCATCCAAACACGTATTGGTCGGAAAGGGGTGCAGTTCTTCATAAGTACCGAGTATCGAAAAAATGGTCATACGCTTTGCATACGGCGACACTTCAAGCTGCTCACGCAAATTATCATAAACAAGTTCATGAAATTGTTTAGATTTGCTCATTAAAGCATTAAGCGCATCACATTTTTTGTCCAACACGGGCGGTGTTGCAACACTATTAATACGCGCAATAGCGGTATAAATACCACCTGTCGCATTGGCTGCAAAAAAAAGAAAAAGAACAAGAATTTTTGCTTGTCGAAACATATTCATGAAAAGTTTAACCCCATAACGTGCAAATTAATAGAAAATAGTATAGAACAATGGGAAAGATTGGGCAAATATCAATTATAAAAATTGCATAAATGCACATTTTTGGTAAAATATATGTTATATAAGGGGTGTTTCGCGTTAAGGAGTTTTGTGAAAAAAATATTATTCGCGCTGATCCTGAGTTCATATGCATTCTTGAACGCCATGAGCAAAGATGATGATCACCGTTATGATCACATTGTTAACCGCTCTATCGTTGCAAAAATAACACATGATACCAAGCCATGGAATATCACTGTTTCACCAGCAAGCAGCGATTTTGCACCATGGCAATACGATCAACGAGTGCTCCTTTGGGATTACAATAAGCGATCTGCTCTTGCAACATGCCCTAAGGCCATTGGGCAAACTGATCCTATTCGCGAATGCTACCATTTTTATCCACTGGCAATTGAGGCGCTCTATTTGGATCATGCAATCGTTGGCCACGTGCCACTCGAACATAACAAATATCACGAAGATGATCGCTGTTACTACTTTCCTGGCTTTATTAAATTTCGCAATAAAGATGGACGGACACAACGCATAGATGGCTTTTTTGAAAGCACATTTAATAAGGATGGATCGATACTCTATCATCGATGCTTTCATCAGGCACTTGAGAAAAATTCTGAACGCATATGGAGTTATCCAAAAGAAGTCCGTCGAGCAGAAACAGCAACACGCGAAAACTGGAAAAACTATTGTCGTATGGACTGGCTAGGAGAAATTAGCAGAGAAGAACATGCAAAAACGGTTACTATACATGTCCCTACTCACTTGCAGTGGGCAAAGAAAGATCCAGCAAGAGACGTTGTTAGAACATATGATGTTTGCGAAATTGTTACTGATTTACCAGAATGTCCCATTCCATGTGTTGAATTTATCGATCAAAAGATGCCAGGAGTTGTCTATGGCATTTTTACCTCAATCAATAAAAATAACAAACTTTGAATACAAAGAAGAATCTTTACTTTTTTCAAGATACTCATAGACTACTTAGAGTATCCACATACGTGGGGCTGTAGCTCAGTTGGTAGAGCGCATGAATGGCATTCATGAGGTCACCGGTTCGATCCCGGTCAGCTCCACCATTTTTTCGCCATCCTACTTCGCATAAAGCTTCGTAGGACTAACGGCTACGAATGGCAGAGACCTTTTCTTTTCTACTTCTTCTTACTTATCAAATCAAGAACATTAGTAAGCTGGACACCGTAAACCATCAAGCCAACAGCAGCCAAGAATACAAAAATATGGATACTTTTGCTCAAAATATTTAACGAATCCAACATAATGAGCAACCCGATAACGATATAAACCGCACCACGATATTGTGGTGAAATAGATGCAAAATATCTTTTAATTGATTCAAAAAATGCCATAATATCCCCTCTCTTATTTTTTTATATTCGTTAAGATCATTCTGAGACCAAAACCAGCTACTACGATAACCAAAAGAACAAGAGGCAAGCTCGAAGCAACTTCAACGTTAAAGCTTTGGAAAGACCAACCTATCTCCAACTTTTTAAAAACACCGAGCTCTTTTAACAACACAGCGGCACCCGCTATAATAAGCAAAAATGCCCAGATTGAATCAAAAATGCGCACATAAATACTTGCGGCGTCTTCTAGTAACACCACAAAAATCTTCAAGATACCCCACCCAATAATCATCACCGCAAAAGCACCCATCACTATAGGCCAGAAGTGTGCATGTTCAACAAAACCAAATCCATCCAATAC
>Ga0209749_1002780_pt1 | contig 10732 bp, 4 predicted proteins | sample EPASupsiteSAE347_FD_187267 | JGI IMG/M metagenome (GOLD analysis project Ga0209749, IMG submission 187267) | Bioremediated contaminated groundwater from EPA Superfund site, New Mexico - Sample SAE3-47 (SPAdes) (version 2) | ecosystem: Environmental > Aquatic > Deep subsurface > Groundwater >... | reverse complement strand
AGGAAACAAGTGTCACGCTCAGTACTCCGCAAATTGGCGAATCGCCTGGTAAAACTGGTCGGAGCCATCTTTGGGGTTGTCCGCGCGCAGTTCCATGGCGTTGACACCGTGCTGAATGTTTCCCCGATAACGGTCCGGGACGGCGGACAGGTAATACGGGCTGATGAATCGGGCACCAGTCAGATAGTGTGATCGCATGGCTTCCAGATGGACGCCGGGGCGCTTCCATTGCTGGGGGTTGAACTCGGGCACGCCGTAGTCGGTTAGCTGGCGCTGAGACAAGAAAGTGCGGACCCAATCACTGTTGGTGGCGCCGCCGTAGAGGTTGATGCCGGCTTTCCAAGGGGTATTTTTTTCCAGACTCTGCTCCACGGCAAAGAGCTGTGGGTTCCAGCTGGAGTTCACCCCCGGCAGAATCTGGTGGGAGTAAATTTTGTGTGCGGGCAGCCCTGCTTCATGTGCCACTTGGTAGAGGCGGTCCATGAACCGGCGCACCTGCCAGCCGCGGTACTGGTTCCAGTCGCGCGCCAGCGGATTGAAATACACGGTTGTCCCCGCTTTGGGCAGGTCCATCGACGTTTTGACACCCGACAGTCCGCCGATCGAGTTCACATTTTTGAGCCCATCCGGGCTGGTCAACAAAAAACGTTTGTTGTCGGCGTGTTTGACAGCAAAAGGGACCTGCCCAAGCAGATAGGGCCGTGGACCATCGCTGGCGACAATCTGAGCCAAATGCTGGCCACTGGTCAGGCGGCTGACATCCAGGTCGTACCGGTAGCCCACGTTGGGCGTGGTGACGTCGGCCAACGCCCGGTAGACATCCAGCCGGTTGAGTCCTCTTGGCACGGGGCCGACACGTGAGCCATCAATGTACAAGTCAAGCTGCTTGATGCGTTGCTGGGGGTCCCACAACCAGCCAGCAATCGGCAGCGTGCCGTCGGCAAAGGCGTCGTAATGTTCAAAGAAGGAGGTGAGTGGCTCCTGATGGATGTCTTTCGAGGGGGCGGGAACGTCGTCAAAGCGGGCAAAATGAGAGCCATGGTGGGCATTGAACTTTTGCAGATTTCCGTATTTCTCGGCCAGCCAGTGCCTGAAACCGGCCACGGAGGCCGTACTGTAGTCAGTGACCCGAATGTCCTGGTATCGGCCGGTGCCGCTTTCAAAATCAGTAAACATCTGGTGTAACTCGCCAGGCAGGGTGACCGCAATAATTCGGTCTTGTACCGCCTTGGGAAGTTGACCGAGCCGCTTGATAACGTGTTTCAGCGCCGTATACCGATAGTGATTCACGGCGATGGTGTCGTCGGGCTGCAGGGTGTAGGGCACGATGCGGTAGCCAAAATAGTTGGCCATGGCGGGTTTGCCGTCCCTGAGCAGCATCAGGTTGCGCGGGTCTTCCAGCAGCCCGTCCACCAGCGGGCCTTGTGAATCAAAATGGTCCGCCGACAGGTAGACCACGACAGGGCGCTGGATGTTGGCCAGCAATTGCAGGTAGACCCCCAGCTTGCGATCATCAATGACCCAGTTGCTGCCCTCGCGTTTGTAAAGTGCAAGCAATTGCAGCGTGGCGACATAACCTACCTGGACTTGTCCTTTGGGGCCACCTGGTTCAAGCTGGTCCAGTAGGCGGTTGATGCCTGTGGCGCCGTCAAGCTGATGCTCGATGCAGTAATGATTGACCTGGTCAATGCCTTTCAGATTTGATTGTTTCAAACCTTCTTCACAGGCGTACAGTCCTTCCACCGTTGGCATGAGGTAGAACGTGTCTCGTTCAGGTAGCCGTGGCCCGGCTTCCGCCCACGGCACCGCCAGCAACATCAGGGTAGCCAGTAGAACCTGCGGAAGAAATGATGTGAGTGGGTGCGGATTCATGGCGTGGAAAGCAATGTTTGCATGCTGGAATACAGTTGGTTGGAGCCGAACTGAAGATTATCGGGGTCGAATGAAAACAGATTGGGGGTGGTCATGATCCGTTGTGCCTGCCAACGGGTTTCCAGAAAAAAAGAGACAAATCTGGCGCCACGGTGCTGGTGCTGGCTGATCACTGCGCGCAATTGCTCCGCATCCATGGCCTGCAATGGATGGAACTCTGTCACACCATAAGAGGCATGCGGTCTCGGCTTGAACCAGTCGTCCAGAGAACGGCCATAACTGGTCTGCCCATACAGGCTGATGCCTGTACGCAGGGTGCCCAGGGGCTGCAGAGAAGCCGCTGCTGCGTATTTGCTGCTGTCCCAGCTAGGGTTGAACTGTGGCACGATCTGGTGGGTGTAGCGCGGGGTGTCGTTGAAACAGGTTTGTGTCACCAGTCTGTTGAAGTGCTGCAAATAATCCACAACTTGAGCTTCGCGGAACGCCAGCCATTCAACCGCCAGCGGGTTGAAGTAATACGACGCATGCTCCCTGGGTTCGTCGATGTAAGCCGACATCTGCGACGGCCGGGGCTGCATGGGGGGCAAGGCTGTCATCGGCTGTACTTGCGGTGTGGTTTGTCGCTTGTCCATGACCGAGATCAGTCGTGTGCCCAGGTGAGTCAGCGGCCCGGCTGGTTGTGCCAGCGCCAGGTCGATGCGGTGAATGCCTGCCGGGAGCTGGCTGAAGTCAAGGTCATGTCGCCAGCCGACGTCAGCCGTCTTGAACTCAGGGTGCACTGCCAGGACATCCTGGCGGCCCAGTTGTACAGGCGCTTCAGCAACCGGCTTGCCATTCAGATAGATGTTGACCGTTTGGCCGGCGATCAATGTGCCAGGCGTGTGAACCCATCCGCTGACGGGCAGCTGTCCAGTTGCATAGGCGTCAAGATGTTCTTCAAAACGGGTCAGTTTTTCGCTGCGGATGTTTTTGGCAGGAGGAAACACGCTGTCGAATGAGGGGTAGTTGCTGCCGAGTTTCTGATTCAGTGTCTCGATACGGGTGTAACGCTGTGTCAGGTAGCGCCGGAATCCGGTGACGGAGGTGCCGCTGTAGTCTGTCACATGGTAGGGGCGATCAAACCCCATACCTGATTCAAAATCGGGAAAAAGCTGGTGGGTCTCACCCAGCAGGCTGATACCTTTGATGCGATGGCGGGCATCGTCTGGCAAGGTGCACAAGCGCTGCAGCAGGGCATCGATCACCTGGCTGCGGTAGAGGGTCAGCGGGTTGTCTGTTCGGGCCACGCTCCATGGGTAGACCGGCTGCCCATAATAAACGTCCTGGGCCAGCGGACCGGCTGGGGTGTGTCCCAGGTTGTCCGGGTTTTGAGCCAGTACCGGCTCAATCGGGGCATTGACGCCAAAGTGGGTTGAAAAAAGATAAAGCAGCAAGGGCCGCGGGTTGTCGCGCACGGTGCGCACAACGCGTTCAAGTGCCTGCTGGTCAACCTGCCAGCCCTGTCCCTGTGGCTTCAGAAAGGCCAGCAGCGGTACTTTGAGGGTGTAGCCCAGTCGCCCGTTGTTGTTGGGGGGCGACACGGGTCGCAAGCCCTGAAGTGTGGATTCCACCAGATGGGCTGCAGAACCGTTGGAACCCTGGCAGCCGGTTTGCCAATGAGCTGGTGCGGCTGGGACGGTGTCTGTCCGGGGCAGCAGGCAGTTGTCCAGGTCCATCATGGGCAGCAACCAGAAATCGGTGGCTTGCGGGCGCAGTTGCCACCATGCGCCGACCCCAAGGCCAAGCGTCGCTGTCAGCAGGTAAATGCTGGCGCGCCGATTTAATTTTCTAGCCAGGGTTTGCACCGATTTTTTTGAAATGGATTGGCAAATGCGATCAAGAACCGGTGTGAAAGACTTCTAAAACCGGAATATGACATATCGGCGAATCAGGAAGGAAGCCAGATACAGCATCAAGTCGACTGTGATTTTGCACAGAGTTACCCCCCATCCCGTCCAATGGGTCAGCATTTGAACCAAAGTTCCCGAAGCCGTGGCCAGCAGCACAGCCAAGATGACATACTGAATCAATTCCTTGCCCAGGCGACGGTTATTGGTGACCCTGAAAACGAAAAATCGGTTGCCCAGAAAGTTGTATGTGCCGGAAATGGATCGGGATACATAGGTACTGAGCAGGACCTGCCCTGTCAAAGCGTGGCAGATGGAAAACAGCGCTATGTCAACGCCAAACGAAGATACCGCCACAAAGAAGTCCCTGAGTAGGACCCAATAGATTCTCAGTGAATCAATGATTGGATGAAAATGCGAATGGGCGTTGTTGTTGATGTAGATGGTATCGATGGGGATCTCTCTGATCGGAAATTTGGACTCGGCAAGCCATAGCAGCATCTGCATCTCAAATTCATAACGCTGACCTGGCACCGCGCAAAGTTGGGGGAGTAAATCGGCTGAAAATCCTCTGAGCCCCGTTTGAGTATCCGAAACCTGTATCGAGGAGAACGCCCTAAAAATCTGCCTTGTCAGCAAGTTGCCAAACTTGCTGCGTAGAGGGACATCCGACGAAAAAGTGCGTACCCCCAGAACACAAATAGGGAATTGCTCTTGTAAAACCTGGCGAGCGATGCGTGTCGCATCTTCGGCAGAGTGTTGCCCATCAGCGTCCACTGTCACAACCGCTAGGTAACCCTGCTTGTGAGCATGCTCAAAAGCAGTTTTGAGTGCAGACCCCTTCCCGCTGTTGACTGGGTGCCGTAGCACCGTTACTCCCAGTTTTGAGGCAGTCTCAAAAATTTCCTGAAACTCGACCGATGATCCGTCATCAACCAACACGAGATGTTTGAAGCCTTGCTTTTGGAGGTCCTTGAGTAATGTCAGCAGAAGTGGTTGAGGATTAAGCGCCGGAATGATCACGCAGCATCCGTCCAAAGAAGAGTCTGCTTGTACGGTGTCGGAGGCAGCACTTCGCGGCTGGTGGCACCTCAGGGAGTCAGTGGATGGTGAAATGCCGTTTGAGTTCATGGGGATATCACTTTCATCACTGCCCATTGGTTAGTTGTCGCCACACGACGAATGCTGGTGTTGGACGCAAGTGTGGTTGCCGTTTCGGGTGAGGTCAGGATGTGGGTTGCCCCCAGTTGATTGAAGTCGAACCGTATTGGGTCCAATGTGACTCTGACTCTGTCCAGCGAGGGAGCATCGATTTGATGAGTCATATCGCTAGATAGATTTTTGGTGGCGAACTCCAGGTTCTGATATCGGTTGTATTGCGTTTTGTAGGCTCCAGCAGGGTCCAGGTGTTGCCAGAGCGATGGTTGAGGGTGATACAACACCGCGTTGACGGTTGGTATGCCCGCCGCCACGAGGTTCATGGTCCAACGGTGCACATCAAGTACGGCCAATCTCGTCGGGATGTTCTGGTTACCTTCATTCTCAATGGCGAGTTTGAGCCTAGGGTCCAGATGCACCTGTTCTGGGGATTGATCAAGAGGATTGAACATACTGGCGGCACCGAGCATCCATACGCAGAATATGCCTGTGGCCCACTCAAATCGGCGCATGATCACCAGATAAGCAACAGCTCCCATGAGCAAGCTAGCGATAGTTATAAAACCGGGTGTCAATGTTTGCACGATTTGTGCTGGAAGCAGGCTGAATTGAAAAATCGCCAAGGCAAAACAAAGCAAGCCAACAGCCAAGGCCACCATGGTCAATGTACGGCCCTGGATTCGTTCCAATGCCCTGTCTTTGGTCGAGAACAGCCATGCCAGGAGTAGACATTGTGCAAGGCCCAGTGCCAAGTCCAGCCGGTAGGAGGTCACTCGTCCCCACAAGGTAATTTCTGCCAACGACTTGGGAAATCCAAGATGGATATAGGCCAGGGCAAGTGTCATGAATCCCATGACGGCAGCAGGAACCGGGTGGACTTTACGATCATTCAGACAGACGATTCCTGTTGCTGTCATCAGAGGAATCCATATCCAGATGAATGAGCCGGCATCACTGGCGCTCATCATGGGTGACTCGTGATATAGCGTCAGGGGAGTCATCAATCCTTTGATTAAAAACCAGGGATCAATGTCACCGCCGACGGATGTCGCTCGCTGTCCTGGATAGACCGTGGCAGACACGGTTCGCAACACGTCAAAAGTGTCAATCAACCAACTACCCAGCAGCGTAGCGAAGACAAGCGCTGCCACCATCAAAGACCCTATTTGGGGCCCCCGAAAAAACCAACTCTGGCGATGGGTCATCCAATGCGCCAGCACCAGTGGCAACATCAGGTACATCAGCGTAATTTGCCAGGGCAGGTACAGCACCAAAACAAACCCGGCAAGGCTGATGCCCAGTACAACCCCCAAGGCAAGGGACCAGGTTCGTTGGGTCGTTTTCAAGATGACATCCAAGACATACATGCTTAGCGTCAGAAAAAAAACTGTGTAGGCCGGGTGACCGGAAAACACGACTGAGTATGGTGAGGCCGTCACGCTGATGGACAGAATGGCTGCGCTCTGCCAGTTCAGGTGGAAGAACTGCATCATGAATGCCCACAACGCTAAAAAACACCCGAAAAAAGGCAACCACCAATGCCAAGCCAGGGCCCGACGCATGTCAAATCCCCAAAACCCCCATGTGGCAGGTTTGGCCAAGCTGGAAATATGAGAAACCGGAACCCCTGTCATGCCAATGAGCAACATATTGTTCCCGTCTATGCCGACGTTCGTGTTGACCACTGGGAACTGTTTGGGAGCATTCACCTGGCCGATGGCCATTTGTGTGAGGATGTTCCACTCATCTGACCGGATGCCTCGGGCATCGCCATGCCAGGGTACAGCGTTGTGAACGAGCAGTGGTGAATCTTTGAGCGCCAGTCGAACGGATGAGCCACTGAACCCGGACGCCAGCAGGCACAGAAAAGACGCTACAACGGATGCAGCAAATACCGTTTTTTGCTGCGTCACCGATCCGGCCCTGTAGACCAAAATTTGGGGGGCAACAAAACCGAGCATCGGCAGGAGGACAGCTGTCGCCACGAGCAAGAGAGCGATGTTGGATGGCGATTGCTGAATAGGCACATCGGCAAAACGTGCTGATTCCAACGAAGGCACTTCAAATGTTTGACCATCTGTCAAGACGAATCGGACCCGAATCTCTTGGCGTCCTGGAGGCAAGCCTGGTATGTTGGTTTCTACCTGCCAGCCGGACCACAGCCAGTCCGGCCGATGCCTGGAGATCGCCACATCGGGGCGCTCAAATCTGAAAAAGCGACCCTTGTAAACCTGCTTCCCTCCCACGGACACCAATATGTTGGATGTGTAAACATTGGGTGTCTCAGGGGCAGCCCACCCACTTACCAGAAGCACTTGGTTACTGGCGTCGTATCGGGATACATCGAGAGATCCTGAACCAACCTGGGCGTAAGACACATTTGGCAACAACCAAGTCAGTAAGGTCAGTATCACTGCGAGACCAGCACGCAACTCAGCGAGCCGCATGGTGTTTCTTAGAAAATGCCAGAAGCAAAGGCTACGTAGTGAGTGACTCATTGAAATCAGGGGTGATTCAGTCCAGCTTTCGCTGCTGTCGCACAGTGTTTTTGCGGTGACTTATTTTCCAAGCCAGGACTTGACCCGTCTTTGGAGGTGGGTTGGCACCAGTCTGGCCAACGGGGACAGCGCCGTGCTGGCACGTAGCCACACAATCGTGTGAAGGGTGGACGACTTCAGGCCGTTGCCCGGTTTTTGGCCGCTGTCCAGCCATTGCTGGTTTTCACTCAATAGCTGTTGAATACCCAGAAGTTCATGCGGCGGTGGCGTGACGGGGCGAGGTACTGATACGAGGTAGTTGCCTCGGTAGGCAAAGGTGTTGGCGGCCTCAAATTCGCTTTTTGGCAGTGGCGCGATGTGCTGGGGACTGATCCCGAGGCCAAAGTTGTTCTCTCGCAGGTCATTGAAGAAATTGACCCATCGGTTGGCACTTTGGTGCCAGTCACAAAGCCAGGTCCAGTCACGGTTTTGCAGTCGTTCGGCAAAGGCACCAATGTTGGGCGCCACAATCGGCAAACCGCTTTCCAGGCTTGTACTGAGGGTGTAGCTGTACGTTTCAGGCCAGACGGCCGGGAACCAGATGACATCGGGTTGCAGCCACTGCAGCAGTTGCAGCAAATCTTTGTCGTCGTAGCCACCGTGCACGGTCAAGCGGGCCTTGGGCTGGGTACGCAGGCTGCGGTAGGCGTACCCGATCAAATGGAAATCGACGGCGATGTTTCGCTGTGCTGCCAACAGGGCCACTTCCTCCAGTACATCAGCGCCCTTGATCTTGCTTAAGGCCCCTAGCACCACAACCTTCAGCCGTCTACCTGGTTTCAAGGTACGCGCCCGCGGCTTGGGGTCAACAGGCGGTTGTAGTTCCAGCGCCGAGTGGGGGACCACGATCACATTTGCACTGGGTTCAAAGTGTTTGAGTCGCAAGGCGGTGTCCTGGCTGGGGGCAATCACAAAGCGGGCGTCGCGCAACAACTGTGCATGTTGGGCACGCCAGTTCTCGATGCTGACCCCACCCGGAGCCGGGTGTCGTTTCAGACATTGATGGCACTGCTCCAATCCCTTTTCTCCGCAGTATTGATCGGTATGGTCGGTTAACGAGATTTGCGGGCAATAGCTGAAGTAATCGTGCGCCGTGAAGTCAAAGCTGACCTCCAGCTCTCTGGCCAGTTTGATAATGTCCGGCGAATGACCCAGCAGATGGTGGTAGTGCACATGTCCCACTTGCAGTTGGCGCAGTGTCCTGACCAGACGGGCTCGATCTTGCGGGATGGCAAAGTGCAAGGCCAATGCCTCATCAGCCCCTTCCAGTTTCAGTGTGACACCACCAGGGGCCGGGCTGAGCCGCAGGAAGGTGGCCAATTTGCCCAGCCGGTCGGCCAGCTCCTGGATATGGCGCAGCGTCCCCCCTTCTCGGTTGTGGATGACGTTCAGAATCACGGGTTTGTTGTCCTCAATGATTCGGGCAATGTCGATCAACAGTCGGCCTGACCGGGCCGGGTCGCGGGCCACAAAGTTCATCACATCGGCTTCGTAACGGGGGTGCAAACGCCTCAGGGTTTCCATGGCCTGCACTTCCCGTTCGCTTTTTGAACCACCAAAACTGATGCCGCCCGCGTGTCGCACAAAGGTGTCCAGCGCATGCAAGTTGGTCCAGCCCGCCAGCTGTGCACGCACGCAGAAGTCGTTCTCTTCACCATAACCCTTGCCAAAATTGGTAACGTCAAACAGGCCGACTTCCTGCAGGCATTGGCGGCGGACATACATGCAAAAACCGACTCCGGTGGGCACGGCCACAGTTTGTCCGGCCAGGTGTTTCGCAAAAAGCTGGTCCAGGGCGGCAGTGTCGTAACCTGTCGGTAAATCATTGGGCTGGCAAAAACGCGGGTAACTGCAAATGGTGGCGTTGTTGGAAAACGGGGTGACGCTGGCCACCCGGGGGGCACTGTAGGCGGCTCGCTGGATGCGATCAAGCCAGTCGTTGGCCACTTCGGCATCGCTGTTGAGCAGCAGCACATCGTTGTCGGCGTGCAGGCTCATGCCCCGGTTGACCGTCGCGACAAAGCCAAGGTTTTCCGTGTTTTCCAGCAGCGTCATACGCTTGTCGGTGAGGGCGACGGATCGGAGCCATTCAGTGACCTCCGGCTCCGGGCTGCAGTCGTTGATGACGATCAGCCGCCAAGCCGTTTGGCACGGGGCGTTGAGCACTGACTCAATGCAGCGGCGCGTGTCTTCGATGCCGCGATAGACCGGCACGATGATGTCCACCGGATGGGTAGGCAAAGGAATTGGATTGGTCATGGGCACGGTCAGTTGCGGGGCAGTGAGGTCTGGGGCCTTGCCGAACAAACGGTCAAGATGCATTTTGAAATTGACGATGGGGCGGGTGACTCGGAATACCGTTGACGTTTCGATGGTCTGTAAGTGCTGTTGTAATTGCCTGAGTTGATCAAGTTGGGCCTGGTGATCGAGTTTGGTGGCGTTCAATTCACCCACGAGGGCCTGTTTGTCGATCTGAAGGGCCCGCGAAGCGCCTTCGGCTTTGTCGAGCTGGTTTCTGAGTTCCTGAATAGTCGTTTGCAGTTGAAGGCCTGCACTCTGGTTTTGGGCTTCGAGCTCGGCCAGGGACGCCTGATATTCCGCCTGCAAGGTCTCCATGGCTTGCGCGGTGGCGATGCCGGCCTGCATATAGTCAGCAGACATTGGCCAGCCACAAACAACCTCCAGCCGTGCGCCATGCAGGCTCGCCTGCTGCAGGGCCGATTCCGGCAACGGAAGCTCCAGCCAAGGATCGTCCCCATATAAAAAAAGCAGGGCGCTATCAGACAATGCCCAGGGGTGCTGAAACAGCATTTGCTGGTGAGCCGACTGGCTCAGCAGGCCGGTGCCGTTTTCTCCAGCTTTCCAGCACCATAGTTGGGTGCCGCCGGCTAGAAGCAGCCGCAACTGATACAACTTGAAAAATCCCGGTCGATCGGCTGGGTCAAGGCGGATGGCCGTGTAGGGTCCGGTTGACGGGGGAACAGAAAAGCTCAGGGTCTGCCGTGGCTGGCCAATGCAACCAGCGGTGACCAGCTTGTGATCTTCCTGATAACCGCCGTTGATGGCCAGGTAAAGCTGTGCCGAAAACAAAGCATGGGCTGGTGCAACACTGCTGGGCACCTGCTCTTGGGGGGCGGCGGCACAGGCCCCGTCGTCGGGCTGCAGCACTGATACAAACTGGTATGTCAGCGCATCGGGCAAGGCCAGCAGATGTCGGGCCACGGCCGGCGGCAGGTCATCAAACGGCACGGCGAATTCCGAGGCCAGCAAATCGCGCCG
>Ga0209749_1002777_pt1 | contig 10737 bp, 6 predicted proteins | sample EPASupsiteSAE347_FD_187267 | JGI IMG/M metagenome (GOLD analysis project Ga0209749, IMG submission 187267) | Bioremediated contaminated groundwater from EPA Superfund site, New Mexico - Sample SAE3-47 (SPAdes) (version 2) | ecosystem: Environmental > Aquatic > Deep subsurface > Groundwater >... | reverse complement strand
CCAGAGAACTTCAAGCTCCCTGAAAAAAACAAATGTACGGGCAGAAGCAATCTGGGTTGAGTAATCCGACATCCGTGCCAAGCTCGCGTATTGATTACCCAGGACTGCCGAGTTATAGTCTATCATCACACTGAGGTTGAACTCATCAGCCGGAAGAGCCATGATTTCAACGCCCTTTTCTTCATCGGAATAGACGATCGGTTCGCGTATTTCAAACACTTCACGGTCGGCATCCATGGTGGTTATACCTGCAGTTTTCAAAGCATCCAGATAGTTCCGGGCGCTTCCGTCAAGTATGGGCATTTCAGGTCCGTCCAGGGTAATCAGGATGTTATCGAGTTCCAGACCGCATATGGCAGACAGGGCATGTTCGACCATACCGATACGGGCGCCATTATTTTCGATAACGGTATTTCTGGAAGTGTCAACGACATGTTCCGCCAAAGCTCTAATCTGGGGGTGACCTGGCAGATCGGTCCGCTCAAAAACAATTCCCGTGTTTTCTGCTGCGGGGTTAAAGGTTACACTGACCTCGGCGCCGGTGTGAAGTCCGGTACCCGATAGGGTTACGCTTTTTGCAATAGTCTTTTGTTTGGCCGTCATTCAGTTTTTCCCTGAAATATTTGTGCAAAAATAGGATTTTGGGTCTAACCTGAAAATGTTTGGCCTCATTCTTTACCCTGTGACTGGTTATCCGATTCAAGTCGCCTGAGCCGGTCGACTATTTCAGGAAGCTTTCTGAAGTAAACATAGGACCTTTGATAGGGCATAACTTCAAAGGCCGGACTCCCCTGCACTGCAGTGTCGTTTTCACGGATCGACTGGCCGAGACCACTCTGAGCCGCGATGCGGGTACCGTCGGCAATAGTGATATGACCGATTATCCCGACTTGCCCTCCGATCATGCAATTTTTTCCGATACGCGTAGATCCTGATACGCCCGTTTGGGCTGCAATTACCGTGTTTTCACCAATTTCGACATTATGAGCGATCTGGATCAGGTTATCGAGCTTAACGCCTTTCCGGATGATGGTGGAGCCAATCGTGGCGCGGTCGATGGTTGTATTGGAGCCGATCTCGACATAATCTTCAATCACCACATTTCCGATCTGAGGCACCTTGGTAAAATCACTTCCTGAAACCGGGGCAAATCCGAATCCGTCGCCTCCGATCACGGCCCCGCTATGGATGATACAGTGGCTTCCGATAATGGAATTGTTATGGATCCGTGCTCCCGAGTAAATCCAGGTATTATCACCGATCACTACCTCTTCACTGATATAGACCTGCGGGAAAATTTTAACATTGTTTCCGATCCTGGCTTTCTTGCTGATATAGGAAAATGCTCCTACATATACATCCTTGCCCAGCGTTGCCTCTTCGTGAACAAAGGCCATGGATTCGATACCTGTGCGGTTTGGACGTTTTTCAACAATTGCCAGCAGGCGGGCCAGGGACCGGTAAGGATCATCAACCCGCACCAATGTGCAAGGAACAGGCTGGGACGGCACAAAATCGTGCCTGACCAAAACAACTGTGGCAGTGGTGCTGTACAGGCAGGCCTGATACTTCATATTCGCCAGAAAGCTGAGGGATCCCGGACAGCTGTCCTCGATGCGCGAAACATCATTGACCCGGGCTTCTGGATCGCCTTCAACCGTACCATCAAGGAAACCGGCTATTTGTAAAGCAGAGAATTCCATAGGAGCATCAGGTTATCAGTTTTAAACGGATCTAGTAAGGTTAATATTGCCATCCTCCTGAAATAACCACTTCGGATAGCATAAAATGTACTTGGAGTCTGTCTGCCGGAGCAGCGATACATTGAAAATATCGCTGATCTCCGATAAGGGCAGAAGTTGTCCGCTGTTGTCCAGGAACAATATCTGATCGTCCTCATCCGAATAGGCATTGTTGGCAATAACATCCGTAAACACCATGTATTCAGTTTCCGCGTGCGACAAACCGTAGTTTTTTTTCAAACTCCGCCGGAGATCCTCAACCTGGTCCTGATCCCAGGGAGTTTTCCGGATGCGGATAGCCAACAATTTGCGGTTCAGTAGTCCTTTTGACAGAAAAGAGAGCACCTTGTCGGGATGGTCAGCCCAGACTTTCAGAACTGCAAAAATATCCGTATCGTCGAGGCTTGAATAGCTTTCAAGCAGGAGATCCTGATCGGCCAGAGGTTTCTCACTCAGCGGTCCCGGGTATAAAAACCATTCCAGGGCGGGAGTGGTAAAGAGCCGGATCCCGTTCCAGGCAAGCTCACGGGCCCGGCTGAGTGCCTTGACCAGCATCTGTTCAGCTGCCAGGACAGTCTTATGCAGATAGACTTGCCAGTACATCAGTCTTCTGGATATCAGGTACTTCTCAATGGAATAGATCCCTTTTCTTTCAACAACCAGCCTGTCGTCCACGACCCGTAGCATCTTTATGATCCTTTCCGATCCAACCATTCCTTCCGTAACACCGGAAAAAAAGCTATCCCTGTTCAGGTAATCCAGCCGGTCCATGTCGAGCTGGCTGGATACCAGCTGATGCAGGAAGCGACGCGGATAAGTATCATTAAAAATCTGAATCGCATGATCGAGTGCCCCACCGGTACTTTTGTTCAGGCTATCCATAAAGAGTCCCGACAGAACCTCATGATCAACCGTTTCCACAATGCTGTGCTCAAGGGCATGGGAAAAAGGTCCATGTCCTATATCATGCAGAAGGATTGCAGCAATGGCCGAATCGCGTTCCGCTTCCCCTACGGGATAATCCTTTCGGGAAATAACCTCAAGGGCTGAATTCATGAGGTGAGCCGCACCTAGCGCATGCTGAAAACGGGTATGATTTGCGCCGGGATAAACATAGAAGGTTAAACCCAGCTGGCGGATTCTCCTAAGTCGCTGAAAATAACGATGATCCACCAGATCGTAAATCAGTTCCGAAGGAATATTAATAAACCCGTACAGCGGGTCGTTGATTATCTTTTTTTTATTCGGTATGGTCCTGAAATCTTCGTGCATCCGCAGAAAATTTGATCTAAGTGCCTGCAATGTTACAATTTATTCAATTAAATATGTATTTTTGCATCCGATTGTGGGATTTCTGAACTAGGGGACGTGGTCCCCTATTTTTTGATCCGGTAAAAATGATAGCTAAAGAGCACATATACAGCGTTGTTGAGGAAATATTGACCGATACCGGATTCTTCCTGGTTGACATACAGGTCTCCAGGGGGAATCTCATTCAGGTATTCCTCGATCATGCCAATGGCATCAACCTGGATCAATGTGCCGATTTCAGTAAGAAAATAGAGGAGACACTTAGCCGGGATGATGAAGATTATGAACTCCAGGTTTCTTCGCCCGGTTTGGGACAGCCGATCCGTGTTATTCCTCAGTACCGGAAAGCCATTGGTCAAAAACTGGAAATCCTTCTTACTGATGGCGAGAAAATCAGGGGTATCGTCGAATCCGTGAGCGATGGAACTCCTGAACTGGGACCTGCACTGACCATCAGGCTGTCAGGAACAAAGAGAAAACCGGCATCCGATCAACCGGTTGTCATTGAAATCGGGAGGATCGATTGGGCACGCATTGAAATTGAATTTAAACACGTGTAAACAACAAGTTATGGAAAGTATAAATCTCATTGATACGTTTTCAGAGTTCAGGGAACTCAAGAGCATCGACCGTACCACCATGATGAGCGTTCTGGAGGATGTTTTCCGGAGCATGCTGATCAAGAGGTTTGGTACTGACGAGAACTTTGACGTGATCATTAATGTCGACAAGGGCGACTTTGAGATCTGGAGAAACCGGATTGTTGTTGAAGACAATGAAGTTACGGATCCTAACCTGCAGATTTCCATTACTGATGCGAAAAGGATTGATGACGATTACGAAGTGGGTGAAGATGTTACAGATGAGGTCAAGCTGGATGATTTTGGCCGCCGGGCCATACTATCCCTCAGGCAGAACCTGACCTCACGCATCATGGAACTGGAGAAGGACCATGTCTATTCAAAATACAAAGATAAAATCGGAGATATTATCACCGGGGAGGTTTACCAGGTGTGGAACCGCGAGATCCTGATCCTTGACGATGAAGGAAATGAATTGATCCTTCCGAAATCGGAACAGATCCCTTCGGATTATTTCCGTAAGGGGGATGCCCTGAGGGCAGTGGTCATTAAAGTGGATATGCGGAACAACAGCCCGGTGATCATCCTTTCCAGAACGACCCCGATCTTTCTGCAACGTTTGTTCGAACTGGAGGTTCCTGAGATTTTTGACGGTCTGATCACGATTAAAAAGATCGTCAGGATCCCTGGCGAACGCGCAAAGGTTGCCGTCGAATCCTATGACGAAAGAATCGATCCGGTTGGCGCCTGCGTAGGAATGAAAGGTTCGAGGATCCATGGAATTGTCCGCGAACTGAGAAATGAGAATATTGACGTGATCAACTATACCACCAACCTCCAGTTGTTTATCCAGCGGGCACTGAGCCCCGCGAAGATCAGCTCCATCCGTCTGAATGAAGATGACCGGAGAGCTGAAGTTTTCCTGAAACCGGAAGAGGTTTCACTGGCGATCGGCAAAGGTGGTTTGAATATTAAACTCGCCAGCATGCTGACGGAATATGAAATTGACGTATTCCGGGATATAGCTGAAGCTGAAGAAGATATAGACCTTGAAGAATTCGCCGACGAGATCGAAAGCTGGATTCTGGATGAGCTGAAGGCCATTGGCTGTGACACAGCCCGGAGCGTACTCGATCTATCGGTTCAGGAACTGGTCAAACGCACCGATTTGGAAGAAGAAACGGTTAAGGAGGTAGTTAGAATCCTCCGTTCAGAATTTGAATAAACCATTATGTCAGAGGTTAAACGATTAAGCAGGGTTGCTAAGGAGTGTAATGTCGGGATTCAGACGATAGTCGATTTCCTTCATAAAAAGGGATTCGATATCGAAAACAATCCCAACGCTAAGATCCCGCCGGAGGCTCTTCTCCTTGTCATGAAGGAGTACCAGAGCGACCTGGCGGCCAAGCGGGAGGCAGAACAGTTCAAAGAAGAACATAAGTACGAAACCCGTGCCTCCATTTCCATTGAAGACACTCCTGCCCTCAAAGTCGAAGAAGAGCCGGAACAGGAAGAGATGCTGCTGATCCAGGATACACGAAGTTCATCGAACTTCAATATTCTCGAACAGGAGACGCCGGTGAAAGAGAAACGTGCAGCCAAAACTGAAGCTGAGGTCGTTTCTATCTCTGTTGAAAAACCCGTAGGCCCTAAAGTTGTGGGCAAGGTTGACCTTGAAAAACCGAAACCAAAGAACAAGACGAAAGAGGTTGAAGAGGTTGAGAAGGTTGAGAAGGTTGAGAAGGTTGAAGAGGTTGAAAAGGTTGAAAAGGTTGAGAAAGTTGAGAAAGTTGAGAAAGTTGAGATAGTTGAAGAGGTCGAAGCGGAGCGGAGATCCCGGTACTCCGGGATTGAGAAGGTTGAGAAAAGTGAAGGTGAGGTTACCGCACCAGTTAAGAAAGAAGAGCCAGTTGAAGAGATCATGCGGTTGACTGAGGCCAGGGATCTGTTAGGTGAGGTTAAGGTGGTGGGTAAGATTGATATCGATTCACTGAACCAGAAGACACGGCCGGCTAAGAAATTCAGCAGGGAGAAGGAGGTCAGGAAACCCGAAACCAAGCCGCAACCGCAAAAAGAAGAACCCATCCGGGAGCCTTTGCCGGAAACTACGGAAGAACAGAATGTGCCCCGTAAACCTTACGAAAGGTATTCAGGTCCCGAACACCGGATAACCGTCAAAAAGCTGGCTGGGCCTACCGTAGTGGGCAAGATTGATCTGCCGGTCGAAACAGAACGCCGAAAAGAAAAGATTACGGTCACGCTGGCGGATGATCCCAATAAGAAAAAGAAAAGGAAACGCATCAGGAAAGACAAGGTCTCACTAAACGAGCCTGCTGTTGAACGGGAAGCCGTAAAAGTTGGGAAGAAAAAAACCAAGGTTAAGAAGAAGATCACTAAAGTCGAGATCTCCGAGGAAGACGTTCAGCGCCAGATTAAAGACACCTTGGCCCGCATCACCCCGAAGGGGAAATCAAAAGCTTCCAAATACCGGAAAACCAAACGTGAACAAAACAGGCAATCAGCACAGGCAGAAGCCGAACAGGCCGAACTTGACAGCCATGTCATCCAGGTTACCGAATTCGTGACTGCCAACGAACTGGCCAGTATGATGAACGTACAGGTCAATGAGATCATCTCCACCTGCATGTCCCTTGGTCTGTTTGTTTCGATCAACCAACGGCTTGATGCTGAGACGATTTCTGTTGTAGCTGACGAATTCGGGTTTGAAGTGGAATTCATCAGCGTTGCCGTCCAGGAAGCTATTGAACAAGATGCTGACAAAGAGGAAGATCTTCGCCCCCGGCCACCAATTGTAACGGTAATGGGGCATGTCGATCATGGGAAAACCTCACTTCTCGACTATATCAGGAAAACCAATATCATCGCAGGTGAAGCCGGAGGTATCACACAGCATATCGGAGCCTATAAAGTTGTACTCGATAACGGGAAAAACATTACTTTCCTCGATACTCCCGGTCATGAAGCTTTTACGGCCATGCGAGCCCGGGGAGCACAGGGAGCCGACATGGCCATCATTGTGATTGCGGCTGACGATGCCGTTATGCCTCAAACCATTGAAGCCATCAACCATGCCGCTGCAGCCGCCGTGCCGATGGTCTTTGCCATCAACAAAATAGATAAAGACGGGGCCAATCCGGAGAAAATAAAGGAACAACTCGCCGGTATGAATTACCTGGTCGAGGATTGGGGCGGCAAATACCAGTCGCAGGAAATCTCCGCCAAGAAGGGAATCGGAGTGACCGAACTCCTCGAGAAAGTTCTTCTTGAAGCTGATCTCCTTGACCTGAAAGCGAATCCGGAGAAGAATGCATTGGGCCTGGTTGTCGAGTCTTCACTGGATAAAGGCCGAGGGTATGTCGCCACCATCCTGGTCCAGGCCGGTACCCTCCGGGTAGGCGACATCCTCCTTGCCGGAAGCTATTTCGGAAGAATCAAAGCCATGTTCAACGAACGCGGAAACGCATTGACCCTTGCCGGTCCAAGCGAACCCGTTCTGGTGCTCGGTCTCAACGGAGCCCCACAGGCTGGCGATAAATTCCATGTTCTCGAATCAGAAAAAGAAGCCAGGGAGATTGCCACCAAGCGAGAACAGCTACAGCGCGAACAGGATATCCGGACTCACAAGCATATTACCCTCGACGAAATCGGTCGTCGTATCGCAATTGGAAACTTCCAGGAACTCAATATCATTGTCAAAGGTGATGTGGACGGTTCCATCGAAGCCCTCTCCGATTCACTGATCAAATTGTCAACCCCGGAGATCCAGGTTAATATCATTCACAAAGCCGTCGGACAAATATCGGAAAGCGATATTCTGCTGGCCACAGCTTCCAACGCCATTGTGGTTGGATTCCAGGTGAGACCATCCCTAAGCGCCAGGAAACTGGCTGAAAAGGAAGGCATCGAGATCCGCCTCTATTCCATCATTTATGACGCTATCAATGAGATCAAGGCAGCTATGGAAGGGATGCTCAGCCCTGAAATCAAAGAAGAGATCATCGGAACGCTTGAAGTCCTCGAAGCCTTTAAGATTACAAAAGTCGGAACGGTTGCCGGATGTATTGTCCGCGATGGGAAAATCGTACGAACTGCTAAAGTCCGCGTAATCCGTGACGGTATTGTCGTATACGACGGATTATTGGGATCCCTCAAGCGGTTTAAGGATGACGCCAGAGAAGTGGTCAGCGGCCTGGAATGCGGGCTGAACATCGACAACTACAACGACATCAAGGTTGGTGACGTGATTGAGCCTTATACCAGCAAAGAAATCAAAAAGACCCTGTAGGGACGCAAATCCATGCGTCCCCACTGGTACAAATGTGTAGGGACGCATGATTATGCGTCCCTACCAACATTTTGAGGGGGTAATAAATTAGCCGATCAGCTGGCTGTATGCAGCCGAATCCAGCAATCCATCAAGTTCGGAAGGATCGGCGATTTTAATTTTGATCATCCAGCCTTCGCCATAAGGATCCTTGTTAACGACCTCCGGACTGGTTTCCAGTGCAGGATTGACTTCCAGAACTTCGCCCGATATAGGCATGTAAAGTTCCTCAACGGCTTTTACAGCTTCAATATTGCCGAAAGCTTCGCTCTTACCGAGGCTTTCGCCAACGGTTTCAATCTCAACAAATACGATATCACCCAGATTCGACTGGGCATAATCGGAAATCCCGATGAAACCGAAATCCCCTTCGACCCGGATCCACTCATGATCCTGTGTGTACTTAAGATTCTGAGGTACGTTCATGGTAATGAAAATCAATTTTAGTTAATGGCTTCTCCGATCCAAAAGTAAGAAAATCCTGATTATTTGCTCAGGGTAAATTTCAGATTGAAACCGATTTTAGTATTCGAAGTCGCATAGGAAGTCTGGACAATGGGTTTATTCAATACCTGATCATAATAGAACCGGAGGTTGAACCTGCTGTTCAGGCGATAGTCCATGGTAAATTTTGCGGTTATGGCGGTCTGTCCCGATGTCGGTGTATTTACATCCTCTTCCAGCTTCCTCATAATCATAATGTTATCCCTGATCGACAGGTCAAACCGGAGATCCAGGTCGGATTGGAATTTTTTCTGTCCGCCGGCTGTCCTGATGGTTATCGGAACCTCTTCAAAGCGGTAACCGGTACCGATGATCAGTTCATTCGACTTATTCTCCATCATCTGGTTATTGCTGAGGCTCAGTGAAAGGGTCCTGGATTTCTTGATCTCAAGCCTGGGCTGGAGACTGTTGGTGAGCTGCATCTCGAAGCCGATCAGCGGGCTCAGCTGCTCAGATATGTTGATACTTCCGATTTCACGCTCAGGGAGGAAGTTCTCCTGAACATCCCGTATGTAATTCAGTCCATCGATCTCATCGGGATTATAATAGAGGTTGGTTGTATAGGCACCAACCGTGTAGGTACTTCGGTAGCCATGGCTCACGTTGAAGTTCTTGACAAACTTCTTAAAGAATTCAAGTTTTTGAAGTCCGCCATAGGTGATCCTCCAGTTAGGCAGCATACTCAGGACTCCGGGCATAGCCTCCAGACTGACCAGACTGGCATCCTTGCCCGAGTAAGCGGCCAGGAAAGCGGGTATCAGCACATCCTGCGAAGTGGGGCCATATCCGTCGGCATAGCCAGGGTACTGTCCGCTTTCCGGATCATAGGCCTGGCTTCCCGTTACCTGCTTACCGAGCTTTTGCTCAGCCAGGCGGTTGGAAATCACGATCCTGTTATTCTTGAATTTCTCAAAAGCCTCGGAATAGTAATCATTTTCAGACGACAGTTTCTCAAATGCCGAACCAATGGTAACCACGGTCATGCTGAAACTACCGCCATAAATAACATTCTCGGCACTAAACTTGCCATTGTCGTATATATAGTACTGTTCCAGTTCAGAATTCCTCGCATGTGTGGCATCAACGGATATCCTCATATCCGTAAATGGCTCGATGCTCGATGAAAGCCGTATATTCTGATCATAGGTGTTCGTAAAAGCCTGATTAAGTGTGGAATCGGAAGTCAGCCAGCCGTTTTCCGCCGCATAATCACCAAAAGCGGCATCCTGCATGCCAAAGGCAAAGCCCAGACCGGGAGCCATCATCCCATTCGATGACCGGAGGCCGAACAGTTGCGGTTCCAGAAGGTACCCGGGGAGGTACGTTCCGTTATCGCTGGTATAGGTGAGTGTAATGTTTTTAACTCCCATGAGAATCCTGAGAAAGCTATCGGTAATAAAAATCAACGGATTCTCCTTCACCTCAACCGTACCGGTCACTTCTATCCTGGCACCCGGGACATCCTTGTCGGAGGTGACCTGGATGCGCCGCTCGTTCACCACAACCATATCCACTTCAATCACGCGGTTGTTCGCATCATACATTTTAATCTTCACATCCTTGGTCATGAGATCGTGAATGATGGCTTTGGGCGCCTTGGCGTTCAGGTTGATCTTATCGGCCTCAAAGGTTACCTCTTTGGTTTGTTTTGCCTGTGTTGTGTTGGAACGGCGTCTGAACTTATCGTCAATTTTTTTCAGATATCCCACTTTGTTATAGAGGGTTTGCAGGTTAGCGGTGCTGTTCATCTGGAATTGTCCGCTGTTCTGAACCTGATTACCCAGAACGATGGTATCCGCCGTGATAGGACCGGCCGTCCAGTCGTATTCCACATTATAGCTGGCATTAGCGGTCAGCCAGTTGAAAAGCGGAATCTTATTGATGGGAATGTTGTAGGAGGTATTGAGTGAATGGTGATACTGGGTCGGACGCCCGAACGCAGTGATATTGTTCCAGATGCTGTCGCGTTTCTGTTCATAATCCAGATCGTCCTTGTTCATGGAACCTTGGGGTTCATCAATCCGGGAAACATTGGAACTGTTGAATTCTATCTTTAAACTCCGGGTAAGGTCCCAGCGAAAATCAAAATTGCTGTTCCAGTTGAAATTCTTATTGAAGGTAGGCTCGATCTTGAGATCCGGATTCGATACGTTTCTCAGCTGGATCTCATTGTAACGCCTGGCCATGTTGGTCTGGAATCGTATCATGGATGGCTGGTAGAAGAGATTGAAATCCTTGATGACCTTATAGGCCG
>Ga0209749_1002774_pt1 | contig 10759 bp, 4 predicted proteins | sample EPASupsiteSAE347_FD_187267 | JGI IMG/M metagenome (GOLD analysis project Ga0209749, IMG submission 187267) | Bioremediated contaminated groundwater from EPA Superfund site, New Mexico - Sample SAE3-47 (SPAdes) (version 2) | ecosystem: Environmental > Aquatic > Deep subsurface > Groundwater >... | reverse complement strand
ATCTTAGCAGAGAGTGTCCAGTTGGATATTATATGGCTGGTCTTAAAGAGCAGTATGCTGATTATGGTGCACACATTTCTATAAAGTGTTGTCAATTTTAATTAACTTGTTTTTTTATTTTTTTACAAAATTTGGTCGAAAATTATATTTATGGTATAATAAAATCAATAAATATAGTTTTCCCCATGCTAAATTTAAATAACTTCAAACTTAAAACAAGTATAAAAATTGTGGCCGCTTTTTTGATTCTATTGCAGGCGGTTTTTTTGTTGCAAAAAGCATTCGCAGGTTCGCCGAGCACACTGGTTGTGAAACCGCTTGAGAAATCAATCGGCTTCAATTTGACTTGGAGTTTTAATAACAGCGACCCTGACGCGACTTATTTTTTATTAAAATCATCAGTAACTACTTTTTTAAGTTGTCCGCTTATTGTCAGCACCACGGTGCCGAATCAGCTTTTTTCGGGAGCAAATACTACGATTTATGATATGAATGTCGGAGATATCGTTCCTGGCGTCAAATATTCATTCAAGGCCTGTCTTTATGGTAGTAATAATCTGCTCAGCGGAATGATTAACTCGCCAAATTTGCTCGAGGAGACAAATGTCGCGAGCGCAGTTTTTACCAGTATAATTACTCAGCCAAGCAGTGTTAATACAACCACGACAGAAGCAACAGATATTGTTGACGAGACGACGATTTTAGCTACTACCACCACTGATGTTGTCGCTACTACAACTACTACAACTGAAAGCGATACTACATCTGTTGTTGATGTTGCAACTACCACAGTCGATTCAGAGCAAATAATTTCGGAAACAAAAATCATCAGTTTATCAAATGTGGGCAAAGATCTGTATTGGCAAACGAATGATTATTTTTCCTCAGGTTTTTATGTTCTTTGGTCAAAGAGCGAGAGCCCGGTCTATAATCCTGGAGCGCAAGGGGGGACTTATCTTAATGACCCATTGGCAAAATTTTATTCTATAGCTCCTTATGACGGTGCCGGCATTTATTACGTGCGCGTGTGCGAGGCTTTGCCAACCGGAGGCTGCGGCCTATATAGCAATCAATTAATAGTCAGTTTGTCGTCCGATGAGATAGTGGCGGAAGAAAAAATTATTCCCGTGGCGACGACTACCCTTATTGTCGACGCGACCAGCAGCCCAATTGAAGACATCAAGCCAGTGGTTCCAGTTGTGGATTTAAAAAAAGAGCCTGAACTGAAAAAGACTGAAATTAAAATTGTTGAGCCTGAGAAGAAAAAAGTGGTTGCAAAGATAGTGGCGAAGCCTTCAGTCGAAAAAGGCAATGAGACCAAGAAGCCGGCTCCGAAGACAGTGGAAAAGCCAGTTCAAAAAATTGCCCCTGCTATCAAGGCCGACATCCCAGCGACAATAACTAATACACATTCAGAAATCGCCAGCAGTAGCCAATCGTCGCTGATTACGACTGATGTTTTTGATGAGTTGCCGAAAGACTGCGTCAATAATAATATCCTAGATAAGGATTCATGTAATAATTATTTTTTTAATGAAGCAACTAAGGAAACAAAGTGTGAAAATGATGGTGATAATTGTCTAGCCGAGGCGCGTGAGAAGTATTTGAATGGCATTGTTGACACTCAAATCAGGCTCGAGGCGGTAGAAAGAGTTACCAAGGACAATGCAAATGGAGTTACTAATGTCGGCGAACTTAAAAATGCATTGAATGATTTTTCGGATGTGGTGTCCTTGCTTGATGGCGCAATTGGCGTCAAGGTTATAAAATCGGCCGGAGAAATAAGTTATCAAAATAATGAAATAATTCAAACCGGTTCTTCGATTTTGACAATTGACAGCGATGGCGATGGTTTGACTGATGATGTTGAAAAAATGATTGGCACCGATCCAGCCAGCAAAGACACGGATGCGGATAGTTATAGTGATTATACTGAATATGCTAGCGGCTATAATCCTCTCGGGGGCGGCAAATTGACTCCGGATAATAAATTATCTCCAACCGAAGTGGCAATTATAAATAATGAAATTTTTGAACAGCCAAAAACCAAAGGCGCTATTCATGAAGATTTTTCCGCCGAATCAATTACAAATCTAAAATCGGCAACCAGCAGCGAATCAGTTGGTTATTTGTTGCAAGGAAAGGCAACGCCGAATACCGTGGTTACTTTGTATATTTATTCCGATTTGCCATTATTGATTACAGTTAAAACTGATGATTATGGAAATTGGAAATATGAATTAAAAAATTCTTTGTCAGACGGAGAGCATGAGGTCTATGTCGCCTTGAATGATGCCACCGGTAAAGTAGTCGCCAAAAGTAATCCTCTAAGCTTTGTCGTTAAGGAGGCGCAAGCCGCAAGTATTACTGACGTGGCTTTGAATAACGATGCGCCCACAATCGAGAGTGAAAATAATAATATTTTTGTGTATTATTTATTGATATCCGGAATTTCAGTATTGACGGGCGTGATTATTTTCATTAACTTGGTCAAAAGAAGACGAAATTTAGATGTTTAATTTAAAAGAATTTTTTGTAAAAAATAAAGAAATTGCTCAATTGGTTTACGGAGTATCGTTGATTATTTTGGTAGTCTTTTTTATTTCATACAATTCATTCAGCATTATCAAGAAATATAAAACCGGCTTGAATGAATCGCTGAGTCATCAGGCATATTTTTATGCCAAATCAGTCTATACTTTAATGCGAGGTGATCTGGATGATGTGGCACTTTTGCAAAATAAAATAGATTCATTATTGGATAAGAATTCAGAGATAGTTAATTTCTCGATTCTGAAAGAGAGTGACGGAGGTTTCGAAATCATTGCTTCGACCAACAAGGATCTGATCGGCAAGAAAAATTCTTTCTATTTGTATAAATTTGCCTGGCAACAACCCGATTATCAAGGCGTGGCGACAGATTCGTTTTCGGCAGGCATGACAGATAATGAGGACGACCGCGATTTTATTGAAAATATAAAAACAGAAGGCACGAACTGGTTTGTGGCTTTGCCGATGTATGACGATATTGGTGTTAAAAAAGCCATTTTGTCAGTGGTTATTTCTTCCCGTTTTGAGGACAGCATAACAGCTAAAAACAAAATGAATTCTTTGGTAGTAACCCTGATTAGCATTGCGGTCGTGATTATGTTTTTGTCTTTGGTATTGAGGATTTGGGATTATGCATTTTTATACAAGAAGGTCAAAGAGGTGGATGAAATGAAAGATGAATTCATTTCTATGGCCTCGCATGAACTGCGCACGCCGGTAACAGGAATCAAGGGTTATTCATCAATGATTCTGGATGGCAGTTTTGGAGCGGTGAGTGAGCAGGTCAAGAACAGCGCGATGATAATAAATGCTTCAGCCAATCGCTTGTCTATCTTGGTTGACGATCTCTTGAATGTGAGCCGCATTGAACAAGGACGGATGCAGATTGTTTTGAAGCCGCTGAATATTTATCAGGTTGTTAACGAAGTGGTGCAGGAATTAAAAGTGCAGGCAGACCAAAAGGGTTTAGAATTGATTTATGCACCAACTAAAATCGATTTGCCTATGATTGCAGTCGATAGCGACCGATTGAAGCAGGTTTTGATTAACCTAGTTGGCAATTCCATCAAATATACCGAAGCGGGCAAGGTGGAAGTAATGATAGATATTATTGACAAGAAATTAGCAATCAAGATCAAGGATACCGGCCTGGGCATGTCAGCCGAAGCGCGCAATCGATTGTTTCAAAAATTCTATCGCATCCAGACTGTCAAGACAAAGAATATCACCGGCACTGGCCTTGGCCTTTGGATTACGAAGCAGTTAGTAGAATTAATGAAGGGCAGTATCGAGGTCGAGTCGATGGAGGGAGTCGGTTCGCAATTTACGGTTAAATTTCCAATCGTTAATGCATAGCCCATTTGCCATATGAATTCGTCGCGATTAAAGATATCGCTTCGATTTAGCTAAGTGCATTTAAGAAAAATTATCACCCATTGCGCGTTTGAAGCGACTCCTGCCTGTTGTACAGCAGACAGGTTTCCGCTTCGCTGCGAAATGATAAAAAATATATGTTAAAGAAAATATTTCTTTTATTATTCTCAATTATATTTTTGTTTGGCTTAGCTGATTTCGCTTTGGCTTATACATGCGCAAGTGCCAAGGTGACAGTGATTGCGCGTGACCAAGACGGAAAATTCATTCCTAATGTTAACTTTGAAATTTATGAACAAGTAGTCGATGTTGATAATATGCCCAAACCGGGAAAGCGTGTAGCGAGCGGTAAAACGAGTGAAATTTTGGGAAGCGGCGTAGTATCGTTCACGCCTGCAGTCGACTTAGCAACGACAACAGCCTCCACTACTAAGTATGCTCTCAAGATGTGGCACAAAAATTCCACCTTGGGCGAGTTTTGGTTTTATGATCAAATTTCCCTAACTTGTGGAACCGAGGTGACAGTGACGAATATCTTGAGCGGAGTCCGTTTGGCCTTTTATAGCGCTGATGGCAGTTTGTTAAAAAATATCAAAGGATCATTATATACGCAAAGATTTGACCTGGAGAACAATCCGATCAAAGAAAGTCAGGACCTAGTCGGCACCTTTGATACTTCAAGTGAGGGTGCGGCTTATTTCTATCTAGGCGGCAAGCAATATGACCTTGATAATAATTCGACCGGACTTTATACTATCGAATTTAAGAATCCCAACGGCATTACTTATAAAAAATTTGGCATCTCATTGACTGAGGCAAAAACCGCCTATACCGATTATGTTTTTAGTGAAGCGCGTTTTAACCTGCGCGATGCCAATACGAATGAAATGTTGCCTGGCTACAAGATAGATATTTATCAACAAGACTATGATGTCTATAATGGCAATAAATTGGGCGAGCTTATCAAAAGTGTCGCCGCTGATGCGCGAGGCGTCGTCATCTTTGAAAATCCGGAAGCGATTGTGGCGATCAGAGCAAAAAATATTAAGGGTGACTATGAGTATTTTTGGCAAAAAGAAATTTTGGATCAAAAAAGAGCGGACTACGATTTGCATATCACAGCCAAGGATATAACAGTAAATCCAGAAACAACTACAGAGGAGCCACTGATAATTACTCCAATCAAAGAACCAGTCATCGAATATATAAATGAGAAAGTTTCGAATTCAACTCCGGAGACGGTAAAAACGGGCAAGGTTAATGTCGCAGTCCTGGATAGTGCCGGTAATGCAGTGGCGGGAAGCGTGAATGTATATCAGATGATAAACACGAGCGGCGATAGTTATAAGAAGGGTAATAAGCTGAAAACTTTGAGCTTGTCAAAAGCGACTGATTTCGAATTTGAGAGTGGCGTCTATTTATTCTCCATCAAGAATACTTGGGGCGAGTATGGCCAAGCTATTTATGTGCCGAGTGGTCAAAATAAATCGGTTAAATTGCGCGTTTTGTCAACGATGGAAATTACGGATGGCAAGATTTTTACCGTAGCCACTGCTAATGCTGCTGGCAATCCGGTTAATGGCGTCAGTAATAATTTGCTCGGCAGAATTTTGTTGGATGTTGAGGGCAATGGCGAGGCATATTATGTCAATCCTGATAAGGGTCAGAAATTTTACTTAAAAGACGGTAATGCCGCTTTTGAAATGATGCGCAGTTTTGGTCTCGGTATTTCTAATGAAGATATAAGCAAGATATCTGTCGGCGTCGATGCGCGTTTCAGTCAAGGCGATACCGATGATGATGGCTTGGCGGATACTTTGGAATCAGCACTCGGCACCGAGCCTTACCAAAAGGATAGCGATGGTGATGGTTATAACGATGGTCAAGAAGTCAAAGCAGGTTATAATCCTGTAAAGACAGGAGGATCTAAAATAAGCCAAGGCGCGTCCTCAAAATTGAAAGGTAAAATCGTCTTGCAAGTCCAATCCAAAGGAGAGGCATGGTATATTAATCCAGCAGATGGCAAAAGATATTATATGGGCAACGGCAAGCAAGCCTTTGAGATAATGAAATACTTGAGCTTGGGCGCGAAAAGTAGTGTGTTGCAAGCAGTGCCGGATGGAAAATTATAGAATACTTGAAAAGTTATTTAAACTTGAAATATTAATTAAATTTTAAAAATGTTGAAAAGGGACACAGCGGAGTTTGAAGATAAAGTAGAAACAATCGAGAAACAGATTATTGCTATTGAAAAAGAGCGTGATTTGTCATTGGGGAAAATCCGAAAAAGAATCGAGGCGCGACAGATCAAAGAAATTATCGATAATTTAAAATAATTTTTTTATTATTACATCAATAATATGGTTGACAAAAAAAACAATGAAAAATTAATTATGAATGCAGGGCGAGATGTGTCTAGTGGTGGAAGCGGGCAAGAAAAGGTGCTGAACAAAAGAGAAAACAAGATTGGCGACTTGTTGGAGAAAATTAAGGAAATATTGAAAAAAAACGGAAGATATCTTGAGGATATAAAAAATAAAGCAGGAGCTGATGCGGCTGATATCGATGAAACAATAAAGGTAATTAAGCGTGCGGATAACGCCTTACTAGAATTAAGCGATACATTAAAGACGCTGACACCGAAAATGCTCGATCGTAAAGATGAATCCGAAATATTTATTGGAATAGAAGACACAGTAGCTGTAAAAGAACAGGAAATAGATAAAGCCAGGAAGATGATAAATAACAAGATAAGGATTGCAAAAAAAAATGGTGTGGCGAAAGATGTTTCCGTAATAAAAACTATATTGGATAGTAATAAAATCGTCATTTATAACGAAAAGCGCGCTCAAGAATTATTCCATAAGATTAGTGGCTTATATAATGAGAATAAGCGATTCTGGAACAATTATGTGGACGATGTCGTTAAGGATGTTGAAGGTTTGGTAGAGGGGATTAAAGAGGCTGATACAGTAGAGGAGCAGGAGGAAAAAATTAAAGTTTTGGAAGAGGAACTGAATTATCTTAGAGAAACGATTGCTGATAAGACAAAATTGGAAAATGAGGAAATTTCACAAGAAGGACCGGGGCAATCTGAAAAAAAAGCGGTTGGTGGCAATGTCGCTGTTTTGAGCAATAATGAAAGGACTATTGGTCGGGAGAATTTGTCACCCGATGTTGAGGCCGTTGATGAGGATGACAAAAATGCAATTATTGACGAAATCAAAAAGACTGAAAAGGACTTGAATTATTTAGAAAGATTGCAAGGCGATGATTTGGAAAGATATTATTGGGAAAAGAATCCGTTAATCAATAAAAGTCTTCTTAAGAGTTCATATGAAAAAGCGCAGATAAGCAGCACTTCGATAAATTTTAATTTCAGCGAGTGGCAGGAGCAAGAATTGAATCGTCTTCACGATAGAATCAGAGAGCTTGAAATTTCGCGGATTAATCTTTCTGCAAAAGGCGAAAAATCTATAGACCAGCTTAACGACAAAAAAGAAATAAGCATCAAAGTTGATGATAAATTTGGGTATGTGCCGACGTATGCGGAATCAGTGGAATTAGAACCGATTGATTTGAGACCTGTTTCTGAACCTGTTTCGAAGAAAGAAGTCAAAAAAATCAATGTCATTTCCGTTGATGAAATAGTCAAAAGCTATGCGCGACGGATGGCAGAGACGGAGGTGTCTAGATTGCTCAATGCTGGTCAGGAAGAAATGCCTTCAGGACATTGGTTGCGTCGGGTTGCCAATATATTGTCGGCGCCGATCAGAAGACCGAATGAATTCTTGAAGAAGTCGTGGGTGCGGATGGCTGAAAGTGGCTATCGTTATAATTTTGAAAAATCCATAATCGAACGTATTACGGAAAACCAGAATTTGCAGTTGGAAATCGAAGCTAGTTTTCGTTTGGGCGGAGAAGTGAAATTTACCGAGGGTGAGATGGATGTCAATTATGAAATTCTGAATCAGATAATCAAGGAACATGCCGCTAATGTCCAGGAAGAATCGGAAATTGGCGAAGCGGTGACTAATCCGATGATCAATGCCCGTTTCCAGGCCTTGATTACGCGTTATTGCATGGCTGGGGAAATGCCTAAGGAGCATTTTGAGATAATCCTGAGGGATGAGGTGGCGCAGATGAAGGCGGATGGCCTTATTGATGATGAAAGTTTCTTGGGAGGGCAGCGGGTCGGAGCGGGCGAGAAGCATGAAGGCTTCATGTATGCCTCCAATCTATTTGCTGTTGCTGAATCGTATAAAAAAGAAATCGATGACAAGCTGGCTGAAATCAAAAAAGAAAATAATCTGAACGCTGAGCAGGAAAAGGCCGTCAAAGCGCACATCCAGAGCACTTTGCAACTGGATATCCAATTGGGCTCGAAGCTGGCTGATTTGCACAACAAGCAACCGCTGAATAATTTCGGAAATCTTGAAAAGGCGATTTCTTTCATGCAGAGAACGCCGATTTTGAGACGCTTGGCAAGTAATCCAGGTACTTGGGCGCTCTTGGCGTCAGCGGGCACCAGCGCGGTTACCAGGCAATATGTCGGCAAAGCTTTGAAGGCGGGTGCTGGCGTAGCGATCGGGGCGACGGCGATGACCGTCGCTTGGGCGCCGATTTTGGGAGCTGCGGCTGCCTCTGGAGCTTTTGCTTATTTCCGACGCAGCAAAGAGGTAAAGCAAGACGCAGCGATGCATAAGCGCCAAACAGCCTTGGGTCAAGATTTTTCCGGAAAGGGCAGACGGGAAAAATTTAATGAATTCCAATATGATACACGCTCGACCAATGATCTTATGGGCGAGCTTGAAAGGATTGCCGGCAAAGGCAGCTATGACGTCTTGAGTCCCGATGAAAAAGGGCAGTTGGCAGAAATGTTTGCTCGCTTCGAGGTGGAACTAGACCGTGAGGACGAATTCAGGAATGAGGGCGGGAAAAACAAAACCGTCGATCTTATTACGGTTGAAAAAGACGAAGGTGATAAATACGGCACGAATATCATGTCTAAGACTGATTTGAAAATTAAACTTTGGGAATATTTACGCAGTAATAATCTGATTACTGGACAAGGGCGGGATATTGAGAACAAGAATTTTGAAATCTTGACGTCTCTTAGTTGCAAGGAACTTAATGATGGTATTGTTGAGGCTGATAAAAAGCTTGATGATTATCGTCGTTCCAGCTCTTTGACGTCAGCGGCAATCGGTGGCGCCACCGGCGCTCTTACTGCTCTTGGCGCGCAAGAGATATTGGCGAATATTTCTGAGCATATGTATGGTCGACAGAACTTTACTGCGCTTGATTCTCTTTTCCATCCGGAAAAAATAAGCTCCGTTTTGCCGAAAATCGATGGCAAGATATTAACGCCCGGTTTGCATGATGTGCCTTTGAAGGATTCATTTGGACATAATCAAAATGTGAAACTATTTATTGATAATAATGGTGTTATTGATGCAAGTAAATCTGAAATGCCCAAAGGTTGGTCTTTTGATCAAGAAGGGGGACAGATTATAGCTCCGGGTCATGAAGTTGTTCACGACCTTCGCCAAGATTTGAGCGCGATCGGCAAAGAAATCGGCGTGGCTGAAAGGCGGATTTCTTATCATGGCTTCTATGACCACTATACCAACCCGACGAAGGGATTGAGGGGTTTAGTTGAATCGGCACAGAATCTGGCACACAACCTTGGATTAAAATCAAACAAGACTGAGCTCTTGATGGCATTTACAGCCAATCCTGATGGTTCTGTCGCTCTTGATCTGACTAAGTTTGCCGGCAAGACATTGAAAGGGCGAGGCTTGAATGACGCGCAAATTACCGAACTTATAAAAAGTGGCGGCGTCAAGTTGAATTTCGCTTTTGATAATAGTGCTGGCGGAACGCAAAATCGTCCGCTCTCGATTACAGTCAAGGATTTAAAGACGACTTTGCCGGCAGGTTTTAGCAAGCTTTGCACAGAAGTTAATAATGGCACTGTTCAAACGAAAGGGCTATTGACCTTGACTTATGATGATGGTGTTAATAAAGATAATGTTCCGGCGGTTGTTTCTTTGGCATCTAGCTTCAAGGAATATAAAGGCAGTTTTGTTACTAAAACTTTTACCGATAATGTTTATTATAAGATAGGCGCGGATCGCGTCGTGAATGACATAACGCCGACGGTAGGCGTTGGCGCGAGCCCGCGAAATACCTTGGAGGGGAGAAATCATGTAGTGGAAAAAAATAAAAAAACTGACAATGATGCCCAGGAACCGGTTAATACCGGCATAAATAAAACAATTGGCAATGGTAATAAGGTCGAAATAAAAATTGATCAAAATCATGTGGAAAATAGCAATGATCTCGCAATGAATAAAGCAGCATCCGAATCACTCAAAAGGGAGTCTGATTTGACTGTTGAGGAGCAAGAATTGAATGATGAATTTAGGGATATTGTAGATGAGAGGTATGGATTAAGAGGTGAAGGGCAAAGAAATTCTCTTAATCATCTATATGAGGTGGCGCGAAAACTAGAGACTTCATTCGGAATCAATTTAATGGAAAGAATTCAGATTGAGTTGAATAAGATTGAGGGAAAAATTTTCAGATTCGAATCTATTAAAGACACTTATGACGAAATTTCTCCCGAACTCACTGTTGTAAATACAGAGGCAAAAGAGAGACGCGACAGTGAAATGGGAATATTGGATAATGTCCGAGAAATAGCCAAAGAAACTTTGAAATTGGGTGGTATTGATTTGCCCGAAGAAAGTTATGATGATTTTGTCAAAACCGCCAGCATGGTCATTAATAAATATAAGCGGACGGAGCCGGACAAAAATGGAGACATGAT
>Ga0209749_1002772_pt1 | contig 10765 bp, 15 predicted proteins | sample EPASupsiteSAE347_FD_187267 | JGI IMG/M metagenome (GOLD analysis project Ga0209749, IMG submission 187267) | Bioremediated contaminated groundwater from EPA Superfund site, New Mexico - Sample SAE3-47 (SPAdes) (version 2) | ecosystem: Environmental > Aquatic > Deep subsurface > Groundwater >... | reverse complement strand
TTTATAAAACCATGATCAATCATTTCGTCCCTTTTGTTCCACTTTGTCACTTTGACATTTTTTCCATATTGCCGAAATAGTTCTATGGCATTATTGCATTAATTGATAAAAATGTCATAGAACTCACCATGATAAATCGTGATAAATACCCCAAAATATAGAATCTATCACGATTCCGGCATCCGTGAATTTTGCGGAGATTTAAGAATCTTGATTATGCCTATTGCTATCGATTGCGGAGATTGCAGGAGATTCTACATCCGCTCATATATAGGAATAAAACGAATTTTCAAATCATACAGCAGTGTTACAATCTCCTGCAATCTCCGCAATCAGTATCAGTAGATCGATCTTAAAAAGTCCAATCTCCGCAAAAATTTGAGTAACTCAAGATCGATCCAATATTCACTATTAATAGTGAACATTTGGTTACTCAAGATCAATCCAATATTCACTAGTGTTAGTATGGGCATTTTTTGCTGTTTTGATTACAAAACCACCTAATGCCACATTTCTATTGGACATTAGCGATTTTCCTAAAGATTGAGCACCCTTTTTAAGAGACTCCTCCATTTTAACGGGCAAAACGTCTCTAAGTCCATTATTTGCGCCCCTAATCAAAGCAAGGAGTTCTTTTGCACTTAAATGCTCTGATTTCTTGATAAAATACAATAATTGGGCAAAATCATGCCATTCATCACGCTCTGAATCCATTTCATCCCAAATAATCTCTTGATTGCCTAAAAATCCATTAATCCCGGCATATTCAAGAATTCCACCAATTGTTAGGCACCATTTCTCAAACCTGCCAATAATTGGCACTTTTGCTGGTTTTCCGGCAATTGCCCACGCTCTGATCATCGTGAAGATGGCAACCACCAAGTCAGTTCTATTTTCCTCGATCCATTTGACCAGATCCGGATGTTTGAAATTTCTTTTATCCGGATTGTGCAATAGTTCGGTGCCTAGTGATTCCATTTCTATTAAGACAGTTCGCCGGGGGATATCGCCCCCAATTTTGACGTTCCTGCCAGTCAAGAACAAACATACATTATTTGTCAAGTTCAACGTTATAGAATGCCCCAAAAGTCGGTCTTGGTATCGTTTTGCTGTTAAAAACATTGCCATGACCGGACTATCAAATGTTGAATTTTGGTCAAGATTATCCAAAACAGTTATGATCGAACCAGCACGAAGTAAAGAAGTCAAATTTTTTCTTGTTTCGGTGTTGTCTTTAACAAAACAATTAGCATCTTGCGTTGGCGCAATCATTCCGGTGCTGATCAGACTCACCACGTCCGCGAGAAGACCCGCACCCTCTCCAGGTTCTGGTTTTGTGATGACAAACAAAGGCGTGATATCATCGTATAATGGTCTTAAAACTGGTGTTATCAATGCCGCCATCATATTCGCCCCGGATGCATCGTCTTTCAGAGGAAAATCTTGAAACAATTCTTCATACAAATATTGTGCCGCTTTTACGGCATCTTCTTGTGTTGGGTGCAGTGGTAGATCTGGAACCTCTAATCCCGGCGTGAAATAATAGCGCGTCTTTTCATCATATCCGTGCAAGTTTATTGTGCCATCCTCGCGAGGAATTGGAGTGCCTGTCAATCCCTTCAATTCTGGAATGCCCATCCAATCCCGATTTGCTTCTAAAATTGCTGCAACTATCGCATCATTAGGATATCTAGATACGTATTTGATTCCATTCTTGCTCTCTTCTTCGGCAACCCATTCTGCAGTTTGCGACAACAGATATTTTAAATAAGGTTTTTGTACCGTATCAATTTTATGCCCAAATTCCTGGTCTTTCTCAATGGTAACTAATGATCCGCCCTTTGAAAAAATTTTTGGCGGATAATTCCACGCACACAGTGCCCAAAGACCCTCTTCGACATGTTGATCAAGATACATATTCCCCTTTACATCACAAATCACTATGCGTGGTTTGTTCAATGCAGACCCTGATTCTCCATTTACGTCAATTGTACATTGAGCGCAATCTTTATATATTTGGTCATCACACTCTATATTAAGATTTTCTTGTACCTGGGAGGTCTGCATAACCTCCCCATTATTATTTTCATTCATTATTTTTTACCTCTTTCTATTATTACTTTATTATCAAATTCCATGAATTTCTAAGTTATGCGCGACAACTCGCCGATATTCAAGACCATCCCTTAAAAGCGATCTGATCACCGCACTTTGCGTGCTACTCGTCTCTTCGGCAATTTCTTTAACGATTTTCACTATCGGTCGGTCGATTCTTAAGTGCATAAATTCACAATTTTTCAACATGTTTTATCACCATGCTCCAAAAGAGCATTATAACAGTATCTTAAGTACTATTTAAATCTTTCTGTTAGGGCAATCATAATTATCACAAAAAGGATAATTCTAAAGAACATTATCCTTTTTGTCCTGCTGATCAGAGGATTTCACCTTTTTTGTCTTCTTTGATTTCTTCTTTGGTGTTTCAATGCAAAGTTCGTTATCGATATCAGCGAGGATATTTTCGGTTTGAACATTCAAAAGTTCTTTGATTAGTTTTTGGACTGGCAATTCCAAAAATTGTGCCACTTGGTACATCTTTTCCGACAATTTACCATCAATTTGTACATTTATTATCTTATTTTCCTTCATAATTCACCTTTATTTTAAAATCTTACTCATGATTCTTCTATTTTTGTCTTTCTTTTTATTCATTTGTTGAATCCCAAGTTCAAATACCTTAAAAAAGAAAGCAGTTTGGGATTTTCCTTCCATAAATGCAGCAATTTTAATTAGATCCCGCACTTTAGGCGATATTCTGAAACCCCAATGTGAGGTTTTCAAGTTTTTCCCTGGCATGCTGATCAATGCCTACGCTACCGCTTCGGCATTGTACTTTGCAAGGATCTCATTCGCTGCCTTCTTTCTCTGCTCTAAATCGATAACAATTGGATCATTTTTTGCTCGGACCCTGTCCACTTTCAGACCTGACTCCCTAACATCATCCAGCATCTGGATATCATCCAGAGGCATTCCCGGATGCCGATCAAGTGCGCTCTTGACCACGTTTTTATGCTCCAAACCCACATTTTGAACCGCAGTCTTTGCCCGCCGCAATGCATCCATAAGTTCCCGAATGCTCTTGAATCCATTGAGGATCTTTGCAAACTGTACCATATCCGCCTGAATGTCATTCTGCTTTTGTTCCAATAGTGACATTTTATCCAGAATGGTCCTTGCACCTTCTGTAAAAACTGCCATAATTTGCCCATTGTCACTTTGGGAACCTGTTAAAAATGTCATTAATTCTTTCTGGAGATCTTCCCGCTCCTGAAGGATTGACCTGTAGGTGATCACAATCGCTCCCAAATCCGGGAACTGATCAAAATCATTTACTGACATCAAATATCAACTCCGGACGCGGTTTTATCATCTTCATTGAATCCCCGGAACTTCCTTTTATCAAGCAACTCTTTTTGTGTTCTCCTAAGCTCTTCTCGTGCATCTGCGCAAGTGCCGCATCCATCAGTCAGTTCGACCACGTCTTTTTTATGTCCAAGAGTTGCCTTGAGTGCATCCCTAGCTTCTTTTTGTTTTCTTTTCTCGCGAATTCGTCTTATTATTGCCGCTTTTTCAGATTCCATTTATAACATCTCCATCAATAATTGTTTTTTATCTAATTTATCATTATAATAATCATCCAATACATCTTCGTATAGATCATTATCGCGATCAAGATCCTCTTTTAATTGCCGTCTATTGAATCTCATTATTTCACTCCAATACGCTTACTGTTAGCGTTTTTTGATCTTCTGAGACAATCATTTTAACGTGATTGTATCCGCCTTTATCCCAAATTTTCTTAACTTTCCTTGGAACCAGAATGATAGCAGTATCATCCGCTCTTCTCGATATTTTCTTAATGTATTCCATATTTTATCGCCTTTATACACTATACACTTAACGTAAAAGAGCATCTATCTTTATAATCTTTAAAGTATTAAAAGCATTTAATAATAACAATTGTTATCTGTTCAAATTCTAAAAATTGACAGTGCTGGCAGATAAGTATAAGTGTGCAGAGATAGATACCCGTCTCAAGAAAAGAAAGGACTTCTGGCAGGTTGCCGCCCGCCAGGAGAAAACTCCGCCTCAGGAGCGCAATTAGATGATAGACGTAGCTGAAGCCATAAATACCTTTCTGCCAGCAGAGCAGCAAGCGGAATCTGTACAGTCCATAGAGGAACCCGTTTTTATCCTGACATCCTCCCAACTCCAGGATCTCATCAAAGAGGCACTACAACCCCTGCAGGATGAGATCTCAGACCTCCGAGGCATAATAGCAACCCTGGACTCAAAGATTGCCTCTTTGGAGTCGGTCCAAGAGCAGGAAATAACCAGGGTCTGCTTAGACATCGCTTTCGATAGGCAGCGGATCACAAAACTAGAAATTCCACCTGCTGATCAGGAACCCAAAGAGTACTCTTCTAAGGTCGCGAACCACCTCGACGAGATTGTTAAGGCGCTCGTTGATCGCGAAAATCAATCTAAGAAGACAGGTCAAAAATGGGATTACATGGCGTTTTGGGAGGTTAAGCAATTGCTGGATCTCTCCCATCGCCGGATCTCACAACTCGCGGACATCGCCCGGAATGACCCGAGATTTTCCGTTGGTTGGCACCCCAAACGCAAGAACATGAAGGTTTTCAGATTGAATCACTTCACCATTGGAGATATCGCTCATGCACTTCACAAAGAAATTACTTGGGGAAAGTAGAAATTTCTAGTTTCTAGGTTATCAGACTAAATCAATAGCAGCAAATCATAGTTTAAAAGTCGTATTCCAACTTGGATGATAAGTTTGGATCAGTTTGCATTGCCTTAGTTTGAGATAGAGATAGAATAAAGAAAAATATATATAAATAACAAGAAACCTTCTATATTCACAAGATTTCAGGTCAAATGGTAGAAACTAGAAATTTCCACCTTTAAAAAGAAAGATTTTTAGTTTAGATTCGGGGACGGTTCGCCTTTTATCTAGCATTTCAATTTCTTCCATTTCTGGATCAATTGGGATGATAGATCACAAGGGTATTTTCCAACCTCTTTATGGTGGAAGATGTGGAGTTTACGGTCCTTAATAAGGACCTTCTGTTTATCTCTTAAGATGCCATCTACGTTATCCTTCATATTGTCGCTCGGTCCATAAATCAAAAAAATTCCACTATTGTATTTTACCTCTTCTATAAAACATTCTAGTTTTAATAAGTCGCTCTTATAACCTTTTTTGTTATATCCTTTAGAATGTTTTACTTCAACGACTACCAGGTTACTCCCGTTCTCCATTTCACCTGGTTTATGGACCACAAAATCAGGATTTGGTGCTTTGATATTAAAATTTTGATCGGGAAATTTCCGAAAATATTCTTCAAACATTCCTTGGATATTGCCATGATTTTTCTTATCTATTTCGCAATGAGGCGTATAGGGAAAACCAATGGGTAAATGATGACGAAGTTGATGATATAGTTCGTAACAATAGACTCTTTCTCTCCATGCCGCTTTGATCTCCTTTTCTTCCTCTTTTAGATCCTTTTCTTCATCATCATCGTACTGATCAACCGTGAAAAAAACCTGATCTATATCCATTATACTTCTACAGAATGCTTCTTGAAACTGCTTCCAATACTTCGATTTTTGATCTGGCATTTCAATCTCTCCTGAAATAGCATTAAGTGCATCTACCTTTTAATACTTGAATCTTCATATTATATTTCGGTGTGGGTTATGGATGAAACGGACCGGAGAATTCTTGAATTGATCAGAAACCACAGCAAAATTCCTGGCAGGACTGTTGACGTTGATCCCGTTGTCGTATGTGATGAGTTAGGAATGGGAAGAAGAGAATACGAAAGGAGGATAGTTTCTTTGAGTGATTCAGGATACCTCATCGTTTATACAGGTCTTATTGCAGGCATTACGTATAAAGGACTTGATGTCTTGATGCATTGAAATTAAAACCAAAAGCACCATTACGTTTTCTGACTTTATGACCGTTTCTCAGGACATGCCTAGACGGTCTTTTATCGCTCTGATATCGGACTGCATTTGCCTGAAATTGCTTGCATATCCAGGTTGGATGTCTCCTCTAATTCCCTTGATCTCTTCCAGGACCTGAGGGATCGAGTCGGTGTTTGTCTTCATCGCCAAGAGCAGCGGGATTGCCTTGTTCAACTGGATTCAAGTCTTTTTCCTTGAGGAATCACTTGTATTTCAGCATCGGTGTAATCCTCTGCAAGAAGTTCTTCAGTTACCATTACCTTAAATGGTTATGCCGCGCCGCTTGGCGTACTCCTCAAGGCTGATAAAATCATCTTTTTCGCGTTCTAAAAGTGCTTGAAGCTCTTCAGCGGTTGATTCTTCTTCTTCATCAAGGGCGGCAAAATCCCTGTCATTAAGGGGTTCTAGTTCTTCTCTTGTCGCTCTGATCCTAGTTCGTGCTGCCATTAAGTTATCATCTCCATCTGTTAGTATATCGATTTATCTGTAATCCGATTTTCTTTTCTTCGGAAATATTTTTAATAATTTTATAATATTTTCTTCATCATTGACTTCATACTCAACTCTGAGCTTACCAACTCGCAACCTGTATAATTTCTTACTTCCTGCTACTGGCACTATATCCATCAAAGGACGCGGTCGGTAAGGGTCCCTCTTGAGTTCTTCCAGGTGGGTGAAGATCTTCTTCATAACGTAGGAAGGAAGCTTATCTAGTGCCTTTTGAGCAGTGCGTGAAAGCTGTAACTTGAATACCATCGCGACTCCTATTCAAGCTCTCCTTTGTCCTTCAGCTTCTTGATAGTTTCGCAGCTTACTTCCAAAACCGCCACCAGCCCTTTTTCTTGATCTCCTCTTCTCCTGGTTTAAGGGCAAATTGGCTGATGTTTTGAGTGAGTTGTGCTACATGTCCGCGAAGGAAGTCTATATCTGCCTGTTGACTTTTAAATGCCATCTCATATTTTGTGCTCTCTTGCTTCGCTTTTTCTAAATCATCTCTAAATTTCATACCTTCATCTTTCTGTAGTAATACCTCATTAGATAATGATTCTATCTTCTTATCCTTCTCTAGCATCTGGTTTTCTAAGGTATGAATCCTCTTGTCTTTCTGGAATACCTCGTTAGCTCTTGAATTTGAATCTCTATGTGCCTCCACTAGCTGATCTTCAAGGGTATGAACTTTATCTCTTAGAGGTAATACCTCATCTGATAATGATTCTATCTCTTTGATCTTTGCAGCTAGTTCTTCATTAAGCTTATTGATCTCGATTTTGCTATTCTCTGCACCTTCTGCATAAAATTCGAGAGCTAATGCCACATATTTGGATCGAGTAATACCTCTAGTATTACTCTGATCATCAACCTTTTTCAATGTGGAATCGGGAATAGAAACTGCAATTTTGGCCATGAGTAATACCACGGTATGAATTTATGTCGTACCTATTCATACCAAAGTATGACCTTGGTATGATATATCTTCTCTGGTCTCTGATCATATCGATCCTTGATCAATTCTTAAAATCGGTATTGCCTAGATCGAAAACTATTTATCTCGGCAATTGACTATATAGTATTCGGCAAAAGTCGTTATCTCATTTCTTTCCCCCCTCCCTCCTATTTTCCCCAAAAGACTTTTGCCCACCTCCTATTCACATCAGACGGTGGCGGTTTATTGTGGTCGTTAACTCAAAAATAGCACAGACCGAGCAATTCTAAAAGTAAAAATATGTACCAAAAATTTATATATCTTGAACGCATTGGTTTAAAGACCTAAAGTAAACTAGGTCTACGTCTGTCATCATCTGCTTCAACGCCCTGGAAAGACTATGCGGCAGGTGATGAGCACCCTATTAAGGAGGTGAATAGGTCCATGACGGAGTTACATATACTGTATATGCACTTCGGATTCGATGTATTATGTATCATCATGGTACTCCTACGCAAATAGAAGTACCTATTTCTCCTTTTTAACGGGAATCAACCTGTTATGCAATGACTCGATCGTATATAAATTTATCGGTGATTGGAATTATAAATAAAACCGATATCCACCACCCTAATACTTATAAGTTATCCTGAACGCTCGATTGAATCTAATGTGTCCCCAATGAAATGTTGTGGTATTTTGAAAGCGATAACTGTTGACCGAAAACTACAAAATTAACGTGCGCAGGCAATTTTTTTTTGTTTTAGTGGTGGTATGCTCGTTCTCCATCCTCACATCCCTGCCTGATGCCCGGTCTCATGTTTCATATTATCGCTTATATTTTATCTCATCTTATTATACATCATAACGAATGCTCGTTGATCACGCAATTTTAATTTATTGAGCATATATAAATTCTCTTCAAAATGTTGAAACCAGCATCAATAACTCACCTCTGGAGTTCACCTCTCTTCTTCATCTCCCGTATTTGTTTATTCGTTGTATGTTGAGCATAGCCTATAGCCTTGGCTATTTTTACTTGTTTCCGCTCGCCTCCTTCCCACATCTCTATGATCTTTGCGATGGCCACCAGGTCCTGGGGTAATCCTCGCGTTCTCTCCATCTCTGGAGCCTGTGCTTTGCTTGAAGCCTCTGATGCCACTACAGCCACATCCTTCTGTGATGGCACTTCAGGCAATGCAACACTCTGAGCCTTCGGCTCTGGTGCCGTCCCCTGTGGTGCTGGTGCTGGAATAGGTGCCGTCTCTTGCACTGCCTCTTGTGCAATTTCCGCATCAACCAGTGCAAGAATGTCTTTCGGAATGCTCGCTAATATGACCTCAGATACGTATTCGCGTTGATTGTATCCTTTTAAACCGATTAGCATTTTGATCGCTCGATAGCATTGATCGGTTACTTGCAATCTGGGGAGTTCTTCACCAGTCTCTTTTGTCTTTTTCGCCATAGCATCCAAAATGACACTATGCCATTAAGAACCTATTGCCTGAACAATTTTAGGATTAATGAATTTCTTTTAGAAGTTGTCCCTTTTTATGAAATTCATCTTATAAAAGTACTTTCTTGCATCTCCAATATTTATAAAAATACATCTTTAAACCAATCATCATATAATTATCAGGAACACTTATACTCCACTATGTACTTTCGTCCAAAATGACACAATGCCACTTTATATAAAATTCCATAAAGTCATTAGTTCTATATTCCCATACTGTACGGAATGGGTCAGTTATCAGACGACCAAAGATTTGAGGTATCGGTTTTTTGCTGATATCGATTTTGAGGATGAATTTAAGATAAAAATCGATATGCAGCAACCTGATTTTTATTCACACATGATTATGAATATGGTTTTAACTCAAAGAGTATCCTTTTACGAGGAGGCAAAATCACCCCATCGCCCCATATCGAAAATTTTCAACCAATTTTGACCATTCCTCCGGATATCTTAAGGGTGTCCTTATTTCGTCCAAAACGACCAACATTCAAAAAAATTTTAAATCTAAAGCGTGTGATCCAGAACTTCACCGATAAACAATTTATCCGCATCAGTGAGTTCAATAACATTTTGTTGTGCTGCCAAACATAAAAGAATCGCACGCAGGTAATCTATTTTATCCGGAATCATTTAAAATCACCACATTTTATTTATTTTGCCCATCGCTTTGTCTTCATCAATAATCATTTCATTGTATCTGGTTTGTGCTTTATTAATGCCATTTTTATATATCTCAAAAGCATCCTTTCCGATCATCTTTTCAATTTCTTCCTCACCATATCCTGCCTCACTAAGTGAATTTACTTCTTCTATAAGTTCCAATTCGCTCTCATCGAACACTTTAAGAACAGCATCAAACATACTTTTCTTTACCATTTTTTCTAATTCGCTTTCAATCGTCATTATTATTTCTCCTTCTTATAATTATCTTGATCAGGGATCGGTTCTGCGCCTCCGATCCGCGCCGCACAAGTGAGCGCGGATCTCCGGACTCCGAACCTCCCCCCCTTCCTGATCGGTCAAGGATAAATTACCTTTAACACCGATTTTTAACCCAAAATCCGGGTTAGAATTTGGGTTAAAATTTGGTTATCATATCCTACAGTGAAGGATCACCCCAAGTTCGGGTATTTGTCTATGATCCAAAAAACGATGCACTGTAGACCCCAAATTTCGATGATCTCCCATGCTTTTGATAGTGAGCATGGGCAGAATGAGGAAGGCATTTTAAAATCAATTGGATATATTAATGATCCCATAGTACTAAGTAGGGTAGCATATAATGTAAAATTTGGTTAGAATGCTACACTACAAAATCGGGTGCATGGTGCCGGATTTTGGGTTAAAACTCGGTGTTTTAGGCAGTTTATCCTTTGACCAAGGAAGGAAGGGAGAGAAGGACCGGAGTCCGGAGATCCGCGCTCACTTGTGCGGCGCGGATCGGAGGCGGAGGTCCTGGTCCTTTTACGTCATCCTTATATTGGTATCGCTTTTATCAAAAGCATTTTGACATGAATAAATTCCGGGGAGTTCCTCGCTCTCCGGTCATTCACCATTTTTATCTTTCCATTCTCATTTTAATATTCCCGGTCTGATCAGCAGATCCGGGGCACCCTGGTTTTTGCTCAATTTTAAACTTTTTATAAAACCATGATCAATCATTTCGTCCCTTTTGTTCCACTTTGTCACTTTGACATTTTTTCCATATTGCCGAAATAGTTCTATGGCATTATTGCATTAATTGATAAAAATGTCATAGAACTCAC
>Ga0209749_1002771_pt1 | contig 10767 bp, 5 predicted proteins | sample EPASupsiteSAE347_FD_187267 | JGI IMG/M metagenome (GOLD analysis project Ga0209749, IMG submission 187267) | Bioremediated contaminated groundwater from EPA Superfund site, New Mexico - Sample SAE3-47 (SPAdes) (version 2) | ecosystem: Environmental > Aquatic > Deep subsurface > Groundwater >... | reverse complement strand
GAGCAGATTGAAAAGCATGAATTCAAACAAGCGTAAAATCAAAGCCGTTTCGATCGCGCACGCTCTGGAAAAAGTGGGAAGCAAGATGACGGATGACGGAAAAAAACTTGCCCGCCGGCGCGATGAGTTCATGGAATTATCGGAACAAATAGAGAATCGATTCGAGAAGAAGCTTTTTTCGCCTTTGCTGGCGCTTTCCGGTCATGAGGCTCCCTTTGAACTGCAAGCGGCTCTTATCAGAGTTCTAGGGCCGCGTATACAGACACCGATCGGCGATATCTTGGGACAATTACATCGGTCGGCGGGACAAGCTATTTCATGGGTATTCAATAAAATCACTTGGGGAGCATTGAGTTCATCGAATGCTTCGCTTTCTGATCCGGTCTTTGAGCGGGATCGACAAGATCTTGAGGAAGCGAGTAGAATAATTGACGCGGCGAAATTGGATCTTTATGAGAGATCGCGAAAAAGATCATCGGGTGGAAACTCAGTCTATATAAGATTTCATTCCGATCTGAAAAAATTGGAATTTCCCACAGCCGATGAATTACCTGAGCTTTTACGGCGTCATCTTGAAAACGGGAACAAGGAATTTCTCGCGCCGATCGTCAAGAAATTCGAAACGGAGTTGGAAGGATTTTGCGATCGCAATCCGATGCTTATTAACACAATAAAAGCGGTGGTTCCGGGATTTTCCGCTTTGGCGGCGCTTGCAGCTACCGCTTTTTCCATTCACACTTTCGCTTTGTTGCCGGGTGCAACGGAATTCATTTTGGGCGGGATAGCTCTTCCCATCTATAAACGATTCGAGGAAGTCCTTCCCCACAACTTGCTGACTTTTGCCGATCGCATTTCCCAAGAGCCGATCATTCGACGATCGCGGCAAGATTTCGCGAAAATGCGCCGCGCTCTTTTCATTGAAACCGCCGGATGGCTTGCGAAGCCTGTTAAGAACCTTTTCCCTCAAATCACTCTCAAGGAAATCGATATTGCCCGTGAGATTTCGCGTATTCAAGATGATTGGCGGGAAGTATTCGGAGATCTGTTGGAGTGAATACTGAGAACTTTTACCAGAACCGCGCGCCTGCGCTGGAAAAACTTCTTGATGTTTCACGGCGTCTGTTGGGGTGTCCGAACGGAGAATTGGGCAAAGAAGTTGAACGAAGAATAGAAATACTGAGGAATCGTGAAAAATCGGTTTCAGAATGCCTGCTGGTTGTTGTTCTCGGCGGGACAAAGGTCGGTAAGACCACGCTTATCAACGCTTTAGCGGGGAAGCCTATCGGCGAACCGTCAGCCAAAGCCTGCTTTACTACCAGACCTGCCGTATATGCTCATTCGAACAGTGAAATTACGGCAAGAGCACGCTTGACCGGAGTTTTGAAAGCCGGCGATCGCATGGAAATCCACAGGGAATCTTGTCTGGAAAGAATAGTTCTTATCGATACGCCCGATTTGGACGGAGTCGAAGAGAAACATCGCGATATCTTCAACGAGGTATTGGAGAGAGCCGACCTGGCTCTTTGTATTTTAACAACGCAGAAATATGATTCATCGGCATTGTTCGAAATCCTCGGACAAAAAATGGGTTTTCGTCGAACCGTGTTTGTTTTTAACAGAATCGACGAGGGAATTCCATTCTCCGAAAAAATACGTCTTGATCTTGTTGCGAAAGTTGCGCCGTTGAACCTCAAACCTCCGGAAGGCGAGATGCTGCCGATTTTCTCCATATCGGCGCAAAACGCATTTCTGCTCAAGCAGGGAACCGCGCACGGGCCTGCCGGCGAATTCCGATTACTGGAGGAATTTCTTCATACGCAGCTCAATCATAATCTCTACAAGCGCATCAGCATGGAAAATCTTGTCGCAATGTGCGCGGAAACCGAGGACTACGTTAGAAAAGCTTGCCGAATTGATGCGGCATTGGTAATGGGTAAGGCTTTGATTGAAAAGGGTGAAGGAATAATCAAATCGGTTCGAGAGCAGCTCGCAACTCGCATTGACAACGAAATGAGATGTTTTGCGAATGGAATTAGGCAAAGGCGAGAAGCCTCCGCTGCGGAAGGGCTCGGTGGTCCGTTCGGTTTCTATATAAAAGCAACGCTGGCCGTATCCGCTTTTTCCATGCATCTTAACGATCTTTTTTCGCCGTCGGCTTCGGATTTTGCCGATAGACTCTCGGCGCGTTTAACTCAGGAGGCCGATGTCGTCTGTCAAAATGCATTGAATGGGTTTGAGAGACATCTGATTGAAGAGGCCGATCGTTTTGGGGTGAATCCGGCAAGTTTGCTCGATCGATTCAGAGTGAATAAGCATGATCCTGTCGCTCTCAGAAATCAAGTCGCTCAAAACCTGAGAGATTTTCTTTTCGAACCGAAAACATCTTCATTGGAATCCTTTTTACTTAATATACTTCCTGCGGTGGTAATTCTTTTTATTTTTCGCTATTTTTTGACGGCACTTGTTTCGTCGCTCGATCCTTCCGCCGGAATGTTTTTGGGCGGTGCATTCCTTTTGCTGCTGATTTGCTATTTTCAAGCTTCTTTTTGGCTCGGAGTAAAAGTCAGATCGCTTTCGTCCGTAAAAACTTCTTTTCAAGATCCCATCATATCGGATCTTGAAAAACGAATGCTGATTCCGCTTAAGGCGTGGGAAGGTGAAGTCGAATCGATGATGACTCTGTATGAAGGTTTGCAAAATGCCGATTCTTCACTCTTGGATGTCGACTCAAGGAATCAATAATGGTTTTATACAAGCATTACGACCGGTTATTAATGATAAAGAACGAACATTTCATTACAATGTTTTGTGTTTGGTATTCGGAATATTTCGGAAATACTATTGTGCTAACTCCAGGTTGCCCCTATAATAGGCAAAGTTTCGGGGAGGAATATCAATGAAAAAAATCAACTGTGAGCTGAGGCTTGGTATATTTATTTCCTTCTTGCTTTTAGCCGTTGCATTGCCCGTGCTTGGAGTCGGAACGGACATTGATTATGGTTTGCCGATATTTGGACAAGAAGATATTCGTTTGGAGAAAGATAAACCGCCTGATTTCAATCTGCAGTTATTGAAAAAATATTTGATGGAGAATCAATCGCGACCGTTATCCCAAATGCATGCGATAAATAGTTTGGTCAAAATCATACGATTATCTTCTTCTCCAAAAGATGAAGAACTTGCCAAGATTGCCATAAACTTTTTCAGGCTTGATTCATTCAAAGATAAACCCAAGGCGGATTGCCTTTTGTGGGTATATCTGAAAGGCCTTCTTTTAGCCGAGGACAAAAAAGCCGATCCCACCAATATTAAAGATCATGAATTTGAAGATATCTTGTTGATGGCTGAAGATAAATTGAATGATATGCCTGAATACTGGTTGGCCAAAGGAATATTGTTCAATTTTTTGAAAGATCGTCCGAATAATTATTTTGCGCCGATGAAGCCGTTTGAGGATTTAAAAAGGGCGATAGCCTTAACACCTACGGAGCCTCATCATTTCTTTGTTCTTGGGCAAATCTTCAGATTGTTGGGTAATCAGGAACCTTCGCTTTTCTTTGCGGTTTCCTGTTATGAGAAGGCGGGATCATTGGCACATGCCAATCCAAAGCTCCACACAACGCTTCTTGGAATATACATGGGATTGCATGAAAATTATCAAGCCACCGGAAAATCCGAACCGTTTTGGTTGCAGGAAGCGGTTTATAAAAAAATACTTTTAATCAGTCCCAATAATCCCCATGCGTTGAACAACTTGGGATTCCTTTACGCCGAATTCGGTGTTCATCGTGAAACGGCTCAGAACTTGTGTCAACGTGCGGTCGATCAGATCTCCAACAACGCTGGTTTTCGCGATAGCTTGGGTTGGGCCGCGTTCAAGAATCGGCAATATGAAAAAGCGGAAACGGAACTTCAAAAAGCTGTTTCATTGAACCCGGACACCTATGAACCGCTGTACCACCTGGGAACGCTTTATTATCTTACGAAACAATATGATAAAGCGGTCGCCGCATACGATAAAGCGATCGTGATCAAACCTAATTCTCCAGAGGCGTTGAACAACTATGCCTATTTGTTGGCGGAGCTGTCTAAGGATCTCGATAAAGCTTTTCAAATGGCCGTTAAGGCTACAAAATTGGATCCGAATAACCCTTCTTATATCGACACTTTAGCCTGGGTTTATTTCGGCAAGGGCGAGTATTCGGATGCGTTAAGATATCTGAAAAAGGCGCTCCAAATGCAGCCGGATGTTGGAGAAATACTTCTTCATATCGGTAAAACCTACATTCAGTTGGGACAATTCGATGCGGCCATGGAACATCTAAAGTTGGCATTTAAAGCTGATCCCGCATTGGACAACATTCAAGAAGAAATCTATCTGGCGGTGAGTCTGAAAGCCCAATATTCCGCGTTGGCCGATTATCATAAACTTTTTGGTGCAAAAGTTCAGATATCGCATTTGACCAGCATTCTGCTACAATTGACACGGGTTTTCCAAGAAGAGGGCTTTTTTTCGAAAGCAATTGAAACGACCCGTCTTTGTGAAAAGTTGAAGCGAGGAGAAATAGACCTTTCCAAGCCCTTGTTCGATTTTTATACGATCGATGCGGCCACGCCTTCGCAGCAGTTGACCGATTCAACCTCCGACCAGGGAAAGTTCTCGTCCGAAACCGACAAAAGCGATGACAATGTCGAAAAAATACTGACAATGCCGAAAATCGCTCATTCGGCGCTTGCTCTGAATATTGGACCGGCCTTGACTAAAATATTTGCCGCTCGTCTGCTGACATTTGACGGATTTGAAAATATTTCAGCGACAATCTTTATAAACACAATATCTTCTCCTCTAAATTCAGCGATTTTCCAAATTGAATTTCCGGAATTAGGATCTAAAGATGCACTGAAAGCGGTCGAATATTATTTGAATTTCTTCGGATCCACCATCGAAGAACCTCAAACTTCAGATTCCGAGGAAAAATTTCTAACCACACGTTTCGGGAAAACCAAGATTTGGTTTGTACAAAAAGGGAATCGTTTGCTTTGGGGGCCCGGCTTATTTCCCACGAAAGAGGATTTCAAATCCATCGGCGATACTTTCCCTTACGAAGAGAATGCTTTTCTAGGGCTCTTATTTGATTGGTCCGCCTGGGTGTCGATATTTCCCAAATTTGTGATGCCGTGGTTGGAAAATCCCATCGGATCATTTTCCGTCATTTATTCAAGATATTGGCGTGTTGAAGGCATGTTAAAGGAAATCACGCATCTTGTTCCGACGGTTCCCGTCGATGCAAAATTCATGAAAACACTGGCAGAACAATTATTCTTCTACAAGACGCTAATGGCTAATCTTGGAATAAAAATGGATTTATCCGTTAAAGCCAACAGTGATTGTGTGTTCATTGATGCGAAATACTTTGGTTTACCTCAAATCTGGGATGATTATAAGCAGCGCTGTAGTTGGGCCTTGACTTTTTTCAAGCCGTGGATAGATAGTTACAAATGTCTATTACGTCGAACTTTTTTTGGTGCACGTCTTTCAGAACTTGCCAAGGTCTGCCCTTCCGGAGGCGAAGTTTACGTCAATGGGCCTTCCGGAGCGTTGGATTGTTCGATACATGGGGAATGCGGTTTTTTCCCGTGTATTGCTTCATCAATCTCACGCTGTGAATATTCACGAAACAGACTGGCTTCGATCATAAAGAAGACGGCACAAAGAATTTTACAGAGCTTTTCTCAAGAGGAGTTGATTAAGAAGCTCCTTTTAGAGTACAATATCAACTCTTGTCCTATGGGTGGAATTTATAAATTGGAAAAAGATGGGTCCTTAAGTTGTTCTTGTCACTTGAGGCAACCTTCTTTGAAGCAATAACAATCTATTTTGGCAGAGGAGGAACCACAAAATGCCTGCCATTAACATTCAAGACACCATATTGCACGTCTTGAAAGCTAAAGCCGAACCGGTAAAGATTTTCTTGATGAAAGGGTTCCAAATCCAAGGGGTCGTTTTGGATTTCGACACTTTCGTTATTCTGCTCGAATCGGAGGGAAAGAAGCAACTGATCTACAAACACGCCGTGTCGACCATTCAACTACCGGATGAATTTGCCATGCAATCTTCAGGCGGTTGATTCAAAATTCTCACGGGTGCATTTTGCTTGTAAACAACCTCGGAAGCTATAAATCAGCTTTCGGGGTTGTTTGTGTCAGTTGAACCTCATGGTGTTTTTGTCGTTTCCAAAAGTTGCACATCTTTTGAGCATTTCCCTTGAGAGGTGTTGAATTATTTTGCATAATTCTGCTCCCATGGCCGAAAATGAACATTTTTTCATCAGATTTCCCGTGCATATGGTGGCATGGGATTTGCGCTCTCAAATTACAAGCACTGATGGAAATTATTCGTCAGTTGTCTTCAGTCATTCCTTTCCTTGATAAAGCCGCAATTAGCGGCTTTTTTGTTGTGGGAACTTTGAAACCTCGTCATTTGAATTTACGGTTGAGTTATCCAATTTGTGAGGTTAAATCATGCCTATGCGTTATTCAGTAAAGATCGCTGCATTATTATTGATGGTTGTCGTTTTTCCGCCTCTTGCTTTTGGTCTTACAATTCCCGCTCTTTGCTATCACCAAGTTGTTCCGAATGCAAAAGGTCTTTTTGAAATCACGCCGGATACTTTTCGAGAGCAGCTTTCGATTTTAAAAGCGCGAGGGTACACGTCGGTAAATTCGCAAAAATTTCTGGATATAATTTCTGGAAAATCTGTCCAATATCAGCGTCCGATTCTTCTAACCTTTGATGACGGCTACAAATCCGTTTTTGATTATGCGCTTCCCATTATGAAGGAATTTGGTTTCGTCGGCGTGGCATGCATATATCCGCAGTTTATCGGATGCGGAAATTCCATGTCGTGGAACGATTTGAGACGCCTTGCATCGGAAGGATGGACTATAGAATGCCATTCGTATTCTCATATCAACTTCGGAAAAATACCCGGTAATGAATCTCAAAAACGCGCAATACTTGATCGTGAAATATCTCGTTCGAAACAAATAATGGAGGAACAGCTCGGAAAATCCGTTTTACTCTATGTTTGGCCGTATGGAATTTATACCGAAGAGACCGAAGAATTCGCACGCAAGGCCGGTTATATCGGAGCTTTAACGGTAGACGGCGGGTGTAACTATACGTCCATCGATCCGTTCAGAATTAAACGCCAAGTGATTTATCGTACCGACAATCAAGAAAAATTTCTGATTCGATTGGAAATGGGAGGATTGAAGGTAACGGAATCAACGCCGAAGCCGGGTGAAGTTCTTGAATCCCTGACGACCGTCGCTTGCGTGCTTCCTGAATTGTACGATTATAGTCCCCAAAAATATATCTTGAATGCAAAGGTTACAGGCGGTGTATTGAATTTTCAATTTGATGCGGCGACGCGGCGATTGTCCGCGAAAGTTGCGGGAAGCTTAAAAGAGGGCCAGCATTTTATTGATGTCTATTTGCGCGATAAGGCGACGGGTATTACCTGCCAAAACGGTTGGCTTTTTACGATAAAAAAGTGATGTCAATTTATATTGTACAATTTCGCGTTGTGTGTTAAGGATTCGAATTGACAAGGCGGGAATTTTACGATTACGCCAAGGATGTTGAAAGGCTTTGTCGCGGGAATCCGAGCGAATTTCAACGATATTTTCTTCTCTTTGCATTACTGAGTTATGGCTGGTTGATACTTGTTTTCGGATTTCTCGGTTGTTTTCTTGTCGGTTTGCCGCTGGTTGCCGCCTGGGGATTTAACGGCATACCTGAAATTTTCACGGTCGAATTCGTTGTTTTCGCTTTGTTTAGTCTGGGATTGATCGCTTGTCAAATCTGGTCGATAAAAATGGGGGCGATTATCGTCGGCGGTTTTTGGTCGATTCCGGCTCCGCCGCATTCACGTGAAATAACTGAAAATGAAGCTCCTCGCCTCTTCGAAATGATTGCCGAATTGCGAAAAGAAATGGGCGTTCGAGGTCTTGATAAGATTCTCATCAGTCGTGAATTCGATTCCAAGGCGGATTTTGCGGTCGAGCTTTATCAAAACTTTCCGAGACTTGAAATGCTTGGAATTTCAAAACCTCAACTGATAATCGGTATAGGTGTTTTTGCAATATATTCATCGAGTGAGATGAAAGCGATAATTGCTCATGAACTTGGGCATTTATCGGATTCATCGATTCTAACCTGGGCGTCTTTATTCAATTACAATTTTATTCAAATCTGGACGGAGCTGGAAATGAAATCCGAGCTGGGGAAATTCCTTTTCGCCGGTTTCAGAAATACCGTTCAGCCAAGACTCTTGGCTTATATTTTGGCGGCAAAGCGCGAGGCGGAATGGCGGGCCGATAGGCATTCGGTTGCTTTCGCGGGTTTGGAAAATGCGCGGACATGTCATAAAAAACAATGTGTAGCCTATTCATTCGTTCAGGAAAATTATTATCGGGAAATCAGAAAAACCCTATTAATCTCGCCTGATCCGCCACCGAACTTCTATACGCGGCTTTTCGCATTTCTTGCCGCCGGCATTCCCCAAATTGCCGCCGAAAAATATTTTCATCGTGCCTGGCTGCAAAAAACAAGCATTGATGATGTTCATCCCGGTTTAGCTGATCGCTTGTCGGAGATGCTCCTTGATAATCGACGCGATTCCGCATTGCTAAATTCGCCTTACACGGCGGAAATGGAAAAACATACCCGAAAAAGCACGCCATCCGGGCGTATCTACGCCATCCGTGGACGATATGAGACTGATTCGTCGGCAACTTCTCTTCTGTATCCTGTTTTTCCCGAGCTCATTCGCGAATATGACGACGGATTTTGTTATAACAAATGTGTGGATTGGCGCGAGTTTCATGAGAGCGCGAAGCAATTCGCTCCGATTGAGGAGAAAGAAGATCCTGGTGATTTACCGCTGAACGAGGCATTGGACTGCGCAAAAATGATGTTGTATCTTGGATTTGAAAATGCACAACATTTCGTAAAGAGTTTAGCCGTGAAGTATCCGAAAGACGGCGATGTGAATCTGCTGGCTGCGGGTATTGCATTTGAGAAAGAAGATCTTGCCGGCTTGAGTTATCTCGAAAAATCAATGTCTGCGGATGTTATGCATTTCCTTCTTGGATGTGATTTGGCTGTTTCTTTCTTTCGATCGACGGGCAAAAATGAGGAAGCCGAATATTATATTCGAAGAAAAGATGAAATGATGCAATCCTTTTTGTACCATCAAAGTGAAATTTATTCTTGTCGAAACGACAATACATTTATCTCTCATGATCTGGATGATTCTCAAGTCAAGAATTTGCGGGAATTCTTCAGTGCTTTTTCTCAAATTAAAAGCGTCTTTTTAGTTCGTAAATTGATCACCGAATTTCCAATGCCGCCGATTTTTGTCATTGGTTTTATAACCGACTACGAATGGTATTCCGTGTGGGGAAATATTGAAAATCTGTATCTTTGTCGCCGAATTTCTTCAGATTCGAAGTTCCCGAAGAATACGATATTGGTAAATCTGAGTATGATAATGAACAGGGAATTGTATGAAAAATTTCGCGTGGTACCGAATGCAAAGATTCTGTAGAAAATTCCATTTGTCGTTTCATTATGATTGATCGGAAAAATTCCACGGAAATTCTCAGCAGATGATCTAATTCATCTTGACACTTATGTTTCGATATGATAGGATTTATCGGGTTTTGGGCTGTATTCGTGCCGGCGTAGCTCAGTGGTAGAGCAACTGATTCGTAATCAGTAGGTCGTAGGTTCAAATCCTATCGCCGGCTTGTTTTTTTTCATTCGGGAAATCCGGTTAAACCCGCAAGAGCAGTTATGGAATCGACAATAATCGGAAAAAGCAACGGGATCAAGGATGTTTTATCCTTAATCTCCAAGGTTGCTCAAAGTGATGTCACGGTTTTAATAACGGGCGAAAGCGGTACCGGTAAAGAGATGGTCGCACAGACGGTTTATAATTTGAGCGCCAGAAAGGGCAGGCCCTTCATAAAGCTGAATTGCGCGGCGATCCCATCGGAACTTCTTGAAAGTCAAATGTTCGGTCATGAACGTGGGGCATTTACGGGAGCCGTTAGTCGACAAGAGGGATGTTTTGAGCGTGCCGACACCGGCGTGATGTTTTTAGATGAAGTTGCCGATATGGCCTTGGTTACTCAGACCAAGCTGTTAAGGGTTCTTCAGGAGCAAGAGTTTGAAAGGATCGGCGGCAAGGAGACCATCAAGGTTGATGTCAGGATAATAGTCGCAACCAATAAAGAGCTGGTCGATGAAATCAAGAGAAATAGATTCAGAGAAGATTTATATTATAGGTTGAATGTTGTAGAAATAAAAATTCCGCCTTTGCGGGAAAGGACAGAGGATATAGAGCTTCTCGTAACTTTTTTCCTGGAGAGTTTCAGTAAAAAATACGGCAAATCCGCCTTAAAATTGAGCCCGATGTCGATGAGCATCCTTTTGGGATACAGCTGGCCGGGGAATGTACGAGAATTAAGAAATGTTATTGAGAGGGCTGTGGTTTTGTCGCGAAGCGAATTGATCGAACCCCAGGATTTTCCCGAAAAACTTCGCCAACCGGGGCCTGTTGCGACAGGAAGATTTGGAGAGGAGCATATTTTAACCTTGGAAGAAATGGAAAGAATGTATGTTAAGCAAATCCTGGAATATACCGGAGGCAACAAGCTTCAAGCGGCGAGATTACTAAATATTGATCCTAAAACCTT
>Ga0209749_1002769_pt1 | contig 10775 bp, 11 predicted proteins | sample EPASupsiteSAE347_FD_187267 | JGI IMG/M metagenome (GOLD analysis project Ga0209749, IMG submission 187267) | Bioremediated contaminated groundwater from EPA Superfund site, New Mexico - Sample SAE3-47 (SPAdes) (version 2) | ecosystem: Environmental > Aquatic > Deep subsurface > Groundwater >... | reverse complement strand
CAGGCTCCCGTCGTCCAGGCTGCGGATCATGTTGCAGTCATAAAAAGCCAGCACGATGCCGTAAAGAATCGGATAAAAAGTAAATACAGCCATGAGGACGAGGGCCGGCGTCAGGAAAAGATAGGCCATCAGGGTCTGTCTGCCTTTTCTGTTCATCCGCGTTTATATTCTCCGGGAGGTGGCTGTTTTCCTTGACCGTATGCAAAAAACAGGGGCACATTGCAATGTGCCCCTGTAGAATCATGGATGTGCAGATTACAGTAAAATCACGGGAAAATGCCCCGTTCCTTGTAAGCCTTCTCAATCCGGGTCAGCGCTACGATATAGGCGGCGGTGCGCCAGTCGGTATGGTGCTTCTTCGCCGTCTCCTTGACTCGCCGGTAGGCGCCCACAATGTTCTTGAACAGCTTGGAATCAACTTCCTCCAGATCCCAGAATTCGCTCCGCTTGTTCTGAAGCCACTCAAAGTAACTTACAATCACTCCGCCGGAATTGCATAAAATGTCCGGAATCAGGTCGATCTTTCGTTTCTGAAGGATCGCATCCCCGTCCAGATCCGTAGGGCCGTTGGCTCCTTCCGCCACCAGTTTCACGGAAAGCCAGGGCGCCGTCTCCGCCGTGATCTGGCGCTCCAGAGCGGCCGGAATAAATATGTCCGCTTTCGTCCTCATGAACGTCTCGTGATCAACAGCCTTTGCTTTCGGATAGCCCCCGACGCCGCCTTTCTCCTTCACATACTTCGTCAGGTCATCCGCATCAATGCCCTCCAGGTTCTGGATCGAGCCCGTTGCATCTTCGGCCGCCACCAGCTTCGAGCCGTGGGGCTTCAAAAGGCGCGCCGTCCAGGAACCAACGTTGCCGAATCCCTGCACAAAGTAAGTCGTCCCATTAAGGTCCACTTTATGGTCCTTCGCCCACTCTTCGATCAGATAGACCACGCCCTGCCCCGTCGCCTTATCCCTCCCCACGCTGCCGCCGGACGCAATAGGCTTCCCGGTCACCACGTGTACGCACCGCTGGCGCTCGTGGGGCGGCATGGTCGAAAGATAGGTGTCCAGTATCCAGGCCATAATCTGTGGATTGGTGTTGACGTCAGGGGCCGGGATGTCGTACTCGGGACCGATGTTGTTCCCCAGCGCGTAGGTGAAGCGGCGGGTGATACGTTCCATTTCGGTCGGAGAATATTTGGCGGGATCGATCTGGATTCCGCCCTTGCCCCCGCCGTAAGGGATGCCGGCGACGGCCGTCTTCCAAGTCATCCAGGACGCCAGCGAGCGCACCTCGTCAATATCCACCGCGGGGTGGAAGCGGAGGCCGCCCTTGTAGGGGCCCAGAACATTGTTGTGCTGAACCCGGTATCCGGTAAACATCTCCACCCGTCCGTCATCCATTTTGACCGGGAAATTGACGACGATCTCGTTGGTCGTCTTGGCCAGGATCTTGCGGATTTCAGAATCCAGGTTCATCAGATCGGCTGCCTTGTTGAATTGCTGGGTCACGCTCTCATAGAGACTCATTTTTTTTGTCTGTGTCGGCATTTCAGACCTCCTACAAGATATTCTCGCAGGAAAAACCTCTCCTTTTAAAAGAGGAATTTTGCGAAGTGTCGGTGGGTTCGCCATCAATCGGCTAAATCCTCTCCGGGATACAGCCTTTCCGGAATGCAGGTAATCCAGGTGTTTTTATGAAGACAGCCGTGTGGAAAGAGGGGAGGCGTCAGTCTGATGAAAAGCTGTTAAAAGACAAAAACGACCGGAAAGAGATGGAGAGCAGGCGTGGAGGGGAAAAGAAAGTGGCAGGATGGCTGGTGCATAGAGATAAGGCGCTCCTGAATACCCCTTTGGCAGGTTGCCTAAGCCTGCAGTAAACGGATTGGCCTGGGCAAAAGCCCACTGTCCCGACGCCCCAGGTTATTTCAATCTCAAACCCAGTTCTTGGACCGGCACTTCACCATCCTGCCAATATTAGTATATCATATTTCAGAGCACAAGTAAAGGATCCGGGTTCAACGCCCCCGCGCGGCGGCCAGGATCGTGCAGTTGTCGTCGGCCCCGCGCAAAAGACACAGGCGGAGGCACTCATCCGCGATTTTCCGGGGTGTTTCCTGCTCTTGTGCTATTTTCAGAAGTTCTTCCTCGTCCAGATACTCCCAGACCCCGTCGCTCATGAGCAGCAGCAGTTCGCCCGGCTTAAACTCCCGGTGATATACGTCAACCTCGATGGCGGGCGAGGTGCCCAGGGCCCGGTACAGTACGCTTCTCTGGGAGGACTTGAGCGACTCTTCGCGGCTCATCTGCCCCATTCTGACGAGCTTCCCAACCAGGGAATGATCCTCGCTTACCTGCTCGATGGACTCGCCGAGCAGGTAAGCCCGGCTGTCGCCGCAGTGCCCGATGCAGAGATTGGAGCCGATGAGGAGGGCGGCCGTCAGGGTAGATCCCATCCCGCGGTATTTCGGGTCAGTTTGAGAAAAGTCATGGACGAGGCTGTTGGCCTCATTGATGGCTCCCCTCAGAATTTCAGCGTCCCTCTCCCCGGGTTCCGGCGGAAGAAGTTTACTGGTTCCCCGCCTGGAATCGTCCGGCAGGTAGTCCTCCACGACCCGGCGGGCCACGGCGCGCACGGCCAGGGAACTGGCCTTCTCTCCCGCCGCCTCTCCTCCCATGCCGTCGGCGACGATGAAAAGGCGGGCGGCGATAGGTTTTGACTTCTCATAGCAGGTGAATTCCAGGGCCAGGCAGGCGTCCTGGTTGATGGGACGCACCTTCCCCCGGTCGGTCCGGAGGGCATAGGTGCACGGAACCGGCAACTCAGTCTCGAAGGTGACCAGGGGGCCGATGGCTCTCAGGGCCTCCGCCATCTCGGAGGCCGTCGCAAACCGCTTCGCGGGATCCTTGCTCACGGCTCTCAGCACGACATCCTCCAGGGCCGGTTCTACATCCTTGCCGGAACCCGACAGTGAAGGAAACACGAAGAAGCTCTCCCTCTCCTCGATTGAGAAGTAAGAGCCGGCCATAAGAAAATAGAGGACGGCTCCCAGGCTGAAGAGGTCGGAGCGTTCATCGGGAATCCCCCCAAACATTCCGTAAAATTCCGGGGGGGAGAAGGACTGCGTCACCAGGTGGTCGGCGGCAGGGCTGCTCTTTCGGCGGAGGCGGTGGAAGCCTCTCAGTTTCAAGAGCCCGCCGGAAGTTAAAAAAAGGTGGGCCGGCTGGATGTCCCGGTGCAGAAAGCCGGCGCCGTGTATGGCCTCCAGCGCCTCCGCAACCGCAAGGCCCCACTGCCTGACTTTTTCCTGGATCCTCCCGGAGGGCGTTCCGATCAGGCTCCCAAGGTGCTGTCCCTCAAGGGCTTCCCCGATAAAATACTCCCGCCCGAATGCGGGAATTATATCTTCGACTCTCCACAAGTGCGGCTCATCCAGTTTCTTCAGGGTTTCCACGAGTCCCACCCCTTCCCCGGGAGGATGGGGCGGCATCTCCTCGGCCCAGAACAGCTTCTCATCCTGGACCGAGGTCGCCTCGCAAAGGCGGCTCGCTCCTTCCAGCAGAACTTTTCCGAGTCGGTATTTATCCCCCAGAAGCGACCCTTCCGCCGGATAGCCCAAAGATGGCTCAGTTTGCTCCGGCGCCTTCTCAAGGCTGGCGCCGCACTCTTCGCAGTAGCAGGATTCCTGAGGGTTCTCAATCCCGCAGTTTGAGCACTTCATCCTGTATCCTCCCCCTCACTACCTGAATACCAATCGAAACAGCAGGAAAATAATTGCCGAAAAGGTTGCCGCCAGGCTGGAAATTATCAGAAATATCTTATAAAGGCCCCTCTGAGATTTCGGCACAATGAAGAACGCCCATAGCAGCCAGAAAAACCCAAGCACCCCGGCCAGGGGGATAAAGCTGAAAAGTGTAAAGAGGATCCCGATAACGATCGGCCATAGATACGGCCTCTCCGGGGAAAGCAAGACTGCGACCGGAAGCTGAATCTCTCTTGTTCCCAATGAAAGAAGAACGTGTCCTTCGTGTCTCTGTCCCTCCTTAAGCGAGCCCGAGTGAAGATTCACCTCCACCCGGGCGGGAAAGGCCGAGACTTCCGAGGGCCGGACGCGGATCCAGCGCCGGTCCGAACGAATTCTAAGGGGACTGTCCGAATCGAGGAACAGCTCTTTTCGCCCGCTTTTGCCCCGGCTCATGATCCCGAAATCAAGCGAGGGCGGAGTGATGCTTAGATGTTCCGAATCGCGACTGGGGATGACGGGATCAGGCATTTGGGGCACGGCGCTGTTCAGAATACCGGTGGCCGGAAGAAAGGGTTTCCAAGGCGATCCCCCGGATCACTGATTCTGAGAAGTCGTGCGCACCATTTCAAGCGTGTGTTCCCAGAGAATCCTGGCCACCTTATACAACTGGTCACTCGTGACCGGATCTCCCCGCACAGGAGATACCCCGCTGCTTTCCAGGGCGATCTTGAACCTGGAGTCAATCATGTCTATCTGACGCTCCATTTTGAGATCTTTCACGCGTTCGCCTCCTCTGTGACCTTATATTCAACAAGGATCCGCTATCTCCCCTTTTGTGGAGGAATTTGCCGCAGGGGAAGGAATGATGATTCAGGAGGAATGACTTTTGCAGGCCGAAAAAAAAATGCCCAATCTTTTTTTTCTTTTTTGCCTCGGGCAGATCTCCCTATGGGCTGTCCAGTTCACCATCCCCACCAGCTTTTCTCCCTTCGGCGCCATTCTGGCGGGATGCGTCCTGGGGCTCTCCTCCGGCTCTCTCCTCAGGAGTCTCATCCTGAGCGCCTCGGTCGGCCTGTGCTCGGTCCTTCTCCACGTTGTTTCCCCCATCGAAGCGGCAAGCATTCTCCCCGCGGGAGCGCTCATCTTCCTCTGGAAATCCAGATGGAGTCCGGCACGGCGCCTGCTCCCCTGGTTTCTTCTCGGATTGTTCGCCGCGGCTTTTTTCCTCACCATGAGCGGACTTAAGGGGACCGGGGTCGTTCTTCCGCTGAATACCGGGATCGTGCACAGCATGAACGAAGGGGCATCCTTCCAGGCCGCTCTCAAAAAGGCCTCCGGCAGCCTTCCCGTCCTCCGCCCTCTGCCCACTGTCTTTCCCATCTGGTGCTTCCTCGCGAAGCACGGGATCTCGATTTCTCTGGCTTACAGCCTGCTCTGTCTTCTGCTTCTGCTTCTGTCCTTTCTTATAGCACAGAAGTGCTTCGGGGAAGATACATCCCTTTATTCTCCCCTCATCCTGGCCCCATGCCTGCTGGCCTCGCAATGGAACGGCGGTTATGCGGAAATCGAAAACTGGGGCGCCTTTCTCCTTATGATTTCCGCCTATTCTTATCTTATGGGCAGTGAGTTTCTCTCAGCTCTATATTTTGCCCTCGCGCTCTGCCTCAAAGAGACCTTCATATTGTGCTTTCTGGGACCGCTCTGGGCCTCATTTAGAACATCCAAGTTTCTCCCGTGGGCACTGGCCGTAATCCCCCTTGGGATTATCTGGGCCTGTCAGATAATGCACCTTCCAATCCTTGGACTTTCAAGTTATTCAGGTTGGGAACACTCGCTCAACATGGGAACTGAGCCATTCCGGATGCTTTGGGCCCACTGTACGGGCCATCCGGGAGATTTTCACGTTTTTCTTCCGGCCGTCTTCGTCATGGGTTTACTGGGCCTTGTGTTCGGGACCAGGGGTCACGAGCGTCTTTTCGTGCTCGGCATTTTTTTGGGGGAGGCCCTGGGATTTTTTCTGATCAGCGCCCCGATCTTTTTCCATGCATTCCTGGCCGCCATACCCCTCGTCGTCAGCTTTGCGCCCGGAGTGGCCGGTCCTTTCGCGAAACACAGGGAAAAGGCGGAAGTCGCCGTGTGGGAAAAGCGTGTTTATCGCTAGGGGGAAGTCTTCAAGCCTGCAACCATCTTCCATCCGGCCGGCTTTCGAATCAGGAAATATTTAAGTTCGAAGGTTTTTCCATCGGAATAGGTGACCGCCGCATGGACGATTGCGCCCGTAAGCGAGTAGCTTTCCTTTAATGCATCAAGCTCCGCCTTCCGTTCATCGACCGAAAGATTCTGCGCTCCCATCAGGCGGTCTTCATCCTCCCGTAGGGAAACTCCGGTGAAATCAGACATCCCGGCCTCGGGCACAACCTTCTTCAGAGTAAAACTTTTTATCCTGATCGAGGAGAGGAGCTTCTTTGTCTCTATGAAATCTTCTCTCTCGCCGGGCTTCCACTCAAGGTCATAAAGCCGGCCCCAATCCTCTTTAGTCTCGGCCTCAAGGTATGCCTGGAGAGTTTCCTGTGGGGTCTGGGGATTTCCGGGCGCTCCGGGATTGCTCCGGCAGGAAGAGAAAAAAAGCAGAAGTGCGGCGAATGCGAAAAGAGACGCCGCGGCGGTTTTCTTTGTCACTCCAGGATGGCTCCGCCCTTTCGGGCTTCTTCCAGCAAGCCTGGGGGCATCTTGGCGCCCGCCAGGATACAGCCTTTAAGGCTGCACTTATTGAATGAGGACGATCTCAGGTCCATTCCCAGGAAATTCGTGTTTCTGAGATCGGCGCCGTCGAAACGGGCGCCCTTGAGTTTGGCATTCCTGAAATTGGCGTCCCGCAGATCCGCCCCGCTTAAATCCGCTCCCTCGAGGCGGGCCTTATAAAAATCAGCGCCCCGGCAACTGGCCCCCTTGAGGCAAGCTCTCTGCATCAGGGCACTGTCGAAATTGCCCCGATCCAGGTTGGCCCCGGCCAGATTGGCCTTCGAGAGGTCCGCAGGGAGAAACGATTGTTCGCCTCTCCAGCGGTTGAACTCATCAACAGACTGCCGAATGAGTTCACACAGGTATTTCTTGTTGTTCTTCTCCATCTCACCGCCTCCTTTACCGACTTCTACGAAAGGAAAAGTGAGATATCACCCTTCCCTTCGCGGATAATGATGGGAGGTTCCCCGGAAAGGTCCACCACGCTGGATAGTTCCGAGACGAGCTTTCCCCCGTCAATGATCAGATCGAGGGAGGGACCGAAATTTTTCCCTATCTCTTCCGGATCGCTCAGGATTTCGTCCTTGTAGAGAGAGGCGCTGGTGCTGATGATGGGGTTTCCCAGTTCGCGGACAATGGAGAGAACGATTTCATTGTTGGGTACGCGTATTCCTACCGTCCGCCGTTTCGTCAGCATCATCTTGGGGACAATCCGGGTCGCGGCAAGTAGAAAAGTATATGGCCCGGGGAGCAGGTGTTTCATCATACGGTAGGCAAAGTTCCCGACCTGGGCGTAGCGGCTGATTTCCTTCAGGTCCGAACAGATGAAGCTGAGCTGCTTGTACTTGGGAATTCGCTTGATCTGATAAACCCGCTCGATGGCTTTTTTATTGAAGAGATCGCACCCGATTCCGTAGACGGTGTCGGTCGGGTAGGCGATGATGCCGCCCCGCCGCAGGATCTCCACAGCTCTTCTAACCAGTTTTAGTTCCGGTTCATGAGTATCAACTGCGAGAATCATGAAAAATCGTTTCCCTTTCCAAACCTTTATGCCTAGAGATTCAACGCCGACAAGCTTTTCCCTGCCGGGAATGGTTATTCCACTATCAATTAGAAAACTCCGGAGCGGAGGGAAATTATGATTCCATTCAGAATTTCTTGATCATGGCTTTGCCCTCGTGCCAGGCCAGGCCGCACTTCTCGCCGACCGTCCAGTAACTCCGGTCATGCATGGAAAAGAGGAAGGGCTGGAGTTTTTCCATGTCCACCACGTCCTCCGTGAGAGCTTCCTCGTCACAAAAGGTTTCCACAATCTCCCCGATGAAAATGTCGTGGGTCTTGAAATCGAGCGTCTGCAGAAGGCGGCATCCCATGTTGAGCGGGCACTCCCGGGCCATGGGAGCCGTTTTAAGATTTCCATAGAAGACGTCGAAGAGGCGTCCCTTGTTGACGTCTCTTCCGGAGACCAGACCGCAGTAGTCCGTCACTTCGATCTGATTCAGGGAGGGAAGATTGACGCTGAAGGTTTTGTGTTCAAGGATTCCGGCGTTGGTGTAGTGCGCCTTGTTGATTCCCAGTGAGATCGTCCCCGGTGAGAGGATGCCCACGTGGGCGATGGCGATGAAGTTGGGTTTCCCCTCAACGAGCGCCCCCACCAGGGTGGCGGGCAGGGGATAGAGACAGTTTTTGGCTCCAAGTTCTTTTTTCATGAGCATCCCTCCTTGGAATCTCACTTCGCCTCCCCTGCCAAAACCCCTTCGTCCCGGGGTTTGAAATAGAAGAAGCTCATTGACGCCGGGTTTATGCGGCCCGCCGGAAATTCCAGCTTTAGGCGGCCTGGATGGCCGGACAAAATGAGAGCACGAAGTCAAGGTGACCATTAATATAAAGGGTCTGCACCCGGCTGTTGACGAACTATATCACCCATGAGAACTCCTGAACAACCCCGGATGAGGCTCCTTTCAGGCTTGTCAAAAGCCGCCTTGACACTCTGCCTCGTCCTGTTCACCCTTTTCACCGTCTCCGCCCGGGACGAAAAAGTAAGGTACCCCCCATATCGCTTTGCCCGTCTCTATACCGTCCAGGACGTGTTCGGCAATCCCGAAAGAGGCGAATCTTTCCTCAGGAAATATCTGGCGTGGGAAGGCCGCTTTTTTGCACTCGCCCGGCATCCGAAAACCGGTCTTTCCTATGATGGTTTCGATCTTGACCGTAGAACGGGGAAACCCGAAAAGCCCCGCATCTTTTCAGCTCCTTCAAAAGAGTGTCTCGATGTGGCTATCTGCGTCAAGGCGCTTGCCGGAAACTCGCGGGCCGCCCTGGTCGTCTCTCCGGGAGACCCGGCCAGGGCCAAAACGGCGGCCCGGGAGATCCTGGAGAGAAAAATTTCAGGATACGAAAAGTTTCAAAAAGAAAATTCCGGATATGCCGGATACCTTCCCTGGTATGTATCGAACGACAAGGTGACTCCGGCCCCTGACTGGAAAGGTGAATTTCCCGGGCTGGACAACGGGGAGTGGCTCTGGTCCATGATGGTCGCTGAGAAGGTTCTTGAACGCCAGGGTCACCAGGCTCTTGCGAAGCGATACGGTAAATACAACGACCGGATTCGGGGCAACGTGGTGAAGATATTTTATGACGCCAGGGCCGGCCACGTAAGAGGCGATATACGATTTGCGCCTTCTGGTGAAAAAAGTTTTTCCTACGGAGCGGCCCCCGGCAAGCGCACATACTTAAACGGAGAGCACGGCGTCCATGAAGGGATGATGATGGTGCTCTACGTCTGTCTCTTCGGGAGAGATCTACCGGCCGGCGCAGCGGAGCGAATCTGGAAGGGCATCCGGATGAAGAGAGTGGAGCATAAATATGGAACGACCTGGGAGGCCTATTACGGCTCGGCTCATGAATCATGGTCCTATCTCATCCTTCCCCTGAGGGAAATCCCCGAATATCGCAAACTCTTCCGCATCCGGGAGATCATACGCACCCGGGATGCACGGGAGAAAGGGTATCCCGGCTTTCCAGCCTCCTGCCTGGCTGACCGCAATCGCTATGTCGATGGAGCCGGGATCGAGGGGATAAGCAGCCGTCCGGTGACCAACAATCGCCTCTTCGCGCTCTACGGCGCTTTTCCCCTTCTCCTGGAATGTTCCGACGAGAAGGAGAGGTTGGAGGGAAACTTTGGCTTGGCCTGGCTTCTCAATATGCTTCAGGGGGACAGAATGCAGTGCCCCCTGGGCGGAGGCGAATCAGGAGGCAACGACGGCGCCTCTTTCTCCGACGTCAAGACCATTGACGGCACTTTCACCAATGTGCTCGCCCTCTGCGGAGGCCTGGAGAAGGAGACATCCGATATGCTTAAATCCGAAGGGCGGTATGGCCGGTTTAAAGAGATCCTGCTCGGGGAATACCGGGAAGCTTTCGGCTCGGAAACGCTCCGGGAGCCGATCGGCTTCGCTCTTCCCGGCGTGGCCGTCCCGAAGGGGATACTGGGCGATTACGAGTGGCAGGAGGGTGTGCCTTAAAAATCGTGAACTTTGCAAGGCGGGTCCGCCTGAAAAAAAGGAGTGTGAAATGGTAATGCGAAACGCGGCGCGGATTTTTATTCTGGTTCTCTTGTTTGGCCTCCTCTTTACAAGCGGGCGCGCCCTCCCGTGGCCGGGCCTCGCCGACAGCGGCACCGAGGCCCGCATAGAGGCGCTCCTTAAAAAAATGACTCTCGAAGAAAAGCTGGGCCAGATGACCCAGTTCTCCGAAGGCGAGAGCCCCATCTGCCTTGAGAGCATGACCTCGAAGGAGAAAAAGGGCGAAAAAGACCAAAGGAACGAGGCGTTCAGGATCTACAAGCGCCTGGCCCGGGGAGGGAGGCTCGGCTCGCTCTTAAACTGCCTTGGGGCCGAAAGGACCAACGAAATCCAGCGCGTCGCCGTAACGGAGTCGCGCCTTGGCATCCCCCTCATATTCGGGTATGATGTCATCCACGGCTACAAAACCATTCTCCCCATACCCCTGGGACAGGCCGCAACGTGGGATACTTACTTCGTGACAAAAGGCGCCCGGGTGGCCGCGTTGGAGGCCTCCTCGGAAGGCGTCCACTGGACCTTTTCACCCATGTTGGATATAGCGCGCGACCCCCGGTGGGGGCGGGTAGCCGAAGGTGCGGGAGAGGACCCGTATCTTGGGTCCCTGATGGGAGCGGCCCAGATGCGGGGCTACCAGACTGAGGATCTCGCTTCGCCCGGCGCGGTCGCCGCCTGCGCCAAACACTACGTGGCTTACGGGGCGGCCCTGGCGGGAAGGG
>Ga0209749_1002768_pt1 | contig 10779 bp, 7 predicted proteins | sample EPASupsiteSAE347_FD_187267 | JGI IMG/M metagenome (GOLD analysis project Ga0209749, IMG submission 187267) | Bioremediated contaminated groundwater from EPA Superfund site, New Mexico - Sample SAE3-47 (SPAdes) (version 2) | ecosystem: Environmental > Aquatic > Deep subsurface > Groundwater >... | reverse complement strand
AAACAGCATTAACAAAGGATCGCAACTTACAGGCAGACAACAATGCACCTTATATTTCCGTCGGTTATCTCAAGGAATTTGATCATTTGGCCCCTCCTTTGCGCCGGTCTTTATCTTACAAGTTTATACAGCTACCTCCTGTTTCATATTGTCGCCGAGAGCTTTTCCATCGTTATCGCCTTCTCTCTCTTCACGATCTCCTGGAACACCCGCCACTTGACAAAAAACAATTATGTGCTGTTCATCAGCATCGCCTTTCTGTTTGCCGGGCTCATTGACTTTGTTCACACCCTCTCCTACAAGGGAATGGGTATTTTTACCGGGTTTGACGCCAATCTGCCGACGCAGTTGTGGATCGCCGCCCGTTACCTTCAAAGTATATCCCTCCTTGCGGCGCCCTGGTTTATTGACCGGAAACTTAACCCCGCCGCCGTTCTCGGTTCTTATCTTTCCGCGACCATACTGCTGCTGGCCGCCGTTTTTTCCGGCACGGCGTTTCCCGATTGCTTTATAGAAGGCAAGGGGCTGACCCCTTTCAAGATTGTCAGTGAATACATCATTTGCTTTATCCTGATATGTTCTTTTGTTTTACTATTACGCCGCCGGGAGAAGTTTGATCCCATAATCCTGCAATTTGTCGCCGGGTCGATCCTCTGCACAATCGTTTCGGAACTCGCCTTCACCTTCTACGTAAGCGTCTACGGCTTGTCGAATCTGATCGGTCATTTATTTAAAATTATCGCGTTCTATCTTATTTACAAAGCGATCATCGTTACCGGTTTGGAAAACCCTTACGGCCTCCTTTTTTATGATTTGCAGAAAAATCAGGAAGAGCTGCAGATCATGATGGACTCTTCTCCCATTATGATCTTTTACAAAGACCGGGAAAACAGGTTTATACGGGTCAATAAGGCCCTTGCCGAGGCAACGGGCCTGCCGAAGGAGGCAATGGAGGGAAAATCGGTCTTTGATATTTATCCCCACCAGACGAAGGACTATTGGGAAGACGACAAGGAGGTCATCGCAGCGGGCAAGCCCAAGATCGGCATCATCGAACCGATAGATACGGCAACCGGCACCAGGTGGGCTCAAACCGACAAGATACCCTACAGAGATAAGGAAGGGCGCATTATCGGAATCGTCGGTTTTGCCATCGACATAACCGTCCGCAAACGGATGGAGGAGGCCCTTATAGAAGAACGCAGACGACTCCAACAGGCACTGGACGAGGTCCGGACGTTACGCGGCATCGTTCCTATCTGTGCGAACTGCAAGAAGATCCGCGACGACAAGGGTTTCTGGAACCAAGTGGAGAAGTATGTCAGCGAACACACCGAAGCCGAGTTCAGTCATGGGATTTGTCCTGACTGCGCGACAGAACTGTATCCCGAACTCTATAAAAATGGACAAAAACAGGGAAGACCATAAGTATTCTTTTGTCCTACCTTCGTCTCTCATGTGTTCACGCCCCCATTATCAGGCGTTTTTAGATCCAGGGGGAAGAGATATCCCGCCCGCGCATACATCTCCCTGATCTTGACGAGATCTTCCGCCAGGTTTTCACCGGGGGTGACCTCGCCGAGCCAGCGGGCCCGCTTATGGGGGTTGTCCAGATACCAGCAGATTATCGACACCCCGGCGGCCTTGGCGATATACCAGAATCCCGTTCTTATGTTCCTTACATCCTTCCTGGTCCCTTCCGGCACGATTGCGAGCAGGAATTCGTCACTGCCTTTGAAAACTTCCGCCATCTGTTCCACAGCGCCCTGAGAGGACCCGCGGTCCACCGGGATGCCGCCGATGACCTTGAGCAACAAAGACATGGGCCAGAAGAACCATTCCTTTTTAACCATTATATGTCCCGTTCGTTTGATAATGCGGTATCCGATGAAGGCCCGGACAGCGTCCATATTACGAGTATGGGGAAAACCGATTATCACGTGCTTCCGGGAAAAATAAGCGGGCAGCGGTTCAAACCGCCATCCCATGAGAAAATAGAGAAATTTGCCGACCAGGCTAAGTAGCTCCTTCACAAACTATCCTTCCCCAAAAAAAGTGGGCGGAGTATAGATAGGGAGCGGGAAGTTGTCAACAGAACATATTTCTCCGTCAAGCTTTTTCACGGATAAGAGGTAACGTCACCTCGACCATCAAACCTCCCCCGGGGAAATTTTCCGCCCGCACCGTGCCGCCATGGAGGCGGATTGCCGCCTCGGTAATGGCGAGACCAAGACCGGTGCCGCCGGTCTCCCTTTCCCTGGCCCCGCCGACGCGGTAAAACGGTTTGAACAGATTGGGGATTGCCTCTTCCGGCACCCCTTTTCCATGGTCTCTGATGGCCATCACTCCCCAGGAATCCCCATTGTTTTTCATGCGGCGCAACGATACCTCCACCGTACTGCCGTCCCGGGTATAGCGAACGGCGTTTCTCGCCACATTGTCGATGGCCCGGCGCAAAAATTCCTCACTGCCCGCGACAAAGCATCCCTCCTCGCAGTCCGCCTTTACCCTGCGGTCATGACTCTTTGCTTCATAATCGGCGTCAGCGACGATTTCCCGGATCAGTCCTCCCAAGTCGATCCTCGTTTCTTCCATGACATAGGTCCCTGCTTCCACACGGTTCAAGGTCAAAAGATGTTCAATCATATCGTTTAATTTGTTCGACTCCCGCTCAATTCGATCCAGAGATTTCCCGATCTCCGGATCAACCCCCCGGCGGCAGAGTTCCAGGGCGACATTCAGTCGTGCCAGGGGGGAACGGAGCTCGTGAGAGATATCTCTGAGAAGGAGGCGCTGGGAATTCAACAACGACTCGATCCGTTCGGCCATCCCGTCGAAATCGCAGGCCAGGGTAGATATTTCATCCTTTCGGCGTCCCAGGGCGGGGTGGACGCGGACCGAAAGATCACCCCCGGCAAATTGCCGCGCCGCCGCCCCGAGTCTCAAGATGGGGGAAGTCAGGTAACGCGCCAGGACGTAGCAAATGGTCCCGGAAACCAACAGAACCGCGAGGATGCGCATGCCGACCATGGCCGCAGGCGGATAATTGTCCGGCGGGGGCGGAGGGGGGAAAGGCCTGGGCTCCATGACCAAGGCGTAAGCATTGCCCCCCGCTCCGGCTATTCTCAACGCTTCCATGCCCCCTTGGCGGAGGGGGACGAGACCTTCCGTTCCCGGTGCCAGGACCAGGGCGGCAAGGGCCTTTGCTCCCCCCGCCCCCGCCCTCCCGGTGAGATCGGCGCCCTGGTCATCAAAAAAATGTTCCCGGATGCCCGTGGTTTCATAGAGACGGTCGGCGAAAACCCTCAGTGAGGAAACGCCTTCATGCTCAAGAATCCAGGCATACGCCTGCCCATGCAAGGCAAACGGACCGCCGGGCAGCGGGTGGCGCGGCGATTGGAAAGGTCCCGTTTCCGTCATCCAATCGACGGTCAGCACCGCCCCGATCATAAAAAGCGCCGTCAGCCAGAATGAAAGGCAGATCTTGACAAAAAGATTATTTTTTAACATTTCCTTCTCCCTGATGCCGCCGGTTGCCCATCCCCGGCCCCGGCGGTTGCGGCAGGACGTAGACATAGCCGCTGCCGCGGATGGACTTGATCCGCTCCGCGCCGCTCCATCCCTGACCAAGTTTTTTACGGAGTTTGCTTACATGGACATCGATACTGCGGTCATAGGGAGTCAGAATGCGTCCCAGCACCGTCTTGGTAAGTTCATCACGGGTTACCGGGCGCCCCATCTTATAGAGGAATATTTCCAGCAGACTGAATTCGACGGCGGTAAGCTCAACGGGATTGCCGGCACGCAGCACCGTACGCGTACCCATATCGAGTTCAACATCTCCCACCTTGTAACGGACGGATTTCCCGCCGGGAGCTATTCCCCTGGTATCGCGATTGGCGCGGCGCAGGATGGCCCGGATGCGGGCAACCAACTCGCGCGGGTTGAAAGGCTTGGCCAGGTAGTCGTCGGCCCCCGACTCCAGCCCGGCGATCCGGTCTACATCGTCCCCCCGGGCGGTAAGCATGAGCACGGGGGTGTTCGTGCGGGCGCGCACCTCTTTGAGGACGGCAAAGCCGTCATGTTCTCCCGGCAGCATGACATCAAGAACGATTATTCCGTATCTTCCCGTTAACGCCTTTTCCATGCCCATTTCCCCGTCATAGGCCGTCTCGACGGCAAACCCTTCCCGCGCCAGGTATTCATCCAACAGCTCGGAGAGGACACGATCATCGTCAATCACCAAGATGAGTTCAGCGGGAGTCGCCATGTCGCTTTTGCTCCTTCAGTAAATATTTTCCTCCCCTCTTGCGGACCGGGAACTATCTTCCCTGTTCCCGACGAGGAGTGCGATCCACCATGCCACAAATCAAATAGATTTATTGTTAAGAATTGTAAAGAGTCTTTCCCGGATCGAAGCATCCGAACTTCCCCCCGGCGGCGCAATGTACATTGCCGAGACACCGGCCGGACCGTTAAGCCGTTCCGGCCTCGCCACCGTTTCTGCCGGCAATTGTTAACATTTGTAAATCTATGGCAGATCCCCTGATCGCCGTCATCGGGAGGCACAGCGGTTGCTTTAACGTCTCTCGCATACTTGGAATAACCGCCGCTTAATTCAAGCATAGCCAAGGAGATTATCGATCAAACATCAAGTCAAGGAAAGGAGAATGTCATGGTAAGTGGAGTTAGTAGTTTCAGCAACAGCACCGCCGCCTCGCTTGCTGAAATGAGACAGAAAATGTTCAAAAGCGTCGACACCAACAGCGACGGATCGATCGACAAAACCGAAATGTCGGCATTGTTCCAGCAAAACACGTCGAGTATTGTCGATTCACTCTTCGGCGGTCTGGACGCTAATCAGGACGATTTGATCAGCATGATCGAATCGGATGCCGGGCTGGCAAAGCTGGGTCAGTCGATAAAGAACAGTGGCGACGGCATGGCGGGCCCATCGGGGATGCCGCCGCCGGACAAGGTTTTCGATACGGCCGATGCGGACGGCGACGGTTCCGTCACCAAGGAAGAACTGGCCTCCGTCATCGGAGAAGGAGGCGCCGACGAATTGTTCAGTAAGATCGACACGGACGGCGACAGCCTCATCAGCCGTACCGAGGACGAAACATTCCGGGAAAGCATGGCGGGCGCCTCCGGGATGCGCCCCCCTCCCCCGCCGCCGGATAAGGTTTTCGATACCGCGGATACGAATCAGGACGGCACCGTCAGCAAGGAAGAGTTGGCCGCGGTCATGGGAAGCGGAAACATCGACAAATTGTTCAGCAAGATCGACACGGACGGCGATAACCTCATCAGCCGTACCGAGGACGAAACATTCCGCAAAAATATGACCGCGGAGATGCAAAATAATACTTCTGCGGAATCAGATCTGAATAATATCAGTGATTTTGTTCAGGACTGGCAGAGTAAAATGTTTGAGGCGCTGCTGAACGGTCTCAACGCGGCGGCAAGTTCTTCCCAGGAATCGACATCACTTTACGCGTAGACCGGTATGCTCCATGCCGATCAAAGGCGTCAACCCCATAGTTTCCATGCCGGCTGTGCCTGACAAGGCCGCTTTCCTGACCGGAAAGCGGCCTTGTTTTCCAGTTCGTCACCCCTTGACAAGGGAGAGAATCCAACACCTCTTACGGCGCTATTTATGGTGGCAATTTATTTGAACAGGCGGTATCATACGAGGCACTAATCGTTTCCATGTCCACAAAAGGAAAATCTCTACATGAAAGAGAGCAATCCTCCCCTCAATATCCTCGTCATTGATGACGAGGCCAATATCCGCAAGACCCTATCCATCTGTCTGGAAACGGAGGGTTACCGCGTCACCGCCACGGGTAAACCCGAAGACGCCCTTGCCGAGGCCTCAAGAAGGTCCTTTGACATCGCCTTCGTCGACATCCGCCTCGGCGCCGTCAGCGGGTTGGATCTTATTCCCGCCCTGCTGGCTACGTCACCCCGGCTCAAGATTGTCATGATTACGGCCTATGCCTCGATTGACACGGCCGTCGAGTCCGTAAGGCGCGGCGCCGCCGATTACATCCCCAAACCGTTCACCCCGGCCCAGATCACCCTGGCCGTGAAGAAGGTCTTTGAAGTCAGGACCCTGGAACAGAAAGTCGCCGCCTTGAGCGAAGACCTGGGACGATCCCGCCTGGAGGAAGACTTCACCACGACGAGCGGCGTTATGGAACGCGCCCTCGATCTTGCCCGTCAGGCGGCGCCCTCCGAGGCAACGATCCTGCTGCGGGGGGAAAGCGGCACGGGGAAAAGCGTCCTGGCCAAGGCGATCCACACCTGGAGCCGCAGAACCTCCATGCCTTTCAGCGTCCTCTCCTGTCCCTCCCTGTCTCCGGAGCTCCTCGAAAGCGAGCTCTTTGGACATGTCAAGGGCGCCTTTACCGGCGCCGTCCGCGACAATCCCGGCCGCATCAGCTCCTGCGACGGCGGGTCGCTCTTTCTGGACGAAATCGGCGACCTTCCCCTTTCTCTTCAGCCCAAGCTCCTGCGTTTTGTCCAGGACAAGGAATATGAGCGCGTCGGTGATTATGCAACCCGCCATGCCGACGTGAGGATCATCGCCGCAACGAATATAGATCTGGAGAAATCGGTCCGGGAAGGCCGGTTTCGGGAGGACCTTTTTTATCGCCTCAATGTCATCCAGATTGAGATACCGCCCCTCAGATCGCGACCCGATGACATCGTTGTCCTGGCAAATCGCCTGCTCGCCTTTTTTGGAAGGAACTGCCATAAATCTGTCCAAGGCTTCGCCGCCGAGGCCATGGAGCTGCTCAAAGGCTACGGCTGGCCGGGAAATATCCGCGAATTACGTAATGTTATTGAACGGGCCGTCATTCTCTGCCGGTCGGAGCGGGTCGGCGTCGGCGATCTCCCGGACAACCTGGAGGCGGGCGAGACACCGGTCAAACTGGGAGATCCCGTTTCCCTGGACAAGATTGAGGAAGAACACATCCGTTACATCCTGGCGGCGACACGCTCTCTTCAAGAAGCCGCCGCCGTTCTCGGTATCGATCAAGCCACCCTCTGGCGCCGCCGGAAGCAGTACGGCATCTAATGCTTGCGAAAATCGCGTTATTGAATTTTGCAACGCTTTCCTTTCAAGAGCTTGCATTTTGCAACACCGCCTGACCCTTATAAATGCATCCCCCTTTAATATTCTCCGTTTAAGACGCGGACCTCCTTGGCACGAGAGTTGCTCTAACAGATGCCAGGAGGCATAACATGCTCGGGCTTCGCCATAAATTATCGCTCGGATTCGGAGGACTGCTCCTGATCATTATGATCATCGGCATGCAAAGCATCGTTCAGTTCAAGGACCTTGGACAGTCCATCGACGTCATCCTCCGGGAGAATTATCTCAGCGTTATCGCCTGCCAGGAAATGAAGGAAGCCCTGGAGCGTATGGACAGCGGCATCCTCTTCACCTTTCTGGGTTATTCGGAAGAAGGAACAAGGCAGATTCGGAAAAACGAGGCGGCATTTGCCAAGGCCCTTAATGTCGAGCTTCACAATATCACCATTCCTGGGGAAAGGGAAAAGGCAGTCTCCGTGCAGACCCTCTATACCTCTTACCTGGAGGTGTTACATAAAATCGAGAATCCCGCCCTGCCGCGGGAAGTCCGCCGCCGCCTTTATTTTAAAGAGCTCCTGCCCCTGTTTCAGCAGATCAAGGACGACGCGAACGCCATCCTCCAGATGAACCAGAACAACATGCATGAGGCCAACGATCTGGCTAGGAAACAGGCGGCAACAGCCCAAAGGCACATGGTCATTTTCCTGTTTTTCGGCGCCGTAATCGCCGTGGCTTTTATGGTCTTCGTCGGCAAATGGATTCTTCATCCCATCGACCGGCTGATCCATTCCAGCGAGGCGATCCGGGACGGGAATCTGGATCTGGTGGTGAAGGCGGAATCTCGCGATGAGATAGGCCGTCTTTCCGAGGCATTTAACGACATGGCCCTGAGCCTGCGGGCGTTCCGTCGCAGCGATCAGGCCAAACTCGCCCGTACCCGGGAAGCGGCCAGGGAAACCTTCAGCAGGCTGCCCGATGCCGTGGCCATTGTCGATCCCGAAGGGCGAGTCGAAATAGCGACGGCCTCGGCCAAAAATCTTTTTGCCCTGAAGCCGGGCCTGTTCGTCCGAGATGCATCGATCAACCATCTAAATCGCCTCTTCCATGCGATTATCGACCAGGATTCTCAGCAGTATCGTGAAGAGGAAAAGCTCTTCCAGGTGTTCACAAATGGTGAAGAACGTTTTTTTCACGCCGATGCGGCGCCGATGACGGACCGGGACGGGAATCTGACCGGCGTTATTCTGATCCTGAAGGACGTCACCGAGCGGCGTCATGTCGAAGAGCTAAAAAGCGGCCTGATTTCAACGGTATCACATCAGTTGCAGACGCCTTTGACATCCATACGCATGGCCATTCACCTGCTCCTGGAAGAAAAAGTGGGGCCGCTGACGGAAAAACAGCTCGAACTGCTGCTGGCGGCCCGGGAGGAGAGTGATCTTCTGCACCGCATCCTGTCCAAACTGCTCGATATTCGCCGGATCGAAAGCGGACGCTCCCAGATGACATTTCAAGCCTTATCGCCTCATACCCTGATCATGGAAGCAGTGGAGACGTTCCGTCGGTCCGCCCAGGAAGGCGGCATTGAGCTGGCAACCGATATTCCCGACAATCTGCCCATGGTTAATGGGGACACGAGTCAGATCGGCATTGTCTTTGCCAACCTTCTGTCCAATGCCCTTCGCTATACGGAACCGGGCGGGCGGATCGTCGTCAGGGCGGAAGCGGCAGCGCAAACCGTCCGTTTCACTGTAACGGATACGGGCAGCGGTATTCCTAATCAATTTCTTGACCGGATCTTCGAGCAGTTCTTTCGAGTGCCGGATCAGAAATACGAGACGGGAACCGGCCTGGGACTGGCCATTGTGAAAGAAATCGTGGAAGCCCATGGCGGAACCATCCATGTGGAGAGCCACGCAGGCGAAGGCACGACCTTCACATTCACCCTCGGAAGGGCGGATCGGTAATCCTAAGGAGCATAATCCATGCTGATTGATTTGTTTTACATAGGGATCGTTGTCGCTTTTTTTGTCCTTTGCATTTTATTTGTCAAGGCATGTGAGAGGTTTTAACCATGTTGGAAATCATTGTAGGTATTATCGGCGTTATCCTGATTGTTTACCTTGTTGTGGCCGTGATCAGACCCGAGAAGTTTTAACGGAGGCGATATTATGACGGACATATACGGATGGATACAATTGGCCTTGTTCATAGGACTGTTGGCTATGCTTACCAAACCGCTCGGCCTTTACCTCGTTCGCGTCCTCGACCCCACGGGCAAGACCTTTCCGGATGTCATCCTGAAGCCTTTGGAGCGTCTCATCTACCGCGCCCTGGGGCTGGACCCGGCAAGGGAGCAGGACTGGAAGGGGTATACGGTTTCCCTGCTCCTGTTTAGTCTCGCGGGGTTGCTCTTTACCTTTGCGATTCTCCGGCTGCAACATCTGCTGCCCCTAAATCCCCAGGGATTCGGTCCCCTGAGTCCCGATCTGGCCTTCAATACCGCCGTCAGCTTCATGACCAACACGAACTGGCAGAACTACGGCGGCGAGTCGACATTGTCCTATTTTTCCCAGATGGTGGGGCTGACCTTCCATAACTTCGCTTCGGCCGCCACCGGCATTGCCGTGGCGGCGGCCCTGGTGCGCGGAATCGCCCGGCAGACGGCCAAAACGCTGGGCAACTTCTGGGTCGATCTCGTGCGGGTGAATCTTTATCTGCTCTTGCCCCTATGTCTCATCTACGCCGTCTTTCTCGTCTCCCAAGGGTCCATCCAGAATTTCAAGGCTTATGATACGGCCAGCCTGGTCGAATCTTACCCGGTCCCGGAGCCGAAACAGGATGCAACCGGGACGCCCGTCAAGGATCAAGACGGGAAACCGGTGTTGGTAGAAAAGAAGCTGGAGACGCAGACCATCGCCCAGGGGCCCCTGGCCTCCCAGGCGGCGATCAAGATGCTGGGCACCAACGGCGGCGGCTTTATGAACGCCAACGCCGCCCACCCCTATGAAAATCCGACGCCGCTGGCGAATTTCATCCAGATCCTCTCGATCTTTCTCATTCCCAGCGCCTTGACCTGGTACCTGGGCAACCAGATCGGAAATCAACGCCACGGCTGGGTGGTCTGGGGGGCGATGGCCTTTCTTTTTCTGGCAGGCGTCCTGGTCTGCTGGTGGGCCGAAGCGGCGGGAAATCCCCATCTGACCGCCCTGGGCCTTGATCGGTTGAGCGGCAATATGGAAGGCAAGGAGGTTCGCTTCGGAATCTTCAATTCCGCCCTCTTCGCCACGGTCACCACGGACGCCTCCTGCGGCGCCGTGAACGCCATGCACGATTCTTTCACCCCCTTGGGCGGGCTCATTCCCCTGCTTAACATCCAACTGGGAGAAGTGGTCTTTGGCGGCGTCGGGGCCGGTCTCTACGGCATGTTGATCTTCGTCGTCCTAACGGTTTTTCTGTCCGGCCTGATGATCGGACGCACGCCGGAATATCTTGGAAAGAAGATCGAAGCCTATGACGTCAAGGTCAGCGTCCTCGCCGTTTTGATCCTCTGTGTAAGCACCCTGGGATTTGCGGCCTGGGGGGCCGTCAGCGCCTGGGGGATAGCCGGATTGAATAATACGGGACCCCACGGCCTCTCCGAGATCCTCTATGCCTATTCGTCAGCCACGGGA
>Ga0209749_1002765_pt1 | contig 10789 bp, 9 predicted proteins | sample EPASupsiteSAE347_FD_187267 | JGI IMG/M metagenome (GOLD analysis project Ga0209749, IMG submission 187267) | Bioremediated contaminated groundwater from EPA Superfund site, New Mexico - Sample SAE3-47 (SPAdes) (version 2) | ecosystem: Environmental > Aquatic > Deep subsurface > Groundwater >... | reverse complement strand
AACCCGTCTTGCCGGTGAACATGGACCAGCATGCGGCCATCCGGGAGTTGTTGCTGCTCAAGGCGATCGGCATTGAAAGCGAGGAGATTGTTTTTGATCTGCCGGTTGGCGAGGAGCAGAGGGAAAAAATAGGACATTTGCTTGCGGCCGAAGGAATCGATCCGGCCAAACCCCTGGTGGCAATCAACCCCATGACCACTTGGGAAACCAAACACTGGCGCAATGACCGTTTTGCCCGGGTTGCGGATTCCCTGCTTGACAAGGGCGTGGCGGTTGTTTTCAGCGGCGGGCCGCAGGACGTGCAGGGCATAGAGGAGATTCGCGGCGCCATGACCGGCAAGGCCGCGAGCCTGGCGGGCAGGACGACCCTGAAAGAGCTGGCCGCACTCTATGAGCGGGTGAACCTGCTCATCACCACCGACACAGGGCCCATGCATCTCGCGGCGGCAGCTGGCACCCCTGTGGTTGCCCTGTTCGGGCCGACGGCGCCTTGGCGGACCGGGCCTTTTGGCTCGGGACACAAAATACTCCGGGTAGACATCGCCTGTAGTCCGTGCCTGAAGAAACATTGCGATCATGAGCACGCATGCATGGCGCGGATCACCGTGGATCAGGTTGTGCAGGCAGCGCTGGCTGTGGTCAAGGGGGAGCTGAAGGGATGGATATCTCCATCGTCATCGTGAACTGGAACACCAAGGCGTTGCTGCTGGATTGCCTGGCTTCCCTGTACGCTACAGCCAAGGCGGTGAATTTCGAGGTCTTTCTCGTTGATAACGCCTCGAGCGATGGCAGCGTTGAGGCGGTGCGGGAGCATTATCCGCAGGTTAATGTCATTCAAAATGAAAAAAACCTCGGTTTTGCCGCAGCCAACAACAAGGCTCTGCGGATTATGCAGGGGAAATATGCGCTGCTGCTCAACACCGATGCCATCGTCACCGAAGGAGCAATAGCCAAGCTGTTTGAGTATATGGAAAGTCATGGCGATGTGGCCATGGCCTGCGGGCAGTTGCTCAACGCGGACGGCACGAAACAGAATTCCATTGCTAATTTTCCCAGCCTGTTGACCCTGCTTGCCAATGAAACCCTGCTTCGGATCCTGATGCCGAAAAGATTTCCCAGCAAACGGCAGGACTATGCGGCGCCGATTCCGGTGGAGTCCTGTATCGGTGCTTGTCTGATGGTGCGGAAAGGGGCCATGTATGCGGTGGGGCTGCTGGATGAGCGCTATTTCTTTTTCATGGAGGAGACAGACTGGGCCTTCGCCATGCACCGAGCTGGCTGGAAGTCTTGTTTTGTGCCAGATGCAAAAATTTATCATCTCCAGGGTCAGAGCGCGGGGGATAATGTCGAAGCCAGAAAAATGTTTTATCGCTCACGGTATCAATACCTTCGCAAATGGCATGGCAGTTTGGTCTATTTGTTCGGGCTGGTTGTACTGGTGCGGTTACTGGTGAATGTGTTGCTAAACGGTGTTGGTGTTTTTTTTACTATGGGGATGTCCCAGGGGAACCTTCTTCGTTTACGGCGTTATGCGATTTTGCTCGATTGGCATTTCAGAGGGTGTGTTTAGCAATGTTTTTTTGTATGACTTTGCAACCGCAACGGATGAGAGGGGGGAATTCACTCCCTGTCGAGCGCATAAAAACGATATTGTTGATTCAGTTTGGCGACATTGGCGATGTGGTCTATTCGTTTCCGTGCGCCCGGGCTCTGAAGGAGACCATGCCGGAGGCCAAACTTGTTTTTGCGGTTCGACAAAAGGCGGCCGGTTTGATTGAGGGATGTCAATGGGCCGATGAGGTCATCGCTGTTGATGGGACTCCGCATGGAGGTGTCTGGGGTACATTGAGGAGTCAGTGGCGATTCTGGCGAGCTGTGTGGCGTTACCGGTTTGATTTGGCCATTGATTTGCGTACAGGAACCCGGGGGGCGATTCTTGCTTTTTTGTCTGGGGCCTCGTTTCGTCTTGCGCCCTATGCCTTGGATGGCACGTTATGGCGCAATAGATTGTTCACGCATTTGGTCATGCCAAGCGGGAAGCAGCAACAGTTTATTGTTGAGCATTACCTGGAAACCCTGGCTCCCTATGGCATTCATACGGAAAGCCTGCTCCCCGAAATCAATGTTTCTCCCAAGCAGCTGGCTGAGGCCGATGGCCTTTTGGCGGCGTACGGTCTGGAGGGACGGAATAAAATGGTTGCTATTCAACCTTTTTCCTTGTGGAGTTATAAAGAATGGAGAAAGGAGAAAATGGCCGCGTTAATTCGACAGGTGCATGAGGAGTATGGCGTGCCGGTCCTCCTTGTCGGTGGGCCTGATGAACGGGAGAGGGCAAAGGAGATTGCCGCGCTTGCTGGTAAAGGTGTTTTCAACCTCGTAGGGAAGACTTCGATTGCACTGCTTCCCGCATTATTGCAGAAGTGTTGTTTCTTTATTGGAGTGGATAGCGCCGGGTTGCATATTGCGGCAGCCGTGGGTACGCCTACCATCGGTCTATACGGGCCATCGGCCTTTGCAACCTGGGCACCAAGAGGAGAGAGGCATCTCGTGGTGCATAAAGATTTTTCTTGCGTGCCCTGTAATAGAAAGGGGTGTGGCAATAGCCAGATAAGCCGTTGCATGGAAGAACTTGGTGTCGAGGAGGTTTTCTCGGTAGTGCGGAAGCAGTTAATTGGCTGACATAAAGGAATCGCACATGCAACAAGCTGTCAACGCCCTCCGAATCGGGGGGATCTGTCTCGGTCATCCGCAGGAATGGGAAAAAATCCTCTGGATGAAGGTTGTTCCCTTTCTTATCTTGATCAACATTGCCCTTAACCCCTTTCCGCATACCACCTCGATTCGTGAGATCAGTTATTATTCTGGTGTTGCTTTGCTGGCCTTTTATTTTCTAAGGTATCGTGATTGGAGCGCATTTAAAACACCATTGACCCTGCCGGTTGCGCTTTTCACCGCGTGGGCGTTTGTTGGATTGTGTTGGGCGCTGGATGTCGGCGCAAGCTTCCATGATATCCGCAGTCATCTCTTGAAATATATCGTGCTGTTTTTATTGCTGACGATTTTTTTTAATTCTCGCGCAAAAGTCCGGTTGTTGTTCTGGGTTATTATCGTGTCGGTGATGATTTCCGGGTTTCATGACATGTATTTTTTTTATGTGGTGGACAAGAATAGCTTTTTGACCCGGATGTGTATTCCCAATCATCAGCTTCCGGTTGGTCCGCTGGGGTTCATGGCCTTGTTTGCCTCAATGCTTGCAGTTCATCTCTTGCGAATCGGGGAGTTTTTTTGGGGTAAATGCGCTTCCGTTTTGTGCCTTGGGGGGCTTCTGTTGATTCTATATGTAACGCAGATGCGCTCGCTTCTGGTCGCTTTGCCCTTTATTGTTGTTGCGCTCTTTTGGGACAATAAAAAAATACTGACGGCGGTGATGCTGGTTGTTGTTTTGGTTTTCTTTGGTTTTTTTACGAAGCTACGGAGTCTGGACAATACTGGATCCTATACCGACAGATTGACTATTAACTATATGTCGTTGCTGTTGATTAAGGAACATCCGATTACAGGAATCGGTTTCAGTATGGAAACCCCGGGGGATTCCCGTTTCGTTGATCATGAGAAACTTATGGATCAGGTTCCCATTGCAATCAAAAATGGTGGCGTTGAATATACAAGCCCCCACAGCATGTGGATTGGACTTACAATACAAACAGGCGTGATCGGCCTGATCTTGTTTCTTGCTGTTTGGGCAACGGGCATAAGAATGTGTGTAAAGCTGATTCGGGATACAGTTTCCCTGGGGAACAGGCTTGTCGGACAACTGATTTTGTCTGCCATTATGTTGTTTTCGGTGTATGGGGTGTTTAATGTAGTATTTATGCACTTTCTTGAGTTGCTCATGTGCGTTTCATTTGCTGTTATTTCCGTCAATGATAGCCAAAATTGCAACAGAGCATGTTTATCTCCTGCGCAGGATTTTCCCCGTGCCTCGTAAAAAAAAAATTGCGGTCGTCGTTCCTAAATATGGCCTCGTTGGGGGAGGGGAGATATTCGTACGCGAATTGACCGAAAGACTCGCGCAGAATGCCACATATGATATTCATGTGCTCGCCAATCAATGGCAGAGCGACTCAAGCCGGATAACCTTTCACCGGATACCGATCATTACCTTTCCCAAGTGGCTCACCACTGTCAGTTTTGCCTGGTTCGTCGAGAGAAAACTCAAGGAGATCAAGCCGGATATTGTCCATGCTCACGACCGTATTTTTAAAGCCGACATCGCTACAGTCCACAGTATTCCGCATCGGATTTGGGTGAAGGAAATTCGTCGCAAGCGGATTCCAAATTTTTTTGATCTGGCGACAAGCTGGGTTGAAAGGAAGATGTTTACTCAGGGAGATTGTAAATACGTCTTGCCTGTTTCCACGCTCGCAGCCAGGAAAAACCGGGAGGAGTACCCTGCGGGAGATTATCTTGTGAAGGTGCTTCATCCCGGAGTCGATGAACGTTTTTTTGTCGCGGATACGCAATTCGGGGTCTCGGTCCGGAAGGAATTCGGGATTTCGGAAAGTGATTTTTTGATCCTCTTTGTCGGCATGAATTTCGAGCTGAAGGGCCTTGACCAACTGTTGGCAATCATGGGCCGGCTACGCAAGAAAAATTTGCCACGGCGCCCCAAGCTGCTTGTGGTGGGCAAGGGCAACCGGGAAAAATATGAACATGTCGCCCGGGGGTACGGCATCCATGACGACGTTCTTTTTGCCGGGATCCGCCATGATATGCCCGCGGTTTATAGTGCTTCCGATATCCTTGTCCTCTTGTCCGGGTTTGATACCTTCGGCATGGTTGTCACCGAAGCCATGGCCTCCGGTTTACCGGTCATTGTCAGCGATAACGTGGGCGCAAGCGATTTGATTCGTGAAGGGAAAAATGGTTTTGTGGTGAACAGGGAGTGGAGTACTGATCAAATCGCCACGAAGATTGTTGAACTTGCTGCAAACGATGAAAGGATGGCGGCGATGTCCCGCGAAGCGAGGCAGGCAGCCGCTGGTCAAAGCTGGGAAGAGGTGGCTGGAAAGGTTGAGGCCGTTTATGAACGTCTTTTGCGGGACAGTGGAGGGATATCTTTATGAAAACGGCACTCATCTCCGGAATCACCGGTCAAGATGGCAGTTACCTTGCTGAGCTGCTCCTTGCGAAAGGGTATGAGGTGCATGGTATCGTCAGGAGGGTCAGCCTGGAAGACCCTGATGTGCGTATGTGGAGAATCAGGCATATTTTAGATGATGTTCATATCCATAGCGCTTCAATGGAGAGTTATGCCTCCATCTTCAATATCATTTCAGAGGTGAAGCCGGATGAGTTTTACCATTTGGCTGCGCAAAGCTATGTGTCCTATTCCTTTGAGGATGAGTTTTCCACCATCAATACCAACCTGAATGGCACTCATTACGTTCTTTCGGCCATAAAGAGAATAGCGCCTGCTTGCCGGATCTATTTTTCGGCGTCCAGCGAGATGTTTGGAAATCCGGAGGAAAGTCCCCAGGATGAAACAAGCAGGTTCAGGCCGCGCTCCCCTTATGGGATTTCCAAACTGGCCGGTTTTGAGTTGACCCGGAACTATCGTGAAGCATATGGCTTGTTTGCCGTTTCCGGTATTCTTTTCAACCATGAATCACCTCGCCGCGGCCGTGAGTTCGTGACCAGGAAAATTTCCAGCGCCGCCGCCAGGATCAAACTGGGAATGGACAACAAGATAGTGCTGGGCAATATCGATGCCCGCCGCGACTGGGGGCATGCCCGCGACTACGTGGAGGCCATGTGGCTGATGCTCCGGCAGGCTGAGCCCGAGGATTATCTGATCGCCACTGGCCAGACACATTCGGTCCGGGATTTTCTGGAAGTAGCCTTTGGTCATCTCGGACTGGATTACCAGCAATATTTGGAGATTTGCGAGGGATTCTACCGGCCGTCAGAGAAAAACGTCTTGTGCGGCAACGCCGCCAAGGCGGGCGAGAAGCTCGGCTGGAAGCCACGGATTAGCTTCGAGGAGCTGGTGCGGGAGATGGTGGAGCATGACTTGCTCTTGCTGGCGGGCAGCCAAAGGACGTAAGACTGATCTTCGTTACGATAGATGCCAGTCCTGTAAAAAAACAAAGAAAATGGAGGAATGCGTGGGGTACCAGGGCAAACTGCTGCACCATTATGATGAGCTGAACACCCGGCAGAGGATCCGCTATCACCTGGCGGATCGCTTCCGTTTTTCGGCGGAGGACCGTTTTTTCTTTGAGGGATGCCGGGGTAATCCGGGTCAGATGTTTTTAGCCGAGCGGCGGGCTCTGTACGAGGCTATTCTCCGGCACCAGCCGCGACATTGTTTTGAAATCGGCACCTATACCGGTGGAGGCAGCACCTTTTTCCTGGCTCATGCGTTTGCCCGGCTCGGTAAAGGAAAAGTGATCACCATGGAGAGCGATGCCTCCTTGCATAAGAGGTGTGTGAACTTTTATCATAAACGGCTCCCCAAGCTTTTTCCCTTTGTGGAGTTCGTGCATGGTGACAGGGTGGAGGCGTTGTCGCCATATATCGGTGACCGGCTTGACTGCTTTTTTTTGGATGGGGCAGAGGATGCCGATCAGACTGTCTCGCAATACCTGTTCTTCGAACAGTTCTGCGATCAGGGCACTGTGATGATGGCCCATGACTGGCACACCGAGAAAATGAAGAATCTGCGGGCGATGCTTCCAGAAGCAGCCATGGAGTGGCGGCTCGAGGTGCGTCTGGACTCGCCGGTGAGCGTGGGATTCGTGGTTATGGTCTGTGAAGGGAGAAAGCAAGGATGACCGACAGCGGCAGCAGGTGGCAGTGCGTTTATAACCTTCCGGCGGTGAAGCCGCCGGTGCGGAAGTTGCGTTTTTTTAATCTCGATCTCCATATCTCGGTGATCGCGGACTTGAAGTATATTTTTGAATATCTGGGGCATGAGGTGGTGGATTGGAGTATTTCCGGTCACACCTGGGTATTTGGCCGGAAGCGGGATCCGGTAGAGGTGGTTAATCAGGGGACCTGGCTTGGTCTGAATCAGAAGATGTGCGACGATTTTCACAGTCGATACAGAGAAGTTCTCGATGGTTTCGACGCGTTCATCGTTACCTATAACGCCAGCTTTGCCCTGCTCTACGAAAAGACCGGCAAACCGATCATTGTGGACAACCCCACCCGTTATGAAAACCCGTTTACCACCAGTCCCGAAAAGTGGCGATGGCTGAACGACTACCTTGCCCGCGGAGTCGATAGCGGTCGGATCACCATTGTCTCCAACAACCGGGGTGACGAGTATTACCTCCGTCATTTTACCGGCATCGCTTCCCAGGTGATCCCCAGCCTGTGCCTGTATACCAAGGCCCAGTATCGCGGTCGCCGGGATGCTTTTATCCTGGTGTCACGGATCCAGCCCGCCCTCCTCCATCGGAGGACACAACGGGTTGTTAATTGGGTAACTGCGATTATGCCGCGAATGGCGGATCGGCTTTTCGTTTATTTTCAAGGGAAGCGGCAGCCACTGATCCGTTCGAGATTTTTAAATCAGCTGCTGCTTAACAAGACGGATGCATTGAAGGATGGTTTTTCGTGGCAGTCTTTTTATGACTTCAAGGGAATAATTCATATCCCGTATCAGGTCAGCACGATGTCCATTTTTGAACAATACTCCGCCAATGTCCCGCTTTTTTTCCCGAGTAAAAAATTTCTGTTTGAGTTGCATACACAGTTTCCTGACAAAGTGCTCAGCGAACTGTCATTTTATCAGGTGAACAGGTTGGACACCTCGGGCCTGGCACCGGATGATCCCAATAATCTTGCGAATGATGAGATCGTCAAGAGATGGATCGATTTGGCTGATTATTATGATGAACTTAATATGCCGTATGTCCAGTACTTCGATTCATTTGAACATCTCGAAAGCTTGTTGCGCGAAGTGGATTGCCGGGAAATAAGCGAAAAAATGCGGGCTTTCAATCAGCAACGGATCGATCGGGTATTCAGGGATTGGGAAAAGATATTGACTCAAGTTGCCAGCTTCACAAGCCCATTTTGACAGTAAAACGGCCTGTCTGTCGTGAAATACTCCATATTCGTTCCCTGTTGCCAGCCACGATTGCCGAGTTCCCTGGGGTGCCAGGAGTGGAGCACCTTGGCATCAAGAATAGCGGATCGGCAATATATCCCCGCCATCACCAGTCGGATGCCCAAGTCCTCATCCTCTCCCCCCCAGCCGACAAAATTTTCATCATAGCCGTTGATGTATTCGATGTCTTCGCGGTGAATGGAAAAATGACCGCCCAGGCTTTGTTTTTTCGCTGAGATCAGGTGGAGTCGCATCAGCCAGGTACGCCGGTTGAATTTGCTTTGTTCTCGCAGGAGATTTTCTTCAGGAAGTGAATTGTATAATTTGACAAGCAGATTGGCGGAAATTTCATCCTGAAAGATAGTAGTGGTCTGCCTTTCATCGAGATATTTGCAATTTCCGGCAACAAAATGTTTTTTTCGGGCGCGCGTGAGGTGCCCCCTGACCGTGCCGGGAAGAATCAGGAAGTCACAATCAAAAAAAATCAGATAATCCCCTGTGGCGGTTCTGATTCCATTATTGCGGGCCGCGGCGACTCTAAATCCTTGTTTCTCCTGCCAGACATGGCGAATGGGGAAATCATAGGTTGCTATTAATTCTCGTAGAGCCTGTACCGTCTCTGCCGACGAACCATCGTCGCTGATTACGACCTCATCAAAATCATCCCGAGAGAACCGTAAAGAATCCAGACAGTGCTTGAGGTGGGTAAGGCGTTCGTAAAAACAGATAATTATACTGGTCATTCGCGTTAGTTACCGGAGGAGCTTGCTGATTTTGTATGCCAGGCGGTGGCCACGGGCGCGGAGGCTTCTTTTGTATGGAGGGATGGTAAAGGGAAGTTTGGTGGTGTCATGGATTGGAATCTTGTGAATCTGCTCCACTATAAAGGGAAAGAGTTGGTATTTGTTGAGAATGAGATTTCTGGCCTCTCTAATAGCAGGGAGCCGTTTTTCCCAGTTTTCAGGCGTAGCGTTTTCGCGGATGGTCTTGATTGCCGCAATGGGGTCATTGATGTCAATAAGGATGTATGCATCCTTTGGAAAATACTTCTCCAGATTGGTGCAGCCGTAGTAGAAAGGGACTGACCAACTCAAGAAACAGTCTGCCAGCTTTTCAGTCCACATGTCGGGGCCGTTGTTGTTTTCAATCGCCAAAGAAAAAAAATAAGGGGCCAAGCCATCCCATTTGTCTTCAATAGGGTGAACAGCTCGGCCGAACAGATCAATAGGGAGGGAACTTTCTTTGACTGTCTCCAGAAAAGCAAGTCGTTGCCAATGACCTGGCAGATCTTTGGCAGCTCCTACAATCCAGGAAAGCAATCTCTTTTTTTGCGGAACTGGGCAACAGGTAAGCTCATCGTATGTTTTATTTATATGCCATGGGATGGCTGGGGGGGAAATGATATATTTTTTGTTGCCGTTGTTGCAGGGAGGATGATGGGTGAATACCTTGGCGAATGGCCCATGTTTTTCCATGACCCAATCGGTAAACCCTTTTTGATAAGGTTCCTGGATTAGCATCCAAATATTTTCTTGCGGACAATGTCCCGAGGTGTGAATCTCCATCCGGTTGTTGAGCATCACAAGATAGTCACATTCTGGGACCGTATTCTGGGTAAAGGTAATACCATCCCATATCCCTTTTTGTCCGGGGGTTTGGCGGAATAAGTTGGGCCAATCCCAATCCTTGACGATGCGTATCAATGTCATTACGCTTTACTCAGCTAGTGAGGATTATTAGAGTTTGTTTTTGTTTTGGCGGTAAAATTTTTCATTTGGATATTGTTGGGCAGAAGGGGCCTTGCAACGCACAGGAAAATCAAACATTCCCTGTATCCCGTCAACAGTCTTCTCGTATTTTTCTCGGAACATGAAGTCTCTATTGAAGCGGCTATATTTGCTGGCGGTCTGGCTGGTTATGTTAGGAATTTTATAGTCGGCTGTTTGTTGAGAAAGGTTTTTAAAGCAGTCAAGATCGGCATTTTGTAATGTCTCTCCAAATTGCTCCATGTAGCGCCAGACAAAATCGCCATCCTCTTCGCCTATTCCTAGCAACCGTTCATCAAAATAACCGAGGGTGTCAAGTTCGTCTCTTGCGATAACAAAGTGTGAAAATGATTGTTTGATCGTAAAAGAGCGGAGTCTGTTTTTTTTCAAAAAATCACTCATTATTTCAATAAAATTGGGATCTGTGATGCTGATGTCATCATTAAGCATGAGAATGTGATCATGGCTGGCATGTATGACAATGGTATTCCACAATTTGGCAACTCCTCTAAATTGAGGAAAGAACACGGGGAAAACTTTCTGCTCTGTCGCGAGAAAACGGAGTATTTTTTTCCTGTATTCTTCGCAAAATGCTAACTGGTGTTCACCGTTTATGGCAACGATGATTTCGATTTCCGGATTGAACTGGCGGAGCTGCGAGAGAAGGGGGATAAAGTATTGTTCAAAACGGTGTCCAAAGGTGGTGATGCCGACACTGATTTTGTCATGTTGTGCCACACTAATGTTGGCCGTTTTGGAAGACATGGGCTGTGGGGTGGAAAATTTTTTCCAGAATCTTTGTAGCCTGTGGGTCAAGGAAAAATTGCGTTCTCGGTGGAGATAGAAAATGGTGCCGTAGGGCGAATTTATATAGGGGGCAGAAGAATATCCCAGTCCCGCGGCA
>Ga0209749_1002763_pt1 | contig 10791 bp, 8 predicted proteins | sample EPASupsiteSAE347_FD_187267 | JGI IMG/M metagenome (GOLD analysis project Ga0209749, IMG submission 187267) | Bioremediated contaminated groundwater from EPA Superfund site, New Mexico - Sample SAE3-47 (SPAdes) (version 2) | ecosystem: Environmental > Aquatic > Deep subsurface > Groundwater >... | reverse complement strand
GAGCCAGCCGCCGGCCAGGAAGAGAAATAGGATGGAGCCAATGCCGTAGCGGATGTTGCCCGTGAGCATCGTTACCAATCCCAGCAGCGCCGGGCCGATGATCGCGGCGAATTTGCCGATCATATTGTAAAAACCGAAAAATTCCGCAGCCATGCCCGCCGGGATCAGGCGGGTATACAGGCTGCGGCTGAGGGCCTGGATGCTGCCCTGGAAAAGGGCGACGCCTGCCGCCAGGGCATAGAAATGCCATTGCGTCTCCATGAAACAGGCAAAAAGGGTAATGAGGCAGTATCCGGCGATAGCGATCATGACGGCCGTCTTGACGCCGAGGCGCACGGAGATCCTGAGATAGAGCAGCGTTGCGGGAAAGGCGATGAACTGCACCATCAGCAGTGCGGTAATGAGGGCGCCGGCAGGGAATCCTATGGACAAGCCGTAGTCCACCGCCATCCTGATGACCGTGTCCACGCCGTCGATATACAGCCAGTAGGCCAGGAGAAACAGGCCGACGATCCGGAGGCGCCGGATCTCGCGGAGGGTGCCCGCCAGTTGCCGCCAGCCCAGGGCGAAGGCGTCCCGGAAGGGCGCGGCGTTTTCGGCCGCCGGTTCTTTAACGAAGATAAAGATCGGGATGGAAAACAACGCCCACCAGATCGCCACTGACAGGAACGAGAGCTTGATGGCGGTGGGTCCGTCGGCGATGCCGAACATGGCGGGCTTGAGGTACATGAGGACATTGACGAGGAAGAGCAGGCCGCCGCCGATATAGCCCAGGGCGTATCCCAGTGACGATGCGTAGTCGATTTTTTGAGGGGAGGCCACGCCCGGCAGGAGGGAGTCGTAAAAGATGTTTCCCCCGGAGAAGCCGACGGAGGCGGTAACATAAAAAAGGACGGCCAGCGCCCAGTTGCCCTGGGCCACCTGCCAGAGGGCGCCGGTCATGATGCAACCGAGGAAGGTGAACAAGAGGAGGAGTCTTTTTTTCACCGCCCCCCGATCAGCCACGGCTCCCAGGAAGGGAGCGCCGGCGGCAATAATCAGCGACGCGGCGGAGTTTGCCAGGCCCAGGTAAAAGGTGCTCTCGTTCGGATTGTCGGGATTTGCCCAGTAACTCTTGAAAAATAGCGGAAAGAATCCCGCCATCACCGTCGTGGCGAAGGCCGAGTCGGCCCAGTCGTACATTGCCCATGACCATATGGATTTCTTCCGGTCGATCATGACGCCTCCGTTCAGAATCTTTCTCCTGCGCCAGAGCATATTTATATATGATCTTAATTGCTTATAAGGGCTAGCTGTCTCCCGCCAGATCCGGCTCGCCGCAATGGCGCAGGATATGGTCCCGGGCCAAATCGCGCAGTCGTAGCGCCGTCTTCCACGGGTCGGCCGTCTTCGCATCTCTCACGGCGCCGGTCTCTATCGGTTCTCCGATCGTGACGTTAATTCTCCCGCGGCGGGGAAAGCGGGTTTCTTCGAGCAAGATGGAACGGGTGCCGCGAATCGCGACGGGAACAATTGGCGTATCCGCCTCGGCAGCCGCCAGAAAGGCCCCCAGGTGAAAAGGCCTCAGCCCCGGCGTCCGGGTGAAGGTCCCTTCCGCAAAAAAGAACAGCGAGCGCCCGGCCCGGGCGGAAACGCAGATGCGGCGGATGTCTTCAATCCCTTTCTGCATCTCGAAACGCTCCACGAATTCCGTCCCGATTCGCCGCAAAAACGTCCGATCGAGAAAACTCTTCGTAAGCTCCACCTTGGCCACAAAGCTGAATTCCAGGGGAATCGCGGCGACGGCGACAAAGCCGTCCAGATAACTGGCGTGATTGGCGACGAGAATACAGGGGCGGTCGCGGGGCAGTTTTTCCGCCCCCTGCACGATAAGCGGCGTAAAGGTAGCACGGGCTAAGAAACGCGCCGCCTTTCTCATGATGGCCCATTGCCAGGAAGGTCGCGTTGCCAGGACCACGGAAATCCAGGTAAAGGGAGCGATCAACCGGAACAGGCTCCAGCAATAGGTGGCAAAGAATCTTTCCCCGGCGGCGCGGCGGATGCGCCGCAACTCCGGTAACAGGCCTTCTCCGGCGATGCGTAGGACCTGCCGCCACGGCGCCGCGGTCTCCTTGCCGAGCCGGCCTTGTTCATATAGTTGTCGATTACCGGCCCGGCGGATTTTCCCGCTGGAGGTCTTGAGGATCGTTCCCGGCGACGCCAAGATCACCTCGTCAGCGGCGGCGCCCGTCAAGTCTATGGCCAGCGCATCGATCTCCTGTCGTAGCGCGTCCAGCCTTTCGGGGGTCTTTTCCCGCGTCTCCGCTACCACGATGAGCCGTTCCGTCCCGGTGGCAGGATCAGCGGCGCCGAACACAGCCACGTTCCCTTTGCGGATGCCGGACAATCCGCCTACTGCTTCCTCCAATTCCTGGGGATAGATGTTTCGCCCGGCGCGGATCAGGATATCTTTTTTACGGCCGGTGATAAAGACATCGCTGCCGGCGATGTAGGCCATGTCTCCGGAATTCAGCCAGTCATCCTGGAAGAGGCTCTCCGTTTCCGGGGCATTACGGAAATACCCGCTCGTAGCCGACGGTCCGCGGAACTGTAATCTTCCCTCGCATCGTTCGGGCAGTTCCCGTCCGGCGTGGTCTAAGATACGGATTTCATGATTCGGCAGGGGACGGCCGCAGGCCACAAAGCGCAGCGCCTTCGCATCCCCATCGCCGGCCGGCACGGCACGGCCGTAGCTCAGGAATGACTCCCGCTGAATGACGTCAATGAGAGGACCGCGGTCGAGAGGAGGAAAAGTCAGGCCTACGGAAGACTCCGCCAAGCCGTAGACCGGCATCATCGCCGCACGGCGGAACCCGTACGTGCCGAATTTACTGCAGAAATCCTCAACCGTTTGGGGACTCACCGGTTCGGCGCCATTGCAGGCCACGCGCCAGGAGCTTAGGTCCAGCCCTTGGAGTCCTGCGGCGTCGATTCTCTTCAAACAGAGTTCATAGGCGAAATTAGGTGCGGCCGAGATCGTTCCCCGCCAGCGATGAATCGCCCACAGCCAGTGCTGCGGCCGGCTGATGAAGCGCAGGGGAGACATGAGCACCAGTTGCGCGGCGTAGTAAAGACTGCTCATCCAGGCGCCGATCAGTCCCATATCATGATAGAGGGGCAGCCAGCTCACGACGATGTCGATGGAACTGACACGTACCGCCTCGCCCATGGCCCGGATGTTGGCAAGCAGGTTCGCATGAGTGAGGACGACCCCCTTGGGGTTGCCCGTGCTGCCGGAGGTGTACTGGAGAAAGGCGATATCGTTACATCCCAGCCTGGGGGCCTGGTAGATGCCCGGCCCTGAGGACAGTTCCGCAACCGTCGGTAGGCTGCGCAGATTTTCGACCTGGGCCTTGAGGGCCTGGGCGAATAATTTGGCCTCCGGCATGATGATCATGACGGAAGCGCCGCAGTTTTTCAGGATGGCACGGTGGCGGCGGAGATGATCTTCTATCTGACTCCGGCGCACCGGCGGATAGATGGGCGCCGGCACACCGCCCGCCAGCAGAACTCCCAAATAAGCAAAAAAGTAGTCCCGTCCCGTAGGCAGCATGATGACGACGGGTTCTCCCCGCTGCAGACCGCCGTACTGCAACCGGGCGGCAACGGCTACCGCTCCCTCCTGCAGTTGTCGATACGTAAGGACTTCATCCTCATCTTCATCGGTGCAGAAACGGATGTGGGGCCGGTCCGGATGGGCCCGGACATGCCAGTTGACGACATCGATCAGCGTCTGGGCGCTATGGGGCGCCGGGTCCACCGTCTCCAGTTCCACCGTCCTGATGATCCGGAGGTCGGCAGGGGCCGTCGCGGGGCGGGCGCTGAGGATGGCCCGCAACAGATCCCGAGGCGTTTCTACGTCCGCTAATACCCGCTCGGGGAGGGCGACGCCAAACCTTTTTTCGATCCGGGCAAGCAGCTCGATCCGCGCCAGGCTGTCCAGTCCCAGCTCGCGGGAGAGGGAACTGTCCAGCGTTACGGACCGGGCGGTAAGCCGGCGCGGATGAAGCTCGTCAACCAACTCCCGCGTCACCATGAGCAGGGCGGCGGCCGAATTATCCAAGTCTTGGGCGTTTTGCCTGCGGCTCATCCGTTTATCCCCTCAGGACCGGTCAAATTGGTTTCCAAGGCCAGTTGTGGCGAGCAAGATATGATCCGACAGCTATTATTGCATAATGTATCATACTGGCTGTGGATGTCAACTGTACGGTTCAAGATGGAAGAGGGGAATGAAAGGGGAACGGGGACAGTTTCAAATCTGTCCCCAACAATTACTTGCGGATTAAAATCTCTTTCTCTTTTTATTCGCGAAGGAGAACTCTCTGGTTTTTGAAAATCCTTTGTTTACCTTTTCCTTATTGTATTTCCGGTCGGCATACTCGATATGGACCCGGCGGCCTTTGAAACCCACTTTTTTAAATGCCGCAATCAGAGGCGCCGCCTGCCCCGCATCGGTTTCAAAGAAAGAGCAGCTTTTCATGACATCAACATTTATAATACGGAGATCCGCTATTTTTGCCGTTTCCATGAGGTATGTTTTAATGCTTTTTGGCGTGAATCTTTCGATCAGCCCCATATTGACGAACAGACGGGCGACGCCGCTACTTCCGTCTCTTTTTTTCAATTCGACGTTGATGTCGGGGGCATCCCGGTAATAGCTTAAAAAGCGGTTAAACTCGGCGGAGACAAAGCGCTGGATGATTTCTTCCTTGCCGATTCCCTGTAGTTGTTCATAGATCGCCGGCAGAAAGGTTTCGATTTCCTGATGTTGAATCTCGGTATTCTTTACTTTTTCGACGAGATGGTAGAGCTGTTTTTCGCAGACTTCACTGCCCGTGGGAATTTTTACCGCCGCAAATTTCTTTCCGATCTGTTTTTCAATCTGCCTGATCTTGAAAATTTCCTTTAAATTGACAATAGCGATGGAAATGCCCGATTTGCCGGCCCGGCCCGTGCGCCCGCTCCGGTGGGTATAGTATTCGACATCGTCGGGGAGATTATAGTTGATGATATGGGTTAAATCCGTCACGTCTATTCCCCTGGCCGCAACATCGGTTGCCACGAGCATTTGCAGATTTCTGCTTCGGAAGCGGTTCATGACGCTGTCCCGCTGGGGCTGAGAAAGATCGCCGTGCAGGGAGTCGGCGTTATAGCCGTCTTTGATGAGGGCATCGGCAATTTCCTGAGTTTCAATTTTTGTCCGGCAGAAAATGATCGCGTATATGTCGGGATAATAATCGGCGATCCGTTTCAATGCTATATACCGGTCCTTGGCATGGACGACATAGTACTGATGGTGAACGTTTTCCGCCCCCGTATTTTTCGCGCCCACCGTAATCGCCACGGGGTTTTTCATATAGCTCTGGGCGATGCCTTCAATTTCTTTGGCCATGGTCGCGGAAAACAGCAAAACCCTTTTACTGTCGGGAGTGCCGGACAAGATGGCGTTCAAATCTTCCTTGAAGCCCATGTTCAGCATTTCGTCCGCCTCATCCAGGACCAGCCAACTGATGGCGGAAACATTGACCTTTTTCCGCTTCAACATATCGAGCATTCTGCCGGGGGTGGCCACAACGATCTGTGCGCCCGCGGAAATCTGCCTGATCTGGGTCAAAATACTGGCGCCCCCATAGATGGGCACAATGTTCAAACCGTCCACATGTTTGGCAAAGTGGTTTAAATCATCGGTGATCTGCATACAAAGCTCCCGGGTGGGGGCCAGGATCAATGCCTGTGTTTTCGATGAAAATTGATCGACCTTTTGAATAATGGGGATGCCGAAGGCCGCCGTCTTGCCTGTTCCCGTATGGGCCAGGGCGACCAGGTCCCTTGTTTCCTGCAAGAGAAAAGGGATCACCTCTTCCTGAACGGGCATAGGGGTTTCGAACCCCATTTCCGTGATGGCCTTTAAAATTCTTTTGTCGATGCGTAATTCTTTAAATGTCATTGCCTTTTTTCCGATCTTTTATTGGCTTTAAGGAGAGTGCAGGAGCGGTAATGCAGGGCTCAACCCGGATACTACGGGGGGTGCGCGGGACAGATATTTGGACTCACCAGATTTTTCCTTATACACTTAGTCGGCAGGGAAAGCAAATCATTATCCGTATTCGCCGAAACATAAGGTCTTTTTGTCTTGACGCGCCGTCGTAATATTTCTTATACTTCCTCATGAATGGAAATAACCGCTCAAGCATCAAACCCGGCGCCCATGTCAAGATCGTCCGGAAGGAGGACCAGCTCAGCGGTAAGCTGTCCGAGGGCATCGTCAAGGATATTCTCACCAAATCGCCCACTCACCCCCACGGCATCAAGGTGCGTCTGCAAAGCGGCATCGTCGGCAGGGTCAAAGAAATCATGACTGCCGGAAAATGAAGATATATGTCGATGCGGACGGATTTCCCGGCGCCCTCAAAGGGCTGCTGATCAGGGCCGCCAACCGGTTGCAGGTGCCCCTGGTTTTTGTGGCCAATAAAAAGTTGAAATATGAATCATCGGCCATTATTTCAAGCATTATCGTTCCCGAAGGGCCTGATATTGCCGACGATCGTATCGTGGAGATGGCACGGCCGGGAGACTTGGTGATCACGGCCGACATCCCCCTCGCCGACCGGGTGGTTGCCAAGGGCGCCTTCGCCCTTGACTATCGGGGGAAGCTCTATACGGAGGACAACATCAAGGACCGGCTGGCGCTGCGCGACCTGCTGTATGAGCTGAGAGACGGCGGCATGATAACGGGCGGGCCGTCAATGTTCAGCAAAAAGGACTGCCATACCTTTGTCAACCAGCTTGACAGCTTATTGACGAGACAATTGAAAACTGAAAGAGAAGATGTTCAAGAAAACTTGACAGTCGGTATTACTAAGTAATATATAGCTACAGTCCGCAGGAGTGCATCCATGAAAAAGAAGGAAGGAATCATCACCTTCAAGGTTAACGGCGACCTGTTAGAGGTCATCAAAAACATACCCAACCGCTCCGAGTTCATCCGGGCGGCGATCATGACGGCCCTCGAGAGCGCCTGCCCCCTTTGTAACGGAACGGGTCTCCTGACGCCAAAGCAAAAGGAGCACTGGGAGAGCTTCACCCGGGACCACGCCGTCAAGCGCTGTGAGGATTGCGATGAACTCTTCATCGAGTGCGCCAAAGCAGATTAGGGTTGCATATGAAAAAAAATATAGTTTTTTTCATGACTTTGTTTTTCATGGCGGTTTTTTACCAGCCGGCCTGGGGACAGGGCGAAAAGGCTAAAATTCCCGTATTTGTGAGCATCCTTCCCCAGGCATATTTTCTCGAACGCATCGGCGGGTCTCATGTGGATGTCGAGGTCCTCATCGGGGCCGGGCAGTCGCCTCACAGCTACGAACCGACGCCGAAACAAATGGCAAAACTCGCCACGGCCAGGGCATTTTTCAGCATCGGCGTGCCGGTGGAAAAAGGCATTTTGAGAAAAATCAGGCAGTCCCACAAACAGCTCGTAATCGTGGCGACCCAGCAGGGGATCACTTACCGCTATCTCGCCGGCCATGATCACGAACACGGCGAAGCGCATGGAAAAGGCCATAAGTCAGAGGGGAAAAAAGAGCCGGACCCCCATATCTGGATGGCGCCGAAGCTCGTCAAGATCCAGGCCCGGAATATATATGAGGCCCTGATCCGCCTGGACCCCGCCCACAAGCAGGAGTATGCGTCGAACCTGCAGGTATTTGAAGCTGATCTGGACCGGGTGGATGCCAGGATTTTCCGTTCTCTTGCCCCGCTCAAGGGGAGGAAGATGTATGTCTTTCATCCGGCCTTCGGATATTTTGCCGACGCCTACGGGCTTATTCAGGTTCCCATCGAAATCGAAGGCAAGGAGCCGGGGGCCAGGCAATTGTCCAAGCTCATCGATAGGGCAAAGAAGGACAGGGTTAAGGTCATATTTGTACAACCGCAGTTCTCGGCAAGGAGCGCCGAGGTGGTGGCGAAGGCTATCGGGGGGGTTGTGGTTCCCATCGATAACCTGGACAGGGATTATCTTGCCAGTCTGGACAGAATCGCCTCTGCCGTAGAGCGGGGGCTCCGTTAACAAAAGATGATGCGTAACACCCTTGTTTCCTTCCAGAATGTAACCTTTTCCTATGACGGGGCGGCCGTTCTGGAGGAGGTGAATTTTACGATTCAGGAGCGGACCTTCATCTCCATTGTCGGTCCCAATGCCGGCGGTAAGACGACGCTGCTGAAGCTCATGCTGGGCCTTCTCAAACCTTCCCGGGGAACCATCGAGGTCTTCGGGCAGCCCCCCGAAAAGGCGCGCCCCCGAATCGGCTATATGCCCCAATACGTTCAGTTCGATCCCAACTTTCCCGTGACCGTTCTCGACGTCGTCCTCATGGGCCGTCTCGGCAACGGCGCGCGTTTCGGTCCCTACGGGAAAGCCGACCGGGCAATCGCCATTGATGCCCTGCATAAACTGGAGATGGACAAGGTAAGGAATCGTCCCTTCATGGCCCTGTCCGGGGGGCAACGCCAGCGGGTGCTCATCGCCCGCGCCCTGACCGCGGAACCGGAACTCCTGCTGTTGGACGAACCGACGGCCAATGTGGACATGGCGGTGGAAACGGAACTTTTTGAGCTTCTCCATGCCATGAGCGAGACCATAACGATTGTCGTCGTCAGCCACGACCTGGGATTTGTTTCCCAGTATGTACAGAGCGTGGTGTGTGTAAATCGCCGGGTGATGGTCCATCCCACCACTGCCGTTACGGGCGAGGTGATCAGCGCCCTCTACGGAGCGGACGTCCGCATGGTGCGGCATAATCACGGTGTTTAAGGGGGGGGAAAGGATAAAATGGGCGCTTTTCTTGCGGATCTGCCGCGGTATCCCTTTCTCCAGTACGCCCTCCTCACCGGCCTGCTGGTGAGCGTCGCTTGCGGTATCATCGGCAGTTATGTCGTTACGAGGCGCATCACCTATATTGCCGGGAGTATCGCCCACACCGTCCTCGGCGGTCTCGGCGCCGCCCGCTATTGCCAGACGGTCTATCAATGGGAGTGGTTTCACCCCCTTTACGGGGCGGTCCTGGCCGCCCTCGTCTCGGCGGTGATCATCGGCGTGGTGAGCATGCGGGCGCGGCAGCGGGAGGATACGGTCATCGGCGCCCTCTGGGCCGTCGGCATGGCCGCCGGCATCCTCTTCATCTACAAGACCCCCGGTTACAACGAAGACCTCATGAGCTATCTCTTCGGAAGCATCCTCATGGTCTCCCCCCAGGATCTCTGGATGATCGCCGGTCTCGATGTCCTGGTCGTGATCGTCGGCGTCCTCTTCTACAACCAGTTCCTCGCCCTGTGCTTCGATGAGGAATTCGCCCGCCTCCGGGGCGTTCATGTCGAATTTTATTACCTGTTGCTCCTCTGTCTCACGGCCCTGACCGTAGTCCTTCTCGTTACCGTCGTCGGCATCGTCATGGTCATCGCCCTCCTCACCCTGCCCGCCGCCGTGGCCGGGGAGCTAACGAAAAGGTTATGGCACATGATGGCCCTCTCCACGGTGCTGACCGCCCTTTTTACCACGGCCGGCCTCGTGGTGAGCTATGGTCCGGACCTCCCCGCCGGGGCGACCACCATCGTCATCGCCGGGATCACTTATCTCCTCGTGGTGTCGGGATTAAGGATCTTCAGAGTCCGGCGTTGAAGCCATCAACGGTTTATTTCTGTGCCAGAATCAACGGTAAAAAGGTGGACCATTCTCAACGATATTATCGGGCCATGTTTCAAAAAAAACTACCCTAAAAAACAATGCGAATTGCCTCAAATTAAATCTTACCCAAGGAGGTGAATAAAAAGGATCGTTGACTCATAATTCGATATTACCGAATCCCGACTATTTGACGGAGGGTTGAATATGAGTCCGCAATCGAAAAAAGAATACACGGAAGCCACACATCAACGCTATAAAAATGCCTCTCACAAGGGGAAAACCTTCATTCTGAATGAGTTCTGTGCAACCTCCGGCTATCATCGTAAATACGCCATTCAACTCTTGCGGGGCTTCAAGCGCTTTACGAAACCCAAAAGAAAGAAACGAGGTCCAAAACCTGTTTATCAGAAGGAAGAGATCATCGCCCCCCTGAAGCATATCTGGCTTACGGCAAATCTTCCCTGCTCAAAACGACTAAAAGCCATTCTACCGATCTGGCTGCCTGGATATGACCAACTATATGGCAAACTTGCTCCTGAAGTGACAAATGCCCTGCTGAGCATATCACCAGCAACCATAGACAGGCTTCTTGCTCCTGCCCGAATCCAAGTGAATAAACGCGGTCGCTCAACGACGAAGCCGGGAACTCTCTTGAGAAAACAAATACCCATCCAAACCAATCAATGGGACGAAACAAAACCAGGATTCCTCGAAGCCGATACCGTTGCCCATTGCGGCGATTCCATGGCCGGGATGTTCATCTTTACCCTCGACACCGTCGATATCGCTACCGGATGGACCGAGCAACGGGCCGTCTGGGGAAAAGGTGAAACCGGCATCCTGGAACAAATCAAAGATATTGAAAAATCCCTGCCGTTTCCTCTCCTCGGCTTCGATTCCGATAACGGCTCAGAGTTTCTAAATTATCACCTATTGCGCCACTTCTCGCAAAGAAATCAACCCGTGTGCTTCACCCGTAGCAGAGCCTATCACAAAGACGATAACGCGCATATCGAGCAGAAAAACTGGACCCACATCAGGCAATGGATCGGCTATGAAAGGTTAGATAATCA
>Ga0209749_1002758_pt1 | contig 10799 bp, 9 predicted proteins | sample EPASupsiteSAE347_FD_187267 | JGI IMG/M metagenome (GOLD analysis project Ga0209749, IMG submission 187267) | Bioremediated contaminated groundwater from EPA Superfund site, New Mexico - Sample SAE3-47 (SPAdes) (version 2) | ecosystem: Environmental > Aquatic > Deep subsurface > Groundwater >... | reverse complement strand
CGCAAGCCCCGGTAGGCGAAATTCTCAGCACGCACGGCGTGCGAGAAGGGGAGGCTCCGACAGCTCTGCTGGTGGAGGGGGCGACGCAAGCCCCGGTAATTGACGAGTATGTAGTCAATTACGAGGAATATGCAGGTCTCGGGAGCGGCTCCATAGGGTATCTCGGCGGGAGCGCCTATGCGAATACATTCGATATCGTGGAATATATTGCGAAGATAAAAGAAGGTTTGCTGCCTGTTTCTGCGAGAAAGACGTTTTCCATAAAAGAAAGGCTATGCTATGATTTTTTAATGAAACTTTTTGGTATGAACCTCGATATCGGGCAGCTTAGCGCAAAGCATCATGTAAGCGCATACCGGTATTTATTGCCTGAAATTTTATTTTTCAGGTTAACGGGCGGGCTGGAGAAACATGGAAACATCCTGACCCTTACCAAAAAAGGACAATACTACTGGGTTCTTATGATGCGGGAATTCTTCATCGGCGTAAATAACTTCAGGGATTATTGCAGGGCGCAATCGAAGGCTGGCTGATGAGGGGTCCGGCGTAATGAAAAAAAACATTTAAGGTTGCCGGGAAGATGCCGGAAGAAGAGGAAGGATTGCATTTAAAAATGCCTGGAAATTGATGACAGGAAAAAATTGGGAGGAGAGAAAGAATGAAGATTAGATTTTTAGGGGCGGCGAGGACGGTAACCGGTTCATGTTATCATATGCTGGCGGATGGTTTGCAGATGCTTGTGGATTGCGGGATGTATCAGGGACGGAATTCCGATGAGGTAAACAGGATTCCTTTCAATTTTGACCCGGGGCAGATAGATTATCTCCTGCTCACCCACGCACACCTCGACCATTCAGGCTTATTGCCGAAACTTGTTGCGGACGGATTTAAAGGAAAGATAATAACTACTTCGGGTACTGCTGAACTTATTGATATAATGCTTCTCGATTCTGCTCATATCCAGGAAAAAGATGCGGAATGGATGACAAAAAGGTCATCCAGGGCCGGAAAGGATGAGGTGTTTGAGCCCCTTTATACCGAGGAAGATGCAAAAAAAGTCATTCCTTTTATCAAAAAAGCGGATTATGGGGAAATAGGGCAACCGGGTAGCGGAATAAAATACAGGTTTGTAGATGCAGGCCATATTCTCGGTTCCGGTTCGCTGGAGGTCTGGTATAGTGACGGAGACAAAGAGAAAAAGATTGTTTTTTCAGGTGATATCGGCAAAAACGGCAACCCCATCATTAATGACCCTCAACATATAGAAGAAGCCGATTATGTGCTCGTTGAATCTACCTATGGCAACAGGCTCCATAAGGGCATGGAGGAGAGCATTGATGAAATGGTAGAGGCCATTAAAACGACCTTTAAGAGGGGAGGCAATGTTCTCATACCTGCCTTTTCTATAGGGAGGACGCAGGATATCCTCTACAGGTTGAATAAGCTTATAAAGGAAGGGAGGCTCCATGACCTCGATGTATATGTGGATAGTCCCCTTGCCGATAAGGCTACAAAGATCTATATGGCACACCCGGAATATTTTGATGCCGAAGCGGTAACGGTATTCAAATTCAGGAGCAGTGAAGGCATGAAACTCCACTTTACAACGACAGTCGAGGAATCGCAGAAGGTAAATAAAATAAAATCGGGGGCAATCATTATTGCAGGGAGCGGGATGTGCGATGGCGGGCGGATACAGCATCATTTCAAGCACAATATATGGAGGCCTGAGTGCAGTATTATCTTTTCAGGTTTTCAGGCGAAGGGAACCTTGGGACGGCATATTGTAGATGGGGCAAAGAGCGCGCGAATTCTCGGCGAAGAAATGGCCATAAGGGCAAGGGTCTATACCATTGGCGGTTTTTCGGCGCATGCCGACCAGAAAGAGTTGCTCGAATGGCTCAGCTCATTTACGAATAAACCGAAGGTGTTTATAGTACACGGCGAGGAAACCGTGTGCCTTGAGTTTGAAAAGGTGGTAAAGGAGAAGCTTGGCCTCGAGACATATGTTCCGCGCAAGGGAGAGGAGTTGGAGATATAATTAAGAATTAAGAATGAAGAATTGAAATTTGCAATAGTTTGAATATGGATTATCGTTTAGTCCGTAGCAAGAATAGAAAAAGAACCATGACCATTCTGATTAAACCGGATGGAACAGTTGAAATGCGCGTACCATACAAGACGCTGCAAAGGGATGTGGACGCCTTTTTTAAAGAGAAATCACCATGGGTTCAGAAAAAGCTTATGGAGAGGAGAAAACGGGTGGAAGGCGAAGCCGCTCAGCCAAAACAGTTTATCACCGGTGAAATATTTTTCTATCTTGGCGAAAGGTATCCTTTGGAAATATGTAATATGAACGGGAGTAGGGCGCCGTCCCTTTCTTTGTCCTACGGAATATTTTTGCTTGATGAAAAGAAGGCAGGCGAAGCGCAGGCTATCTTTATAAAGTGGTATAAAAAGAGGGCGAAAGAGTTATTCGCTGAAAGGGTCTATCATTACAGCAGACAGCTCAGTCTTTTCCCTGAGGACATCAGGATAACGAGTGCACAGTACCGTTACGGTTCCTGCTCAGCACGGAATAATCTGTCTTTTAGCTGGAGACTTATGTTAGCCCCGCTGCCGGTGATCGATTATATCATTATTCATGAACTTACCCACATTAAAATCAAGAACCATTCAAAGAAATTCTGGGAATCAGTGGGTGCTTCAATGCCCGATTTCAGGACGCATAAACGATGGTTAAAAGAACATGGGTATTCCTTGAAACTCTGAAGCTGTGAAAAATCTGAATCCTGCCGGAATGCGTGCTCCCGCTATCAAGCAATCCGGCCGGCAATTGATTGCGAAGTGTTACAAGAATGGGAGGTTAATGCTCATTGGGTTACAGAGAATTCATCCCCTGTGTCGCCTCCGGTGTCCCTGACGATGAACGAATACCCTTTGTTTGTTCTGGTTCCCACAATATAACGGAAATAATAGCCGGTTTCTTTAAAGAACCGGCTTTGTCCGCCACTCCCGGCAGTAATGACGTAAATAATGCCATCACTCATGCTCCGGTTATAGATGTGATCATGGCCTGAAACTACGAGAGAAACCCCTTTTTGAACAAAAAGTCGATGAAGCTGGTCCCTTGCAGTTTCATATCGGTCGAGGCCGTGGAGGTGCACTACAGGAAAGAGCGGTTCATGCAGGAATACGAACTTATACCGGAACGGCTTTTGCAGTTCTGCCTTTAACCATGTAAGCTGTTCCCCGGTTATCATGCCCTCCTCGCCGGGAATCTCCGTGTTCAAAATAACAAATAGCGTATCTCCATAAGAGAAGGAATAGTATAGCCTGGGGAAGAATTTAAGGTATACGGCAAGCGACTTCTTGCCTTTAATGTCGTGGTTTCCAGGTGCAAGGTGCAGCGTTTTGCCGGTTCCTGTGATCTCGAGGAATTTTATCCACTGGCTGGATTTTCCGGGATTGTGAATGGCATCACCAACATGGATGATAACCTTTATGTTTTGTTTCTCCACTATCTTTATGAAATCAGGGTAAACCGAATCCGGCGATCCTGTATGCGTGTCGCCGATGATGGCAAAAGATGTTAATTCTGCCGATGCAAGGAGAGGACATATAAGGAAAAAAAAGGTGATAAGGAGCAAGAGCTTCCTGATTCTTATAATTCGGGGGTCTTCGGATGGTTTATGTTTCATTTTCATGCGTCTTATACAAGGGTTCATGAGTTTAAGGGTTCATGGGTTCGAGGTTTATGTTTCATTTTCATGCGTCTTATACCAATTTACCTTCATTCGTATAACTTCGTTGACTTTGTCCGGGTACCCTCCGGGTGTTGTTTTTCAATCCAAACAGGTAAACCCGGATTTTCCATTAGGATGAGCACCGCTTCTAATGACGTATCCGGGATAATTAATATACATCAACAGAAGGAAAAAAGGAATATATCCATATTTGAGGCGCACAAGCGACTTGGGCATCGACAAGGGCTTGGCTTGGAGAGTCAGCTTAACCCTTTGAAAAGCGTTGACAATTAAGCGAAATAAACGTTATTTTCTAAAGGTTTATGGATAGAACTCTTCTTTTGAATGCAACGTTCGAACCTTTAAACGTATTGTCCTGGAAAAAGGCGGTAACCCTTCTCTATCTTGGTAAAGTTGAAATTATAAAAGAGTACGAAAAAGAGATAAAAGGGGTTTCGATTACAATAAAGCAGCCTTCTGTTATAAGACTTCTGAGGCTTGTCCGGGGTAACCACACGAATGTTAAATATTCGAGAAGAAACATATTTTTAAGGGACGACTATATCTGCCAGTATTGCGGAGAAAGATTCGACCCGAAATTTCTTACGTGTGATCACATCATACCGAGATCGAGGGGAGGGATAACGGAGTGGTCGAATATTGTGACTTCATGCAACCGGTGCAACCTGAAAAAGGGTGATAAACTGACGGATGAGGTCGAAATGTATCCGAGAAAAAGGCCTTCCCGGCCGAACGGGTTTTATCTGCTCATGTTGCATGTGGGCCTGAAGGTATTTCCGGAGCATTGGAAAGATTACGTTTTTATGAGGGACTAAGATGGATAGAATATGGGCGCCATGGAGAATGGAGTATATCAGCAGTACCACCGTTAAGGGTGAAAAGAAATGTTTTCTTTGTATTGACGGCAAGGATGACGAAAAGTTGTTCGTTGTCGGCAGAAAGGGCACGGCATTTGTTATCATGAACAGATTCCCTTACACAAACGGACACGTCATGGTTGTTCCGGTAAGGCATACGGGGTTGCTCGAAGGATTAACCGGTGAAGAGATTATGGACATGATGGGTCTTGTACAGGTTATGACTACTATTTATAAGGAAGAATTCAAGGTGGACGGCATCAACGTCGGGATAAATGTGGGAAGGGCCGCCGGAGCCGGACTTGAAGAGCATATACACATTCACATGGTCCCGCGCTGGTTCGGTGATGCGAATTTTATGGCCGTTGTCGGTGAAACGAGGGTTATCTCTGAACACATAGAGGCAACATACGAAAAGCTGAAGAGAAAATTTATTGAAAAGGTTTTTTGATTCGTCTCCTCCTCTCTTGCATCCTCATGATCTGGTTTTAACCTTTACCGGAAAGACAGCAGACGAACTTGCCCTCCCGGAAAGGGCAATTATCGTCTTTGATGCCGGAGATCTGAAGCGTGTATTAAATAAGAAAAAGCACAGGCTTATCGATGCATGGTTGAATTTTCGCTGGCTATACAGGATTGAGAATAGCGGCACGATTGTTACAAGGTCATACTTCGGGGGTCCCAATATCGCTGCACTTGTGGAAGAACTTACGGCCTTTGGCGTGAAAGAATTTGTAATCTGGGGTTATGCCGGCGGGATTGACAGCCGCCTTAAACCGGGTGATGTAATAGTTGCAAATGCCGCATTAAAAGAAGATGGCGTGTCTTTTCATTATGCTGACGATGAAGATGATTTTGTCTATGCAGATTGGTCAGCAGAATGGGAACAATATACCGAAGAGTGGGGTTTTAGGGAAGGCATAATCTGGAGTTGTGATGCAATCTACAGGGAGACCCGGGAAAAGGTCAGAAAACATCGCAAAGCCGGCATCTCTGCCGTTGAAATGGAAGTGGCCTCTTTCTATTCAGTGTGTAAATTCAAAGGGGTAAAGGGTATTGCCTTTTTAATTGTTTCGGATCTTTTGGGTGATGAGGGATGGACAGGTAGTTTTCATACAAAGCCCTTTAGGGAAGGCGTTAAAAAACTGTCAAAGTTTATGCAGGAAAGAGTTATTAAATAAGACTGATATTGAATTTATCCTGTAGAATTAGAGATTGTACATGATGTCCGCGTCTTCGGTTATAATCTCCTCAACGAAGACAATCTGCCCGTTTCTTTGAAGCAGGTTTGCTTCATGCCTGTTTACCCATCTTTTTTCACCGTTTTTTAAACACACATTCAGCATTGCAACCTCCTCCTCCTGGTTAATATATTCTCTGCAAATATTTAACATAAAGTATCCCCCCCCTTTTTTTTCGGTATAGAGATTGTTGATTTATTATATCGGCCGATTTTTACATAGCGATCTATTGCATTGAAATGAAAATGTTCCTGATCGACCATTAAAGGTGATGAAGCGAACATAGGATGAGAAAACATATTTTGTATCACCGTATCTTTTCGACGAGATGAAAGTCAACCGGGGCTGTGCGGTACACGATGTTATCTGCCCCGGTTGTGTGGGAGAGACAAACGAACAAAAAGTTTTATTGTGGGGATAATTTATATAAATAGTATTTAATGGTTCAAATAAAATGGGCCGAAGAAGCCGAAAAAAGTGTCGGTTCCGACATAAAACGATGTATTTAGGATTTATTTTCCATAAGAGGAGCGATCACCAGTTCCTTGAACCGCTGATAACCGGTTCTGCCCAGACAAAAGGGAGTTGAAATACCTGCCAGAAAAACTTCCGCTCCGCGGGATTTTGTTGTCCATGACTGGATATGATGCCGGTTGATTATCAGGGAACGGTCGAGAACAGCAAAGACATTCTCCGGGAGACGTCTCTCCCAGTCCTTCAGCGAAAATCGTACCATGTATCGCATGCCTTTGATATCAATGACAATCGTATAATTTTTATCGGCAGTGATGGCGGCAATTTTCATAACGGGAAGAAAATGATTTTTCTTTCCTGTGTTCAAAAATACCCGGTCTGACTGGGAGAGTGATCCTCCCATTTCCCCTGGCGCATAGGTTTTTGATGTTATCCGTTTCAGCGACCCCTCCAGTCGCCCGGGATCAACAGGTTTTACAAGATAATCAAGGGCGTTTACCTCGAAAGCCCTGATGGCAAACCGGTCATAGGCTGTTACAAAGATAACAAACGGCGGGTCTTCCAGTCTTTCCAGGAGATCGAATCCGGAACCGCCGGGCATCTGGATATCGAGGAAGATAAGGTCCGGTCTTGTTTCCGTGATCATTTTCTCCGCCTCGTCGGCGTTCCGGGCTTCTCCGGCAATACGGACATTCCAGTGTTTTCCCAGAAGTCCCCGCATCTTTTCCCTGGCGAGCCGTTCATCGTCCACGATGAGGACGGATAATTCCCGTTCAGGATTATTGTTCACCGGTTCCTCCTATCCGTGGAATCTCCACAGTGACGCATACCTGCTTTTCCTGTTCACCGATATGCAGGCGGTACCGGTCACCGTAGGTAAGTTGGAGTCTTTTGCGGATATTCTCAAGCCCTACTCCTCCATTGCCGTTTTCATTGTTTCTCCGGATCCATCTCCCCGTGTTTGACACCGTAATCTCCATAGATTCGCCGGACTCCCGGCAGGAAACTTCAACCTCAAGGGGCATGGGAGAGGTTTTCATCCCGTACTTGACGGCGTTCTCGACGAGGGGTTGGATGAGGAGTTCCGGTATCATGGCATCGTGGAGCGTATCGGGTGCTTGCACAGAGACGACAAGGTTATCCTCAAAACGGACCTTTTCAAGATCGAGATAGCCTTCAATTACTGCCAGCTCTTCAACGAGGGGGACAAAACCCGATTCCCCTGATGTAAGTGTGGAACGGAGGTAACGGGAGAGCTGACGAATCAGCTTGGTGATGCGTCCGGGATCGCTCTCCGAAAGGGCATCAAGGGAGTTTAAGACATTGAAGAGAAAATGGGGATTGATCTGGTATCGGAGGGCTTCCAGCTGCGCCTGTACGAAGAGCCGTTGCGCTTCCTCTGCCCGACGGCGTTCTTCCTCGTTCTGTCTTTGCTCCGTGATGTCGTCCAGGATGCCCTGAATCCTGACGACCCTTCCCTCGCTGTCCCGATGCGCCCTGATATAGAGGGACCCGATGCGCCCGGTTCCATCCCTTTGGTGAAAGGCGATCTCGAAGTTTCTCACCATACCGTGCGTCCGCAGTTCTTCGAGAAGGACAGCCCGTCTGTCCTGTGAATAGTACCGGGTAACGTTGGTGCCGATGATCTCCGAAGGGGAGTCGTAACCGAGAAGCAGCGCAAGGGCAAGATTGGCGTTCAAGAGAGTACCGTCGGGATTGGTGATGAATATCCCTTCCACGGCGTTTTCGAAGATCCCCCTGTACAGACGTTCCGCTTCTTCCAGGGCTTCCCGGTTTTCTTCGAGGCTCTCTGCCATGGTGTTGAGGCCCCGGGCAAGCTTGGCAATCTCATTATTACCCTTAGTTTCCAGTCTTTTGTAAAATAGACCGGTTCCGATCTCCCGTGCAAAAACCATGCACTGCTCAAGTCTCCTGAGAAAAGGGTCAACCAGCATAAACACGGAGACAGAGATAAATAAAAGCATTATGATCAATGTTATTATTGTAATGTTTCTCACTGTCTGTATGGGGGCAAGAACATCCTGCAACGGTTGTTCAATAACAAAGAGAAATTCCGGATCGGATGTTCTAAGGAACGCAACCAGCCGCACACCGCCCTTTGAGGAATATTGGACAAATCCCTTCTCCTGGGTCATGAGTTCCGAAAAAGCCGGTATTTCGGGTGGCATATAGGGTTTAGCCGCCATGACATTGGGAACCTTCCATCCTTCCGGCAATGTTGCATCCAGCTCCGGATCGAAGAAGTATGCTTTTCCTCCGTGAACGTACTCCTGGGGACGTATAAAGTAGTCGTTGAAATAATCTAGATCCAGTACTGCACGCAGGACGGCGATTACCTTACCATGGTTTCTGACAGGCACACTGATAACAATGATCGGTCGGCCCGTTCCATGGCTTAAGAATATCTGGGACACTAACGACCTTCCTATAAGAACTGAATGAAAATCAGCCCTTCTGTAAGTAGCCTGTTGTAGAATGGGATGGTTGATGCGGTTCGGAAACGAAGATGCAATGCACCGGGCCTCCCTGTTGAAAAGATTAATTGATTGGAACACTTTAGTTCTATTCACGATTTTCTGAAAATACCGATTAGCCTCGTTGACAATGGCGCGGTTCTCCGGAAAAACCGCAGCCTGACGGACCAGGGACAGTTCTCCCAGGAGTTGCATTTCTGTCTTAAACATGTCAAGCGCGATCTGACTTTGCTTGGCTATCAATGCAACCTTTATCTCCATCTCTTTCTTTGCAACCGACTCGAGCTGTCGCTTTGCACATACATAAGTGATCGCCGAAGACAGTAGAACACAGGTAAGAATCATCAATCCCACCACAATGAGGAGTTTGCTGCGGAAGCTTATATTCATGAAAAATTGCTTTAATTGAAAGAGGCAGGGTTCCATTCACATAATATTTCTGATAATTTTGCCTTTTCGGTGGCAGGGGTTGAAAGTAAAATGTGCCCAATTAACCGAACAACGTGACGAATTAGATATGTAGTCGAAAACTGTCAGCAAAAAAGGGAGGCGGGGAATCTGTGACAGGTATCTACCCTTTGCTTGACAATTATTTATCGAAATGAGAAGATTAAGCGGGTGGGGAAAATGGGTTTTGTCCATAATGATTCCTTGCATATAGCGCACAGTGGATTAGGGCGACCTCTGCAATTACACGATGACTTGATTCTCTATGTAACAAACATCACAGGTAAAGTTTTTAACTTATGACTTTTCGCAGAAAACTACTTTTCGTATTCTCGTTGATTGGTTCGTCAGGCGTTTTTCTGTCATCATTTTTGACTTACAGATCGGCGAAAAAGAGGCTCGAATCGGCGGCCAGGACAGAAATGGAACATGCCGTGGCTTTGATCGCACAACAAAACAAGATTATCCTCGACATCTTCAAGGTCGATCTTTTGCTCATGGTTGATCTGCCCTTGATCAAACAAATTGCCGGCGCACCGGATAACTCCCCCCTCGTTAATGAGACATGCCGATATTTTCAGAAAATTGCGGAAAAAACCAAAGTGTTCCAATCAATCAATCTTTTCAACAGGGAGGCCCGGTGCATTGCATCTTCGTTTCCGAACCGCATCGACCTTTCCGTTATACAGCAGGATGTTTGTAAAAGAGCTGATTTCCTTGCCGCGCTTACCGGGAAGGTCTCTGTCTCACAGATACTGATAAGCCGGGGAACGGGTCGGCCGGCCATTGCCATCAGCATACCTGTCAGAAACCATGGTAAGGTAATCGCCGTCCTGCGTGCAGTACTGGATCTCGATTATTTCAACGACTACTTTATACGTCCCCAGGAGTACGTTCACGGAGGAAAAGCATACTTCTTCGATCCGGAGCTGGACGCAACATTGCCGGAAGGATGGAAGGTTACCAATGTCATTGAAAACAACCAATATAAACAACCGGAGATACCTATCCCGACCGAACTTCTTTCACAGCCAAGGGGTTTTATCCGGTATTCATCTAAAAAAAGGGGGCAGCTTGCCGCTTTTTACAAGACCCCGGAGCCTGAATGGTTCTTTGTCGTTGAAAGGCCGGAACAAGATGTTCTCAGACCCATCCGCAGCATGGGGCACGTAACCACGGTTACTCTTGCGACGATGCTTTTTGCTGTCTCGGCAGGCGTTTCCCTTGTTGCCCGTCCTCTCCTTAAGAGGCTCGGACAGTGCATGACCATGGCACAGGAGCTTGAATCCGGACACCTGGACCGGCGTGTAAAAATACGAGGTAGTGACGAAGTCGCCAAGCTTGCCCGGGGCCTCAACACCATGGCAGAGAGCCTCGAAGAAAACCGGGAAGCCCTGGAGGAAGCGGAACGTCTGTACAGGGGGATCTTCGAAAACGCCGTGGAAGGGATATTCATCACCAATCCCGACGGTACTCTCTTGAACGCCAATCTTGCCCTTGCGCTGCTTCTCGGTTACG
>Ga0209749_1002757_pt1 | contig 10801 bp, 9 predicted proteins | sample EPASupsiteSAE347_FD_187267 | JGI IMG/M metagenome (GOLD analysis project Ga0209749, IMG submission 187267) | Bioremediated contaminated groundwater from EPA Superfund site, New Mexico - Sample SAE3-47 (SPAdes) (version 2) | ecosystem: Environmental > Aquatic > Deep subsurface > Groundwater >... | reverse complement strand
AGACCCTTTCTATGCCGAGTTTTCTTAGGAAAGGAAATAATACTGAATCTTAATTTCAATTAGATATTTTGACCCTTTTCCACAACCAGTACCGGATCGAATCGGCGCGCTTGCGAGGGTATGACTATGCGCAGGCCGCCTGGCAGCCGCGCTACCCTCGTTACATCGCTCCGCAGTGTAACGAAAAACACTTGATATTTAGAATATAACTGATAAAATATTCCATTACGCGCAACCGTCATAAAATATTCGAAACTGACTACCCATATCATGTAACTTGCACAGTCGTTGATTGGCTGCCGCTGTTGGAAGCGTACTGTATAAAACAAGTCATCATTGACTCCATGAAATATTTACAAAAAGAAAAGGGTGTGAAGATTTTTGCTTATGTAATAATGCATAATCATATCATCAAGCAATCCGGTAAAGCATGTCGCACAATTCAAATCATTCACAGCCCGGAAAATCATTGACTATTATAAAGACAAAAAAGATCGACAGGTTTTAAATATTATGGAGCAAGCCAATCCGGCATATAAGGCAGATCGGAAATATAAATTCTGGCAGGAGGGATATTGCCCAAAGCAGATTACGAGTCATGATATATTCCAGCAAAAAATTGACTATATCCATCTGAATCCGGTCAGAAAAGGGTATGTTGATTCACTGGATAAATGGCAATGGTCGAGTGCCAATCCGAATGGATTAATTGAGTTGGATGAAATAATAGATTAGCTGCCTGATACGTCGCAACGCGGAGCGTAGCGACGAGAGACAAGCCCACTCTCGTTACCGCGCTCTGTGCTTATCCCCCTCGTTACATCGCTCCGCTGTGAGATGACTTCATGCCAGAGTTATTTATACCAATAAACCATTTATTCAAATGAGCCCGGGAGTCGCCTGTTATGAAGGTGAACTCAATAATATCATCCGCGCTTGCTGACAGGCCTCCCGATATACCCTCAGGGTACTCCGATCAGGGTGTGACCCTGAAATTTGGTCAAGCGAATACCTCGTTTGCTCTCGCGAATACAAAATTTGTTCAAGCGAATACCTCATTTGCTCTCGTTAATACAAAAATTGTTCAAGCGAATACCTCGTTTGCTCTCGTGAATACAAAAATTGTTCAAGCGAATACCTCGTTTGCTCTCGCTAATACAAAATTTACTCAAGCGAATACCTCATTTGCCTCTGTTAATACAAAATTTGGTCAAGATTATGTAGAGACACGGCATGCCGTGTCTCTACATGGGTCTGTACAATAACAAATGTCATGCTCGACACCAGTGACATATGGCACAATCCGCCCGGCAGTTGCATTTTCCGGAAATAATAAATATTGACAGCAATTGTAAATCATCTCAAATTATCCCCCGTGACATTTTAATTAAAGTAACTGATAGTAATTATTAATTCCGGAATCGGATGATTAACGGGAGTCATTAGGAGAGGAAATAGTATGAAACGGAGTAAAAGTTCGAGAGATTTCGCCCGGATCATTTTATTGGTTTGTCTCATAGGATTAATCAGCAGCGCGTTGGCCCACCCGGACCCGGTGGCGCCCACCGGAACCGGCACAATCAACGATCCCTACCTGATTGCTTCCATTGCCAATCTGCACTGGATCGCCGATCAGGTCAATGATTCGTACAACACTTTCAGCGGAGCATATTTTCTTCAAACAGCTGACATCGACGCTTCAGAGACTAAACCAAGCGGATGTTGGGAAGAAACCGGCTGGATTCCGATTGGCAACTCGGCGAGTTATTTTTCCGGATATTACGACGGTAACGGGCACATAATCTCGGATTTATATATCAATTCTCCGGCAGGATATATTGGTTTGTTCGGATATATTTCCGGTGGAACTGTAACAAATCTCACTATGACTAACTGCCAAATTACCGGCTCAATTGTTGTCGGCGGGCTGGCTGGCACTTTGGTTGGAACCTATGAGGATAATGCCGAAATCAGCAATTGTTCGGTCTCAGGGAATGTCATCGCAAGCGGTCAGCAAAGTGTTGGTGGCCTGGTAGGCGAAAATAGTGGTGGCACAATTAAAAATTGCAGTTCATCCTGCTCGGTGTCGGGATATTACGATTTCGTCGGCGGACTGGTCGGAGTGAATTCAGCCGCGAATTACAATTATTCTATCATTAATTCCTGTAAAGCCACCGGTACTGTCAAGGGCGTTTTTCATGTCGGCGGATTGGTCGGATACAATGCCGGAAACGCTTACATCCAGCAATGTTGCGCATTCGACAGCGTCAGAGGCGCAAATCCCCCGGATGGATATTATGTTCGTTATACCGGTGGATTGGTTGGCGGTAATTATACCGGCAGGATTACCGACAGTTATGCCCGGAGCTGGGTGCTTGGAGAAGATTATGTCGGCGGATTGGTCGGATATAATGATGCCGGAACCGTGGCAAATTGTTACTCAACCGGAGAAGTATCCGGTTCTTCCAACGTGGGTGGTTTTACAGGAGGCACAACTTATTCGATCGGACAAAGTTTTTACGACTCCACTACCTCCCACCAGAAGGATACTGGCAAAGGAACACCTAAGAACACAACAGAGATGAAAACTCTGTCCACTTTCTTTAATAACGGCTGGGACTTCGAGATCGAAACTGCCAACGGAACCCTGGACATCTGGGATATGGATTTGTCCGGTCCCTATAATGACGGTTACCCGTTCCTGGCCTGGCAAAACGGTTCGACGAAATTACTGAGTCTGCCGCAGGGCACAATTCCATCTGTTGGAAACGGCACCGCCGCCAATCCTTATCAAATTGCCTCAATGGCAAACCTGACCTGGGTAGCGGTCGATACCAACAACTGGGACGAGCATTACATTCAGACCGCCGATATCAATGCCTCGGAGACCCGGAACGGCTCGAAATGGATTTTCAACGGCTGGATGCCGGTCGGCAAGGAATCCAAAGCATTCACCGGTTCATACAACGGTCAGGGACATATTATCGACAGCCTGTACATTTCGCGTTCGGCCGGCAGTTATCAGGGCTTTTTCGGCTACGTTGCCTGCGATTCGATTCGCAACCTGGGTGTGATCAATGTAAATATCCAGGGAAAAGACCGGGTCGGCGCTCTGGCCGGTTTCAATTCCGGAAGCGTCATTGATCGATGCTTTAGTTCCGGCAGCATATCCGGAAAAGAGAATGTCGGCGGACTGATCGGTTTGCATTACCTGAACGTCGTCAACAACTCCTACAGCACCGCCAGTGCCAGCGGAACGTCCAAAGTCGGCGGATTGATCGGACGGAACGAAAACGCCACCCTTAATTATTGTTACAGCACCGGCAACATCAGCGCCGGTGAATATACCGGCGGGCTGGTGGGACGTAATTACAGTTCTACGGCCGAAAATTGTTTCTGGGATACCGAAACCTCCGGTAAAACCAACAGCCAGGGCGGCACCGGCAAGACCACGGCCGAAATGAAAACGCAAACCACTTTCACAACAGCCGGCTGGGACTTCACTAAAACATGGGCGATGGCCACAACTTTTAATTCCGGTTATCCGTATTTGCAATGGCAATACACCCAACCAGCAGTCGTCAGGCTGTCTCTCAATGCCACGCAGTTTGACTTCGGCCAGGTTACCATCGGCCAGAGCAGTTTTTTACCGTTGACCCTGTATTGCCCCGGCGACGACACGCTTTTCATTACCAGTATCGAATCGAGCAATACCAAATTCGTAACTTCCATACATAGAGCTACACTACCAGCCGGAACAGGCATCACCGACACTCTCTGGTATTATCCGGATGTGACTGGCGCTGATTCGGGTTATATCGTTATAACGAGTAACGCCGTCTCGTCACCGGACACGATTAAAGTCAAAGGCGCGGGAATACCCGTTTCCGGTATAGCGACCGGATCGGTTCCGTGTAAATTTGGTCTGAGCCAGAATTACCCGAATCCTTTCAACCCAACGACGACTATCGCGTTTGCGTTGGCAAAAGAGGCGGCTGTCACGCTGAATATCTACGACCTGACCGGCCGGGAAGTCGCAGTCCTGGCTGACAATGAATCGCTCAAAGCCGGTAACTATACGCGCATTTGGAATGCCGCTCAAATGCCGACCGGAGTTTACCTCTGCCGCATCCAGGCCGGTGATTTCAGCGCCGTGAAAAAACTGGTTTTGATCAAATAGAGACTTTCATTCGATAATGACACAAGCCGGGAGCCGCAGGGTTTCCGGCTTGTTCGTTTTCTATTATTCAATCTGACAATAAATGACGTCCCGACGAAGGTCGGGACCAATGACTATGAGTGACTATAGAGTGACCATCGTAAGACAATCGTTTGCATTTGGCAGTCTTGCCGTTCGGGATTAAATTCCGCCGTCTTTCAAATGCTATTTTCAGTGGAGTATACATGCAAATCGGAATCATCGGTCTGCCTTACGCCGGCAAAACCACGCTCTTCGCAACACTTGCCAGCCGTAAAGTCGAAGCTGACGCCTATCGTAAAAAAGAAGCCGAAAAAGGCATCGTCAAGGTTCCGGACGTTCGGCTCGACCGCCTGACGGAAGTTTTCAAGCCGCAACGTAAAGTCCCGGCCACGATCGAATACCTGAAAGTGCCCGGACTGGAGGGGCAGTCGGCTGCCGCCAAAGGTCTGCCAGCCCAATTCCTGGCTAACCTCAAAACCGTAGACGTCATCTTAAACGTCGTGCGTGATTTCGACAATCCGCTCTATCCGCATCCGCTCAATCGGATCGACCCGCAGGCCGATATTAATTTCGTCAACAGCGAACTCCTGCTCTCCGACCTTTCCATTATCGAAACCCGTATCGAACGCCTCGAAAAGCAACTCACCAAAATCAACAATGAACCGAATCGCAAGGAACTCGAACTGCTCAAGAAATGCCAGGCTTTCCTGGAAGAGGAAAAACCGTTGCGGGAAATGTCACTCTCGCCGGAAGACGACAAAGTCCTGCGCGGATTCCAGTTCCTGACCGCCAAGCCGCTCCTGACGGTCATCAACATTGCTGAAGATAAACTGCCACAGCGGAGCGAGATTGAATCACAGTTCAGTTACCTGAAGACCACCAGCGCGACTTTTACAACGCTGTGCGCCGCAATCGAACAGGAGATCGCCGAACTCGATCCGGCCGACCAGCCGCTCTTCCTGGAAGAACTTGGCATTGACGAACCGGCCCTGAACCGCCTGATCCGCATGTCTTATGAATTGCTCGGCTATATTTCTTTTTTTACGGTCGGTGAAGATGAATGCCGCGCCTGGACGATAATTGACGGCGACAACGCCCAGAAAGCCGGGCGGGCGATTCATTCCGACATCGAACGCGGTTTCATTCGCGCCGAAGTCGTGCATTATACAACCTTGCTGGAAAACGGCAGTCTGGCTGCCTGCCGCACGAAAGGCCTGATCCGCTCCGAAGGGCGCGATTATATTGTCAAGGATGGCGACGTGATCGAGTTCCGCTTCAATGTCTGAGACATTATTTAGACAAGATTAACAAGATTTACAGGATTTGCTCTATTAATACCATTCCGTATCCCGGCTTTTAACGGATGAGGAATCGGCTATATCATAATTATGACTTTGAGAGCAATATTAATCGTCTTGTAAATCTTGTCTAAAAATACATTCGCGTCTATTCGTGTTCATTCGTGGTTGTATCTTATTTGATTAAACCTTCAAACCAGTCACGCAGCGGATCGAGCGGTTCGAAACTTTCAACCAGCAACTCCGGTCGGGCGGCATTGATTATTTCACGCCATTCCGGCCGGCGCAGAACGATTATGCTCTGCATATCGTTGACGTGCGCACAGAGCACATCGTGCAGAGTATCGCCAATGATGACGACCTGCTTCGGCTGGTAAGTTTCTGTGAACATGGTTTTGACTTTGTCGAGCGCAATGAGCGGTAGTTCGTTGCGCTCGGCGCTGTCAGATCCGAAGACGCCAAAGTCGAAATACTTTTCCAAGCCGAACGGCATGAGTTTGGTCTGCGCACCGCGGTGCACATTGCCGGTCAGCAAGCCCATCCGCAGGGGCTGTGTTTTCAGAAATTCAAGGAGATCGAAGACTCCCGGAAAGACTTTTTTGTCAGTCGCGACCGGATAATCGCGGCAAAATATTTTTAAGTAACGTTCCAGGATTTGCGTCGGCAGGCCATCATTGCCGGGCGGAACGCCGATCTGTTTCAGCGTATTTTCGATAATCAGCGGATCGGTCAGTCCGGCCAATTGTCCGACTTCAAAAGACACTTGTTGGCCGGTACATTCGAAGATGGCCTGCGCCAACGACCGGCGCGGTGTCATTCCCGGCGTAATCATAGTGCCGTCAATATCGATCAGAACGAGCAAGCGCTTGGTCTGCATTCAGTTCTTCCGGCGGTCCGGCAAGGCGCGCCGGATGTCAATTGGTCGGGTTTCCGCAAGGCTTGCCAGGGCCTTGTCTGCCCGGTAAGGTTTATAGTCATGCTGAGAAACAACCCGGCCGCCCGATTCTAAGTAATAAAGGATCTTATTGACCTCGATGATAGTTCCGAAATGCCCGGTATCGCCGACGATGTCACCCGGCTGAAGTATTCGGAGTTGTCTGCGGGTTGGCTTGCTATTTTTCGGCAATGTAAAAACCACCCGTCCGATCTGCGCCAGTTCAGCCGTATCCAGCCGGTAACGGTTGCCACTTCCCAGCCGTCCGCCACCATCAATAAAACCGGCCCGCTGGCAGTACAGTTTGAAGCCTTTCGAGGAGAAAATGGCCCCTTCAGCAGTCGGCTTCAGTAATCCGCAATCGACCGCCAGCTCATAAGGAGCGGTTACAAATCCCGAACAATCCAGCCCGAAACTATATTCCCAGCGCGTACCTTCGGCCTGCGGATCGTCCAGATCCAGCAGATCGCCGCCCCAGCGGTAAAATCCCGGCCCGAAATATTCCTGGTACATTTCATAACAAAAAATGGTCAGGGCATTAATGATCTCGGTCGGCGTCTGCTTGGAGAGAATCGGTAAATACGGCTTTAGCGCCGGTTGCATGACCAGCGTATAAAAAGCCCGATTGTTTGTACGGCAACCGGTCAATAAAGTATCGCTACCGATCGGAATCGAGATCAGTCTGGCCTTGCTCTGCCGATTGAACTGGCGTTCGGTCAACGCCGTTTTGGCCGGGATCGGTACTTTACGGTCTATTGAATTAAAATCCACGGTCAGCGGTCTGTGGAAACAAAGGTAAACGATCAGAGCCAGCCCGACGGCCAGGATATATTCACTGAGACGTTTCAGGTTTATTTTAGTTTTCATGTCATTGACAGGATGATACTATTTTAACAGCAGGCATTTACCGGATGCCACCGAATTTTCGGTTTGGAGGTGATAGAAATAGACGCCGGCCGGTTGATTACGCCCGTCCCAAATGACGGAATTGGTTCCGGCCGGTTGCTTTCCGGCAACAAGTGTTTCAACCAGACGCCCGGTCAGATCGTACACCGCCAAATTCACGAATCCGACGCCGGATAACTGGTAAGTGATCCGGGTAGACGGATTGAAGGGATTCGGGTAATTCAGCACCCCGAGTGAAAAAGAATGCGGACTCGCGGTGGTTGCGACGCCTTCCGGTATTTGCAGAATATCGGTCATCGACCGGCCGGCCGCATAAGGCGTTGCGAAGTCGAGAATTGTACCGATAGTCGGTGTTATATCGGTAAGATTATAGGGTGTCTGAATGTGTCCTCCGCCGGATTTTACGGCCGGGCCGATGCCCAACAGCATGACATGACGACAACCCCAGCATCCGTCGCCATGACTGCCACTTCCGATCGGACCAGGCCAGACTCCATTCAAATGGCGTCCATGGTCATTGGTTACCAGCAGAGTCGTGTTACCTTTAAAATAACGATCAGTTTGCAGGAAGTTCCATAATACGCCTACAATACTATCAGCAATGGATATCGCATCCAGATAATCAGACCATTCTTTGTGATGCGCCATGTAATCGACATCCGCCAGATAAATCACCGATAGCACGGGATGATACTCCTGTAACTTACTTTCTGCACTCGCCCAGACTTCCCGATCATTTGAGCCGTCTAAAATATACCACGGCCAGTAATCCGGGCCATATTCGGTCTGAAAACTCGGCAACCACGGCGTTGAAAGGTTTTTCATGCAATAAATAGCCTGAGTATAATTGACACTGTAAAACTTACGATAATATTCCCAGACCGAGGGAACCAGAGAATATTGAGTGTTAGTGGTGCCGAAATCGGTCAGTGTAACGGTCGTATCGCGCGGCGTTACCCAGCTGCCCGTCCAGATTGCCGGAACGGCTTTATTGGTATAGGTAATGCCATTGTTGATGAAGCTATCCACTACAACACCTGAATCCGCGATAGATTTCATTCTGGGTATATACTGTGCGGTGCTGTCGCCTAATGTCTCGGAGTAACGCGCGCCATCGATAATCACCAGCACGACGTACTTGCTGAGTTGTTCGCCGCCCAACAGTCCGGTCAGAACCAGAAAAAGCACACTTGTGGTCAATATTTTTTGCGATCTACTAATAATCTTCGATATTTTTAAGATCCGGGTCGGAATAATCACCGACCGTTTATTTGACTAATGTGATATAGTGCGTCCTCGTCTGTGACCGAGTTTGCAGGAGTGCCAGGTATACTCCGGACGGAAGATTTCCGGCATTCCAGTTCACCGTATAAATTCCATTGTCCAGATTATCTTCCAGAATCACGTCTGCCAGGCGACCAGTCAGATCGAATAACAGCAATCTGACATAGCCGGATTTATCCAGTGAAAAACGGAAAGTCGTGGCACCGTTGAAGGGATTCGGATAGCTCGATAATATGTCTAACTGTGCCAGACGGGTGACATTCTCACTGACGGCCATGCTCACCGGAAAGACTTCGCTGAGCGTAAAGTCGACCCAGAACAGAGCGGCAGTATTATTAATATTTGCCAGCAGACCGTTCCCTAAAGTCGCCGGCGGATCGGTATAATTGTCCCACCAGTCCTTATCCCATTCGTAGCCAAATTGAAAACCAACCTTATTATTCGGAAAGGCTTGCCCCCAGGAACGCATTTCGCTGATGAAATTCTGATAAGAATAATGCCCCTGACTATCATCGATCAGCAGCAAATTTCCCCGATAAGTAGGCGGCATCCGGTTGGTTGTGAAATGCTTCAGGAAAAATGAATAGGTGGAATCGTAGGACTGGACCTGTTCTTCCCAGGCCTGGGCTTCGGCGTCGGTTACCTGCCGCCCGGCATCGTAGGCCTGCGCATCAAGCCATTCTACATCCAGCCCGAAACCAGCCACACAATCATGATGTCCGTAACGTGTCAATGCCAGATCGATCAGCGTTGACACATTAGCCGCACCCGGCTCCATCTGGAGCCAGACTTTCGTGCCCGCCGAATCGAAGGCCGTTAGAAACGCCTCGCTATAATCTAAGTTGGTAAAACTACAATGGGCGATACTGCCTGAATGCGGGAACTGAACATAAATATTGCCGTTATCACCATAAAAACTAAGTATCCAGACGGCCGCCGGCGTTCCGGCTGAGTTAAAATTACGCGCCATGGAATCGGCGACGGCTACCAGGTAATCGGATGTAAAACCGGAAATCCTGGAAGCGCGGAAACCGGTATAGAGATCAGCGCAAACTCTTGATGATCCGATTATCAGTAAAAATGCCATCAAATACTTTTTCATCATAGGCTAAAATCCGAATATTTCCGGAGAACAACAAGGTTTTTCTGAATAAACTGTTTTACAGAAAGCGGTTGGAGGTCTCGGAACAAAGTGATAATTTTTGTCCCGGTTTAATAATTGTAATGAGTTTAATTTATGTTTAAAGATTTTGATCTGATTATCTTCGATCTTGACGGAACGCTCTACCCGGTGTCTCGCGAATTAGACAGCGTTTATCCGATCGTCGCTTTGGAAATGGCCGCCAAATCCGTCAATTGTCAACCGTCCGAAATAAAGATCGATTTCGAACGAAAACGCACCGAATTAGCCCGGCTGATTAACGGTCCACCCACCAGCACTCTGACGTTGATGTACTTCTATGAGGCCGATATTGCGGCTTTTGAAACCGAAATCAATCGCCGCCTGCAGATCGAGAAATATATCCAGCCCGACCCACACACGATTCAGACCATCGCAGCTATCGCCCGCCAATACCCGATTTTCCTTTTTACGACCAATAACGGCCGCACTACTGCCCATATTTTGGAACATCTGCAGTTAACCGACTTTTTCCCGCCCGCCAGACGACTGACGTTTAGCGATATTAATGCCCTTCCGATCGACAAATCGGCCAAGATCGCATTAATGAAACCGGCTCTCAAGGGTTACGAATATGTTTTAGAGAAATTCAGCGTTCGTCCGGAGCGCTGCCTGATGGTCGGCGATTCTATGACGATGGACATCGAACCTGCCACCCAACTCGGAATGGCAACTTACCGCGTAACGATGCCGGCCCAATTGCATGCCCTGCCGCAGTGGTTGGGAATCAATAGCTGGCCGGTTGATCTTTAACCGGTAAACGATAAAATAATATTGCGGTATACAAGAATTGCTTGCATTGAATAAATACCGATATTATCTTAATGCGTTATTTTTGTAAAACTGACTTAGCAATTGAGTATTTAAACCAAATGACCCGTGGCGACTTTAAAATATCCCTGAAATCTGCTGTAATGACCAGCAGTGCTAAAGCTGCTAAGATCGCTAAGGAACCGGACATGTAACCCCCGTACAGGATAAATGTATATTTTACATAG
>Ga0209749_1002756_pt1 | contig 10803 bp, 7 predicted proteins | sample EPASupsiteSAE347_FD_187267 | JGI IMG/M metagenome (GOLD analysis project Ga0209749, IMG submission 187267) | Bioremediated contaminated groundwater from EPA Superfund site, New Mexico - Sample SAE3-47 (SPAdes) (version 2) | ecosystem: Environmental > Aquatic > Deep subsurface > Groundwater >... | reverse complement strand
ATTTCCTCGGGTGAATAGTCAATTTCATTATCACGTTTAAGTTTGGCGGCGATCGCCTGCCGCAATTCAAGGATACCCGCCGAAATCGTATAGCGCGTGAAATTATCGTCAATCGCCTGGCGGGCAGCCTGTTTGATATATTCGGGCGTGTCGAAATCAGGTTCACCAACGCCGAAATTGATGATCGAAAAACCTTCGGCTGACATTTTCTTGGCCATGGCCGAGACCGACATCGTCGGTGAAGGTTTTATAGCCTGGGCCCGTTTTGAGATGGCTATTGTCATAGAAGCTCCGAATAAATTATTTCAACAGTTCCTGTCCGGCGAAATTGCGGTAGAGACTCAACTGGCTGAGAATCTCATGATATGAATGGCGGTCGTTCGTCAATATTTCGGCGATGATTTCACCCAGCCCGGGACCAATCATAAAGCCTTGCCCGCACATGCCGATTGCCAGGAATAAATTGCTGAATTCACGGGTAAAACCGACGATCGGAAAACCGTCCGGTGTCATTGGATAGAGTCCGCGCCAGGTACGCCGCACACGCAAATGTCTCAGGCGCGGATACAATCCCAGCATCCGTTTCGTGACCAACGGCAGGAATACCGACGTATTGTCGCAATCGGTGCCGACAATTCGCGGCTCGGGAGTGATGCAGAAAACCACCTGACCTTCGATATTCTGGTAAAAATAATAATTGCTCGATTCGCTGTCCGGCCGAACATCGACCACCATCGGTTCGAAGAAACGCCGCACCGGTTCGGTGATACCGCCTTCGTGGCAATCCGGGAAGACCGGTAATTCCAGGCCTATCAGACTTCCGATCTGGCGCGCATTTCCTCCGGCCGCATTGACAATCCAGCGGCAGGCGTAAGTATCTCGGTTGGTCACGATTGTCGTGATTTTACCGTTATCGATTTTAAAGCCGGTCACCGGTTCCAGAAATTTGAATTCGACGCCGAAACGTCTTGCCAATTGGTAGTATGCGTCGACCACTTTCAGAGGGGAAGCCGAACCGTCTTCGGCCGAGTATGATCCGCCGCGCAGACCGGTGGGATTAATACCGGGAACCAGTTTTTCAATCTCCGCCGGATCGATCCAGTTAATTCTAAGCCCCACCGACTTCTGGAATTCGATCAGTTTTTTAAAGACGATCTCATTTTTTTCATCGTAAACAGGGTAGAGGTAACCGCCGGCGATCCAATCGACTTCGATACCGTGTTCGGCTTTCATGCGGCTGATAATTTCAATGGTTCGCTGGCAGATTTTAGCCTTGGCCGGATCGGAATGAGTGGCGCGGATACCGCCGATCGCAGCCCGGTTTTGACCACGACCGACCGAGGCCAATTCTTCCAGTACCAAAATCCGCAATCCGCTCCTCGCCAGATAATAACTGAGCGGGGTCCCGATACTGCCAGCGCCAATTATGGCAACGTCGTACGTTCTCATCTAAGCATTGTCCTCTTCGTTAGCGATTGCAAACATTGGTACTTCGATACTGAGCGGGCGTTTGGAGCCGGGCGCGACTGTTTGCCAATCGATTCCGGCTTCTTTGAATAATCGCGGAAGGAGCATCGAACAATTTTTCCCGCCGCAGGCACCCATGCCGACCCGCGCTAATTTCAGCTGATTGACGTCGCGGATATCATGCTCACGAATAAAATCCCGGATTTCTTTAACCGTTACGAGTTCGCAATGGCACACTATTCCGTCATCCGGTAAATATTCAAATTGGGCTGGTTGTATAGCTCGACTGACGTTGCCCGGTCGAACCTGGATTCCGGCGACGAAAGCGCCGTTCTTCACCGATGTCTTAACATGGACTAAATGTGTTTTGAATTTTTTCACGTAACGAATCTTCAGCACTTCGCCCTCTTCCAGAAATTCACCGGAAATCCCGGTCAATGCGATCCGGTCGCCGACTTTAAAAGCCGGCAGATATTCATGTGGTAAGACGACTTCCGCCGATTTATCGTCGATATTACGGGCTAAGGTGATCGCCAGCCCCGGGCAGATCAGGACGCATTGCATGCAACCGGTACAGCCACCCTGATAAAAGGGAAGATCCATCAGGTCGTCGCGCTCACCTTGCATGCGAATGGCATCGACCGGGCAGACGGAGGCACACGGATTGCAGGGAATTTCTTCGGTACAACGGATGATCGGCTGGAATTTTCCGTCAAGTTTAACGGGCACCGCCGGGAAAATGTGTCCCGGTTTGCTTTTCAGGATTTCCGCTTTTTGAGTATAAGCTGCGTCGATTGTCACTTTTTTACCAAGCAGGTTCGCCATATTTAGAGCCGCGATCCGGCCGCCGAACATGGCCGACGAGGCTTCGGCAATCTCATCCGCGTCACCGGCCTTGATGACCTTGAAACCAAAATTGGCGGCGATTTCGTAGAATTCATCGACCGGCGACAATCCTACTGCGATCAATAATGTATCAACATCGAAAGTTTTTGCGGTTTCCAGCAATGGCTGAAAATTGTCGTCAATCGCCGCGATTGTTACTCTTTCGACTTTGCCATGGCCTTCCGCCGCGATCACGGTGTGTTTCAAATAGATCGGAACGCCCATACGCTGAATTTTATCGGCATGGACTTTATAGCCGGAGACTTTATCGAGAATATCGCAAATGCCGACCGCCGCGATTCCAGCTTGCAGAGCGTGGTACGCCGCGATCAGGCCGACGTTGCCGCTTCCAACAATGAATACCCGCTGGCTGGCTTTCACCAAATCCCGGTTCACGAGCGTCTGGAAGGCGCCTGCCCCGAAAACACCCGGCAAATGGTTGCCGCTGAAGATCAGCGACTTTTCGCGGGCACCCGGCGAAACGATCAATCCGCCGAAAGCAATGACGGCGTAATTTCGGTTATTAATGAACAATCCGGCTTTCTGATCTTTGAAAATTGCCGCAACGGTCGTATTAGTGAAAATCCGGACATTGGCACAAACCCGCAATTCCTGTTCGAGTTGTGTGGCGATGTCAATCCCGCGTGTGCCGGCGTAGCAATCTTCGATTGAGCCGAAAAACTTATGGGTCTGGAGCAGAAGCTTGCCGCCTAACTTTTCCTTGTCGTCAACCAGTATGACGTTGAAATTCAATTTTGCGAGTTCAAGCGCGGCTGTCAAACCGGAAGGGCCGCCGCCGACTACCAATACGTCGCAGGTCATTTCATTTTTCGAATGACGGCCAAGCGGCCGGGTGTCAACGGGAATTTCCGGAATGTAGCGCAAGGTTTTAACCCGCATGTCCGATTTTAACGGCGTTACGCAGGACTTTTGCGGTAAACCGTCGATAATTAATGTACAGTGCGAACACTGACCATTGGCGCAGAACAGACCTTGCGGCGTGTCGCCCTTACGATGAATGGCGAATTCCCGGTAGCCTTGCGCGATAAGCGCCGAGGAGACGGCTTCGCCTTCATATCCTTCTAAAATTGTATCATTGAATGTGAATTTTACCAATTGCCGGTCGGCTGGAATCGTCAGAATCGGATGCTGAACTATCCTATGCATGACTGCCTCTGTTTATTACTGAGTCTGAAATCATAACGAAAGCGCTCAAATTTAGAGTACGGCGGCGATTTAAAAAACATTTCGCATGAAATTATTTTGTCCGATTTGCAAATAGTTCTGGACAAGGAATTATCTTTGTTCTAATTTTCAGCCAAATGCGAATATTTAATAGGGAGTCAAGATTATGAGGAGAAATATCACCCGGCTGGGCGGGTTGCTTCTCGCAGGCCTTTTCCTGATTATTTGGTCGGATTGCGCCGGAAACGAATACCGGACACTGATCGAAAAAGGTGAGTTCAGCATAGCGGAAAAAATCGTTAAGCGCGAACTTCGCCGGAACAAATCACTCAGCGCTATCGAAAAGCGCCAACTGGAATTTGAACTGGAGCGAATGAGTCGCATCCGGCTCGATTTTGACAGGAGCGAAACCGAGGTTATTGAATATATAAAAAAATATATCCCGGAAGTGACTAAGTCCGATCTGAACCGTTGGGAATCCGAGAATTCTTTGGAATATATGTTGATCGACGGGCAAAAGATGTATTTCGGTGCGGCCGCACCCAATCTTTTCCGTCTCGATAAAGCCGCGAAGGCTATTAAACAGAAAGCCGACTCGCTCAAATCAGCCGGTACTGAGGAAGAAGTTGGCCTCGATCTGGACGCGCACTGCCGGAAAGTGATAGACGCCGTCGCTAAAACGCGGAAAAACACTGTTCTGCCAGTCAGAATGAAAATCGTCCAGAGTGTCGCAGTCAATCCAAATGTCGTGCCTGACGGGAAAATCATCCGTTGCTGGATTCCGTTTCCGCGCGAAATCACCAATCGCCAGATTAATATAAAGATTTCAAAGACCGACCCACCGAATTATATCCTGGCAAATACGGATCAGACCCTTCAGCGCACGGTTTATTTTGAAAAACCGGCCGTCAATGATTCAACTATTCGTTTTTCGGTTGAGTATACCTACGAAGTCTTTGGCTCGTATACAGCGATCGTCGCTGAAAATGTCATGGCTGTGGCCCCGACACCTGAATTGCAACCTTTTCTGCAGGAAGAACCGCCGCACATTGTCTTTACCGATGAAATGCGTCAACTCTCCCACCAGATCGTCGGAAGTGAGGCCAATCCTTACCGCATTGCGCAGAAACTCTTCGAATGGATCGATACGAATGTTCCCTGGGCGTCGGCCCGCGAGTATTCAACCTTTTACAATATTCCGCATTACGTCGTGAATAACCTGCATGGCGATTGCGGGATGATGACCCTGACCTTTATCACGCTCTGCCGCATGAACGGCATCCCGGCGCGCTGGCAATCGGGTTGGGAATTTCAACCGCCGAGTAACAGCATGCACGATTGGGGCGAGATTTACTTCGCACCTTGCGGTTGGGTTCCGATGGACGTGACCTATGGTTTGCGCAAAACCGACGACGAACCGCTTAAATGGTTCTATCTGAACGGGATGGACAGTTACCGCCTGATATTCAACGACGGTATTTCTGCCGATTTCTATCCTGCGAAGATTTACCCGCGCAGTGAAACCGTCGATTCCCAGCGTGGCGAAGTCGAATGGGAAGGTGGCAATCTCTATTACGATAAATGGGATTGGGGCTTTGAGTGGGAAGTTCTTTCAGCGCATTGAAACCGTTTAATGAAGGAGATGAGCGGTGAGTATTAACACAAAAAAACTGCTGATTGCGCTCGGGATCGCCGTCGGAATAATCCTGATTACCGGTGTGCTCTATAATAATAACCTGATCCAGCGCTGGGAAAACCAGGTACAGGATATTTTGTATCGCGATTTCCAACCGGAACAACATCCGCCGGAATCGGTCATCATTGCGATCGATCAGAACAGTCTCGACTATTTTCAGAACAATTTTCAGACGCTCTGGCCCTGGCCGCGCGATATTTATGGAATTGCGACCCAATATCTGAAAACCTGCGGCGCGAAAGTTATCCTCTATGATATTATTTTTTCGTCGCCGGATATCGACCGGGTGAATGTCCAGGCTGAATATGCCGACTCGGCCTTTACTCGTGAAATGCGGATGAGCGGGTATGTTGTCCTGGCAACCCAGATGGAGGATTCGACCCGTCTTGGCGGTGAGGAGTTGATCTCGCATTTCAGCCGGGATTTCGTCTACGATATTCCAACGGAAATCGTGCGGAATTACCCGAACATCACCGTACCGATTGCGCGCTTTCAAAAAGCGATGGCCTATCCCGGTGTTGTCAATTTCTTCACCGATAATGACGGAATCTGCCGTCAAATTCCCCTGCTGTTCGCCAAGCAGGATCAAATCGTGCCGTATATGGCATTCACCGCCGAACTGATCTATGACAGCGTTGCAGTGATCGGATTCGACTCACTTAAACACGAGATAATCGCCGGGGAACGCCGGATTCCCGTCAGACCGGACGGATTCTTCGATATTTACTGGTATGGACCGGGCGGACCGGAACATACTTTCCGCTACGTTTCTTTCGCGCAGTTGCTGAATTCATATATGCAGGCGCAGAACGGGCAAAAACCGGACATCGATCCGGCAGTATTTCGTGACAAGGCGGTTTTTATCGGGGCGACGGCGGCCGGTTTACTGGATTTGAAGACTACGCCCTATTCACCGGTCGAACCTTACCCGGGAGTGGAGGTCTACGCCACGATTTTTTCAAACATTGTACGCGGCGATTTTGTCTCCGATTTCCCGTTTATCGCCTGGCTGGGGATCGCTTTTATACTCGTGTGGATGTTGGCGTTTCTCTGGCAAAAATTGAACATCTGGCAGTCCGCTGTCATTTCGCTGATCTTATTAATCATTCCCCTGATCGTGACGGTAATGGCCTTCCGGCAGGTGAAAATGTTCATACCGGTCGTTATTACGGAAGTCGCATTCATACTCAGCATCCTCGTCGTTCTGCTGATCAATTATCTGACGGAAGGACGCGAGAAGAAGATGATTAAAAAGGTCTTCAACCGCTATCTGCATCCGGCCGTAGTCGAAAACCTGACCAAGAATCCGGAACGGCTCGAAATGGGTGGAAAGGAGATCATCGCTACTGTGATGTTTTCCGATCTGCAGGGCTTTACCGGCATCTCGGAACTCTTCACGCCACCCGAAATCGTCGGTTTCCTGAATCAATACTTCACGAAAGTCGAACAGATAATCTTCGAGAATAACGGCATGCTCGATAAATATACCGGCGACGGCATCATGGCGATCTTCGGCGCGCCGCTGGAAACCGCCGAACATGCCGCGATGGCCTGTAACGCCGCGCTGGGCTTTAAAAAACTCTCGGCGTTGACGATTGAAGCCAAGAACCAATCCATTCCGTTGATCACACGGCTCGGCATCAACAGCGGCAATTTTGTCGTCGGCAATATCGGTTCGTCGAACCGCATGGATTACACTGCCATCGGCGATACGGTTAATCTCTCGGCCCGGCTGGAAGGCGTCAATAAACTCTACGGCACGCAGAATATCATTTCCGAATCGACTTACGAACTGATCAAGACGCGCTTTATTTGCCGCGAACTGGATCTGATCCGGGTAAAAGGACGTGAAAAACCGCTCGCGATCTACAATGTCATCAGTGCCAACGCCGACCTGACGCCCGCAGCCGAAAAGCTGCTTGAATTGCATAATAAAGCCCTGACACTCTATCGCGGCCGGGAATTCAAGGCCGCCGGACTGGCTTTTCTGGAAATGAGCAAGCAGTTTGCCGACGATCCGGTCAGTAAAGTGTTCGGCAAACGCTGCGCACAACTGATCAACGAACCGAAATTGATCGACGAGGATGGCGTGTTTAATATCACAGTCAAATAAATCGGACTTGATTATTGAGAAGAATAGAACGAATTTCTAAGGCATTAAAATGGAAACAAACAGAACAAAAGGAAAAAATATGAAGCGTTCAATCCTTGCAATCGTTGTATTGATCGCGCTGAGTGTCAGCGTATTTTCTGCTGAATCCAGAATCGTTAACCGGGACAACGCCCATTTCCGGCAAGGCCCCGGCTCTTATTATCCGCTGATCGGTATGTTGAAGAAAGGCGTTAAGGTCATTGTAACCGAGATGCAAACCGGCTGGATGAAAGTCCAGTGCGGCGATCAAACCGGCTGGATTTCCGAGAATGCCGTGCTTTCCGGCGCGGAACCGACCGGAACCTCTTTGACTGGTTCTTTCAACGGGAGCGGATCGATGATGATCTCGAAAGCTTCGGCCAGCGGTGCGGTCAAGGGTTTTGCCCAGAAATTCATCGATTTCCACCAGGGCAATGCGGCATTTATCGAGCAATATGACGTCGATATTTTTACTCCGACCGAATTTTGGCGCTTTAAACAGGAAACTTTCCAGGGCCGCGACCCGGAAAAAATCCGCAAACGTTACAAGAGAATCAAGACCGAGAATACCGATCATTCGATCTCGTTCGAATTGGAAAAGATCGGCCTGGCCGCCGCTTCCAAGATCGCGGCCGGCGGAATGGTGGAAAATCCCGCGCAGTTGAAATATCTCAACCTGGTCGGCAACATCGTTCTGGAAAATACCGACATGTACGATTATCCGTTTAGATTCTATATCCTGAAGGATAACCGGCCGTCGGCTTATGCGACTCCCAACGGCATGATCTTTTTAACCTCCGGATTGATCGGGATTTTACAGAATGAAGCCGAACTGGCCGTGATCCTGGCGCACGAAATCAGCCACGTCGTCCAGAAACACGGTGTGAAAGAGGTCGGCAAACGCGAAGCCATGATTAAAGCCGATCAGGGCTTTGATGAAATGACCGAAGAAATTGGTGAAGAGGATGCCGTCGCGGATGAACTCGACGAAATCGCGCTTAATAGTTACGAGTCGGCCACCAAACGCCGACAGGTTTCTTATGAACTCGAAGCCGATCAGCTCGGGATGATCTATGCCTATCGTTCCGGTTACGATCCCGCGGCACTCGGCCGCGTCCTGGAACGCATCAAAGCCAACACATCGCGCGACTTCTGGAATCCGGAATCGAACTGGACTTACGACGCTATTTTCGACCGCATCGATAAGATCAACGAGTTTCTGGCCAAGAACCTGCAAAAGAACCCGGAGTGGAACGTCACTAACCAGAATCGCTTCCGGAGCGTCTTTAAATAGGCGACCATATTCCGGTTATATCAATTCTGTCCATTCAGCCTGAATTAATCGGAAAGGATTCCGTATGTGGATGACTAATCGTAAGGTAAAAGTAAAGTTATAAATTTTGGTGAAAAATGACGTTTGAATATCAAAATAGCGGTAAATATTTCGCATTGGTTGCCGGTGGGATGGAGGATCTGGGCGCGGAAGAATTTAGTGAACTCGGGGCGCGCAACGTTACTCTTGCCTATCGCGGCATCCAGTTCGAAGCCGACCGGCGCACTCTGTACGCTTTGAATTATCAGACGCGCCTGGCAACCCGGATTCTCGCGCCATTGATCTCATTTAATTGCCACAGCACGGATTACTTATACAAAACAGTGCAGACGATCGATTGGACGACGCTGTTCCGCATAGATCAAACCTTCGCGGTTTTCGCATCCGTCTCGAACAGTAAGATTACGCACTCCAAATACGCCGCTCTCAAAGTTAAAGACGCCATAGTCGATCTCTTCCGCGAAAAAATCGGCCGGCGACCGAATGTTGACCCGGTAAATCCGGATGTCTGGTTCAATATTCATATCGATAACAATCACGCCGTGCTCAGCCTGGACACCTCTGGCGGATCGCTTCACCGGCGCGGCTATCGCACAGAAACTGGCGTTTCACCAATGATGGAAACCCTGGCGGCAGCAGTCATCCGGTTGACCGAATGGCAGGGCGAAAAACCTTTGTACGATCCTTTATGCGGATCGGGAACCCTGCTCTGCGAGGCGTTAATGGCATGGTGCCGCATTCCGGCAGGTTTTCTGCGGAAAAACTTCGGCTTCCTGTATTTGCCGGATTACGATAAAGCCGACTGGGAATCAGTCAAGAATGAAGCCTTAGGCAACTTCCGGCAACTCCCGGAAGGTCTCATCGCCGGAAGCGACATCTCCGGGCGCGCCACTAAAAACGCCATTGAAAACGTCAATCATCTCTCAGGCGGCAACCGTGTCACTATTTCAATGAAGAATTTCATGGAAATCGACTCGCTTGAAAACCAGGTCATCGTCTGCAATCCGCCCTACGGCATCCGCGAAGGAAAGCCGGAGGAGATCGCCGCGCTCTACACCAGCATCGGCGATTTTCTTAAACAAAAATGCAAGGGCTCGACGGCCTACATCTACGTTGGCGACAAGCAACTGCTGAAATCCGTCGGACTCAAAGCGACCTGGAAGAAAACCCTGGTCAATGGCGCATTGGACGGCCGCCTGGCAAAGTACGAAATGTACTGATGTTCGTACTTCGACACGGAGGTTCACAGAGGAAACACTGAGGATCACGGAGATATTTTGACTAGATTGAAAGAAATTTATACTATTGTCATTCTGAATCCCCGATTTCCGACGGGTCGGATCGGGGTGAAGAATCGCTTATGTCAAAACAGGCCGTGCCCAACCTCCCAAAGGTTTGACAAACAAATCGCTCACGACTAACCGGAAGAACCTTCGGGCAAAATCGTAATGTGTAAATCGTGACAAGTGACCCGCCTATTCCGCTGGTGCATAATATTCGGGCAGGCAGGTGACGGGTGACCAGCAAACTCGTCACTCGTCACTCATGACTCGTCACTAAAAAAATCCTTGCGCTTTTACAAATAAATATTTATAATCAAACCGTTATTTTATTCTTGTGATCGCGGTCGACGTTTTAAAGGGAAGTGAACGTGGAATGGGCTTTCTTCGAATCAGAAATAAAATTATCATCATCAAAAACCAATGTTCTTTATGACTTCTCAATACAAACCAAAGAATAAATGTTCAATAATGAACAGGGAGTCTCATTATGAGACGATTTAATGGAATTTCACGGGGACAGAGATTTTTAGGAAATAAAAATACTAAAGAAGTCCACGATCTGGATAATCAAAAAAACCAATGCCAGATCGATAAAATAATCAACGCCCACGATAATGTCCCTTTTTACACCCTGCAATCTGCTCATGATTCCGGTTATGATAACTGCGCCTACTGTATAGGTGATTCGAAAAGGTAAGATTAATGTAAATCGGAAAAAGGAAGGGGAAAAGATGAACAATGCAAGATGTAGAATTTGTAATTTATTTGGCCGTTTGCCTGGGGATGACTATTGTGATTATTGTATAGAAAATATGAGAGGATA
>Ga0209749_1002755_pt1 | contig 10804 bp, 5 predicted proteins | sample EPASupsiteSAE347_FD_187267 | JGI IMG/M metagenome (GOLD analysis project Ga0209749, IMG submission 187267) | Bioremediated contaminated groundwater from EPA Superfund site, New Mexico - Sample SAE3-47 (SPAdes) (version 2) | ecosystem: Environmental > Aquatic > Deep subsurface > Groundwater >... | reverse complement strand
CTATTTGTTCCGGGGCGGGCGGCTCGTGCACGCGCCGCAGAAGCGCATACCCCTTCCGGCTCAGTTCCCGGTCAACCGCCTCATTGGCGGCAATCATGAATTCCTCGATCAACTGATGGGAAATGTCGCTCAATCTCTGCCGTATTTCCTCGATCATGCCGTTGCGGCCGATAAACACCTCGTATTCGGGCATGTCAAGATTAAGAGCGCACTGGGCAAACCGTTTCTGGCGCAACTGCTGGGCCAGGGTGTTGCAACGCAACAGCAAGTCATGCGCCTCAGCGTTAACATTCGCCTGCCGGCCATGCGGCGCCTGCAGGGCGGCGAACGCCTGCTCATAGGTCAAACGCAGGCGCGACCTGATCATGCTCCGGCAAAAATCGGCGGACAACGGCGCGCCTTTCCCGTCAAAAGTGATCAACACGGAAAAAGTCAGCCGCGTCTCGTCCGGCCGCAGACTGCACACCTTGTTGGAAATCGGCTCGGGCAGCATGGGCAGGACCAGATCCGGCAGATAGACGCTGGTGCCGCGGGTTCTTGCCTCCTTGTCCAGGAGAGTGCCCGGCCGGACAAAATGCGAAACATCGGCGATGTGCACGCCCAGAACACGATTGCCGCGGGAGTCGGTTTCAAGGGAAATCGCGTCGTCATAATCCTGGGCCGTGGCCGGGTCGATGGTGACGATATATTTGTCCCGGAAGTCGCGCCGCGCGCCGGGCTGATCGAGAAGTTTGATGGCCGTCTCGGCCTCGCGCAGGACATCATCCGGAAATCTTTCGGGCAGTCCGTAATGCCGGATAATGGCCAGCGTGTCAAAGGTCGGGACATTTTCCGGTCCGATTACCTCGACAATTTCCGCCTCGGGGTTCACGTGGCGGTTGGCCCAGGCCGCAAACCTGACCACCACTCGGTCATTGACTCTTGCAGTTTTCGGATCGGGCACATAAAAATCCTTTTCATAAACCGGGTCGATTGGAACGACATAATAAAATTTGGCGGTGGCCCGCAGCGTGCCGACTATGGCGCGCCGGGACCTTTCCAAAATTCTGATTATTTTCCCCGTGCGGCGTCTATCCCGGACGGCCTTGTCCTTGACCAAACGCGCCACCACCAAGTCATACGGCAGGGCGGTGCTCATATCTTCCCGTGGAATAAAAACCTCCGTAGCGCCGTCTTGAGAAACAACAACCCCGGCGCCGGAACGGAACACCTCCAGCCGTCCGGTGACCAGGTCGGCCGGCTCGCCCAGTCCGAACAAATTCTTGTGCACGCAGACGATCTTCCCCTCCGTGACCATCAGGTTCAGGAGGCGGCGCAAGCGCTTGCGTTCCCCGCCGTGAAGGGAAAGTTTTTCGGCGATCTGGTTTTCGCCGAGGGGCTTCTTGTCGTTCTCCTGGAAAAGCTTTACGACGCTGTCCTTGAATTCTTCCGAGAATAATCTGTTCTTTTTCATTTAATGCTCGATTGTAAACGCGCCGAATTCTTCTGTGGGCGCCTCATAATTTTCAACGCACGAAAGCACGCGCGCGGACGGCGGACCGCGCCGGCACCAGGCCGCGAAGCACTTTAGATCCTCCTCGGCGCCCTCGGCCACGACCTCGACGCCTCCATCAGGATTATTGCGCACAAAACCCTTGATACCATATTTTCCCGCAGTTTCAACGCAATAATAACGAAAACACACGCCCTGTACGCGGCCGTAGATTTTCAGATGTACCCTGGTTGTCATGAAACTGGCCTGTAGAAAGGTACCTGCCTGTCATCCTGAATGAAGTGAAGGATCTCCGCCATATTGATTATTTTAGCCGAGATTCCTCGCTCCGCTCGGAATGACAACAAATTATTGAAATTCATATACCTGAACATCGAAACTGGGAATATGAAATCCGATTTTGAGCTAATTTCCAATTTCAAGCTTCACTCTACGCAGCTTCCTGACCGAATTACAAAAATATATTTCCCTTGCCCCGGCAAGGTCCTCCTTTTTAACGATTTCCTCCGCCACCCGTCCGTTTGCCAGCAGCCAGGCACGGTATGTTCCGGCCAATAGACCGCATTTGACCGGCGGAGTGACCATTCTGCCGCCCAGATTGACGACGATATTGCCGGCGCAAAACTCGGTCACCTCGCCTTTCTCGTTCCATAATATGACCTCGTCGCAACCTCCGCTTTCCGCCCTGGCCGCGTCATAAACAATCCGGTTGGTTGTCTTATGATACAGGAAAGGATTGTCCGAAGCAATGCTGCGTTTTGCAAGGCAGGCGCGGAGAACCCGCGCGTCCCCGCCCGGCTCGAAAATTTCAGCTTCGCACGACATAGTTCCGTCCCGCGCCAGCAGCAGACGCACCCGCCGCGGTCGGGCCCTTGTCTTGGCTGGAGGCGGCCTGACCTCAGGCCGTGGTGCGCTACAAGCGCATCCGCCCGCGGCGGGAAAACGGGACAAGGGCGTCCCGTCTCCATCCGGCCGGGCCGGAAAAGCGGCGGATAACGCGACCAACCTTTGGCGCACGGCCGCTTCGTCATATTTGAATGAAAAATAGTTCGCCGAGGACTTTAACCGCTCGAGATGCAAATCCAGCAGAAAATATTTTTCCTCCGGCGTCCAAAGCAGGGTTTCCAGAAGGTAAAATTCGCCATGCTGTTCACTCAGGATTTTCGTCTTCCAAACGCATTCCCGGCGTTCGTTCTCGTCAATCGAATCCCAGACAATGCCGCCGCCGGTGCCGTACTCGGCTTCGGCGCGCTGTTTGTCGATCAACAGCGTGCGGATGGCCACGTTAAACTGGGCCTTCCGGCCGGGCGCAAAAAAGCCGATGCTGCCGGTATAAATCCGGCGCGGGCTTGTCTCCAGCTCCGCAATTATGCCCATGGTCTTTACCTTGGGCGCGCCCGTGACAGAAGCCGGAGGAAAGAGCGCCCGGAAAATTTCCGGCAACGCGGCCGAAGTACGCGCCCGAACGGTCGAAGTCATCTGCCAGACCGCGTCATGTTTTTCAACGTCATACAAAGACACGAGGCGCACCGAGTCTGCAAGGGCGATTCTGCCCAGATCGTTGCGCACCATGTCCACGATCATGACGTTTTCCGCCCTGTCCTTTTCGGACAAATAAAGCCGCCTTGCGGCAAGCTCGTCATCGACCGCGGTTAGGCCGCGCGGCATGGTGCCCTTCATGGGCCGCGAAACGATTTCAGCGCCGTCAAGCTCGAAAAACAATTCGGGCGAAAAGGAGCAGACGGCAAATTTTTCCGACTCGATAAAGGCGGCGTAGGGAATATTTCTGCCGGCCAGCAGTCTGCAGAAGAATTCCCATGCGTCTCCACCCCTCCAGCCGGTCCGGAGCCGGAAGGTATAGTTCACCTGGTAGGTCGCCCCCCGGCGAATATGATCCTTTATCAGGCCGAGGGCCTTTTTATATTCTCTCTCCGTGACGGAACTGCGCCAATCCGGAGCCCAGCAAGCCTTGCCATGATGGGGGAGCGATTCGAGCGGTAAAACACTCTTGAACAATCCGAACCAGAGGAGGGGAAAATCATCCCGGATGTTCGCACGCCTGAACTTAAACGCCGGGTCAAAGGCGGCGCCGGCCTCATAGGAAAGGAAACCGGCCGCATAAACTTTTTCCTTTTCGACCCTGCGCTCGATATAATCCAAAGACGGCGGCACGCGGCCTGGCTCCGACGTCTGAACTATTTCCACCGGCTCCTGAAAGCGGAGCCATTTGCCGTCTGAAGACCGGCGGATGAGGACCTGATTGGAATTTATGGTCATAAATTCACAAAGACTACTATTCTGTCATCCTGAGTCCCGACTCTTTGGGGGTCGGGGCGAAGGATCTCAATCCGTATTGATGACCTGGCAGAGATTCCTCACTTCGTTCGGAATGACAATCATCGCTACCACGTTTTACCTCCGTCGCCAATATGCATTGATCACACATCCCGCCAGAATCGGCAGGGTGAAAGCAAGGCAGGCAAGGGCAAAAAGATCGCCGTGCCGCGTATAAAACGTCAACGGCATTTTTTCCGGCGAAAAATCGACCCTCGTCCTCAAAATATCCGGGGAACGCCAGTTGCCCCGCAACGGCTCCAATTCCGAACGGATTTTTCCCGATCGATCGATCAGGCAGGTCAAGCCCGTATTGGTCACGCGCAGGCAGGCCACGCGGTTTTCGACGCAGCGGAAAACGCAATGCGCCATGTGCTGGTAACAGGCCCAATACGGATCAAACCAGGCGTCGTTGGTCTGGTTGATCAAGAGCCGCGCGCCGGCCAGCACGCAGTCGCGCGCCAGATATGGAAGGGTATCTTCGAAACAAATCAGGACGGAGAAGTTTTTTCCGGTGTCCAGCCGAAAAACGACGTTGCTTGTGCCGGCCGTAAAATCATCTTCCGCATCGGCGATCGAACGCAAAAAAGGCAGATAATTTCCCAGAGGCACATATTCGCCGAAAGGCACCAGATGCCGCTTGGCGTAGATCTGCGGTTCGTCGCCGCCGGGCAGATAAAGAAGGGAACTGTTGAAATAATTGGTCTGCCGATCGGATTCTTCGTAATCCATTGAGCCGGCCAGGATGGGCACTCCTCCTCTACCGCGCTCAGGGTCGGGGCGCAAGCAGCCGTTGACAATCGTGCGGCTCGGCCCGGAATACCGCACAAAGTCCGGAAGCGAAGTCTCGGGCCAGACTATCAAATCGAGCGGTCTGGCCCGTCCGGCCTTTTGGGTGGCCTCCTTCAGTCTGTAATAAATGTCGTTCATGGCCGCCAAAGACCATTTGTTTTCCTGTGGAACGTTCAACTGAATGCCGGCCACGTTGATGCTTTGGGTAATTTCAGGAAGAGCGTTCTGCCGCCGGCAGCCGAATGCCAGAACGGCGGCAATGACGAGAAAAAAAACAAGCACGGGCACCGCAGAACGAAACGAATACAACAAATTAGGCGACCAAAGGCCGCAACTGTGTTCCAGGTAGGGGCTTCGCTCGTTTGCCCTGAGCTTGCCGAATGGGTCGGAGCCCTTCGGAAGGGCGTCGTCAAGCGACGCCCCTACGGTATTTTCGGACAACGCAACTTTGACATTCTCATACAACAACGCAACGGCCGCATTACACATGACGATCAGATACGAAACCAGATAAACGCCGCCCCATTCGGCGCACTGGATTAAACTTATGTTCTTATACTGGCTGACGCCCAGAAGGTTCCAGGGAAAACCCGTCATGAAAGTTGAACGCACATATTCCAAACCGACCCAGATGGCCGGAATGCCGAAAAGGAAAAGTAAAGAGCGACAGCTGCCGGAAACCTTCAACATCCAACATCCAACTTTTCCGCCAGAGGCGGATCCGCCCAAGGCGGACAACTTTGAACCAAAATCCGTTCTTCCGATGTTGGAAGTTGAACGTTCAACTTTCGACGTTTCCAAATCCCCGAATAAATTCCACCACCATGAAACCACAAACGCAAACAGGCCGAAATAGAAGGCACAATACAGGCTCACCAGGAACCAGCCGAGATATGTAACTTTGCTCAGCCAGAAAATACTGGAGAGCCAGAAAACGATGCCGGCGCTCAATCCGCACCTGAACGATTCAGCCGGTTTGGAAACCAAGCTCAAATAAATCAACGGAAACAAAGCCGCCCAGGCCAGGAATTCATATTCGAATGGGGGAAAGGAGAAAAAAAGCAGAAGACCGCTTGCCAAGACAAAGATAATTTTTTGCATTTATCGCACTGACACGATTTTAAGGTATCGGAGTTTCGGCGTATTGGAGTATCGGCGCCCACCTATTCCGTCATCCCGCTGCTCCGATACTCCCACACTCCGTAACACCGTTACCACCACACCCCGATACTCCGTTACTCCCATACCCCGTTACTCCGATACGTCTTCACGCCGCTCCGCAGCATTTTTTAAATTTCTTTCCGCTGCCGCAGGGACAGGGATCGTTGCGGCCCACTTTGGCCGCTTCCCGCCGGACGGTGACGGCAGCGTTTTCGCCGGCACGGGACCGCTCTGAGCCCGGCATGCCGCGTCCCGTCCGGGAAGCAATATCGCCGAGCGCGGACACCTCCTGGTGCACGAGTTTATGGGGAATGGATACGACCAGTTTCTGGTAAGCCGGCAGGGAGGTGGTGGCGCGGAACATTTTCTGCACGATATCGCCCTTGATTTCGTCCATCAGCGTGGCGAACATGTTGTAAGCCTCGCGTTTGTATTCGACCAGCGGGTCCTGCTGGCCGTAGGCGCGCAGTCCCACGGCCTGGCGCAAGCCGTCCATGGCGCGCAGATAATCCTGCCAATGATTGTCGATCGAATGAAGAATGATGAAGCGCTCGAGTTCAGGCAGGGCCTTCGGGTCCTCTATTTCGACTTTCAAACCATACGCGCGCTTCACGCGGTCAAAGACCAGCTCAAATATTTTCTCCACTGTGAGATCGCCATGGTTTATTTCCTCAGGCCGGATGCCGATCGGGAAAGTGGTGTTGGTCCAACCGACGAACTCGTTCACTGTCTCCTCGTTATGATCGGAAAACACATCCTCGGCGCGCGACTCGATGATATCGGCCACGATATCGAAAAGATGTTCGCGCACGTCGCTCTGCGCCCTCACGACTCCGCCGCGGAAGGCATAAATGATCTCGCGCTGCTTGTTCATGACGTCGTCGTATTCCAGCGTCCGGCGCCGGATGGAATAGTTGTGCTGTTCGACGCGCCGTTGGGCGGTCTCAATGGAGCGGTTAAGCCAGGGATGTTCGAGCTGCTGGCCCTCGGCAATGCCCATGCGGCCCATGATGTTGGCGATCCGTTCCGAGCCGAACAGACGCATCAGGTCGTCCTCCAGGGAAACGTAGAAACGCGATGATCCCGGGTCGCCCTGGCGCGCGCAGCGGCCGCGCAACTGGCGGTCGATGCGCCGCGCCTCGTGCCGTTCCGAGCCGATCACGTGCAAGCCGCACGGCCTTTCGCGCAAGATATCGCCGATTTTCCTTTCCTCGTACCTGTCTTCCAGGGACATTTTGGATGCGACAACATCCTTGGGCAAATAGACCACGTTCTCCCCCAGTTTGATGTCCGTGCCACGGCCGGCCATGTTGGTGGCAATGGTCACGGCGCCGGCCTGGCCGGCGCGCGAAACAATCTCCGCCTCGCGCGCGTGGTTTTTTGCGTTGAGGACGTTGTGCGGAACGCCCTCGCGCTTCAACATGCGGCTCAGGAGTTCGGAAGTCTCGACCGAAATCGTGCCCAACAGAACCGGCTGGCCGCGCCGGTGGCAGTCCGTCACCTCGTCGATAATGGCCTTGTATTTTTCACGGCGGGTGCGGTAGACCAGGTCGTTCGCATCCACGCGCCGCACGGGCCGGTTGGTGGGAATGACGATCACATCCAATTTGTAAATATCGCGAAACTCGTTGGCCTCGGTTACGGCGGTGCCGGTCATTCCGGAAAGCTTTTTATACATGCGGAAATAATTCTGGATCGTGATGGTCGCCAAGGTCTGGGTTTCACGCTCGATGGTCACGTCTTCCTTGGCCTCCACGGCCTGGTGCAAACCGTCGCTCCAGCGCCGGCCAGGCAGGATGCGGCCGGTGAACTCGTCCACAATGAGCACCTGGTTGTTTTGCACCACGTATTCAACGTCCTTTTCATAGATGCAATAGGCCCGGATCAACTGGTCGACGTTGTGAATGCGCTCGCTTTTCACCGCAAAGGCGTTCTGCACCTCCTGGCGTTTCGCGATCCTCTGCTGGTCCCCGATGGCTTTATCGGCGTCGATTTCGCTCAACTGCGCGGCAATATCCGGCAGCACGTAGGCGTTGGGATCGGAAGGGCTGAGGGTTGAGCAGCCTTTTTCGGTCAGGGTGGCGTCATGCCCCTTTTCGTCAATGGTGAAAAAGAGTTCCTCGCGCAGGGACCGGGCCTGCTCCTTGCGCATGTCGGTCAGGAACATGTTTTCGACCTGTTCGACCAGCTTGCGCACGCTGCTGTCTTCCAGCAGGTGCAGCAGCTGCTTGTTTTTGGGCATGCCGTGCCGCACCTGATAAAGACGAATTTGCGCCTTTTCGGTTTCGTTCTTCTCCAACGCCGCGCGCGCCTCCTGAAGCAGCGCATTGCATAAATCGCGCTGATTGCGCACCAGTCGCTCCACGGACGGTTTTAATTCCTTGAATTGATGGGTCGAAACCGGCGCCGGACCGGAAATGATGAGCGGCGTGCGCGCCTCGTCGACCAGGATGCTGTCGATTTCATCGACGATGGCGTAGGCATGGCCGCGCTGGACAATATCCGCGGCGTTATAGGCCATGCCGTTGTCGCGCAGATAATCGAAGCCGAACTCGCTGTTGGTGCCGTAGGTGATGTCGCAGGCGTACTGCTGGCGCCGCTCGGCGCTGTTCATCTGGTTCTGAATGCAGCCGACGGTCAGCCCCAGGTACTGGTAGACCGCGCCCATCCATTGCGAATCGCGCCTGGCCAGATAATCGTTTACCGTAATAAGATGGACGTTTTCGCCCTTGAGGGCGTTCAGGTAGAGCGGCATGGTGGCCACGAGCGTCTTGCCTTCGCCGGTGGCCATTTCGGCGATCTTGCCCTGGTGCAGGACAATGCCGCCGATCAACTGGACGTCGAAGGGAACCATGTCCCAGACGATTTCATGCTCGCAGACCGAGAGCTTTGAGCCCACCATGCGGCGGCAGGCGTTTTTGACCACGGCAAAGGCCTCGCAGAGGATGCTGTCCAGGGAGGCGCCGGCCGCCAGGCGCGCCTTGAACTCGCCGGTCTTGTTTTTTAGCTCGCCCTCGGACAATTTCTGATATTCGCGTTCAAGGGCATTTATCTGCTCCACAAGGGGATGGAGCTTTTTCAGATCCCGCTCGTGTTTTGAACCGAAAATCTTGTTGATAATCCAATGCACAAGGTTTAATGTACCAGTGATTTTGGTTTTTGTCAAAATGAACGATCAACTTCAAAGCACGGTGTTGATGGAACCGGCGGCCACCGGCATTATCCAGCCGATTATCGCCGGCCAGAAATGGCAAAAACTGGACCCGGAATTCGAGGAATTGACCGGCCATTATCGCCAGTTGATCCGCAAGCGCGCCATTTCCTATCCCGTGGCATATCGCTTCATCAAGGAACTCGGACACGGCCGCCAGGGCGTCGTGTTCCTTGTCACCCGCCAGGGCGCGCGCGGCTGCGAAACGCACCACGCCATAAAACTCTTTGACCCGGCCATTTATTCGAACGCTCCGGTGTACTGGACCGACATGGGCCGTATTGCCCAGCAGATTTCCAAGCTCCAGCCGATCAACAATGCCAATCTCGTGTCGTGCGATTTTTATGAGGAATGCGACGGCATCGGATACATAATCATGCAGGCCATCGACGGCATCGACCTGCAATTCCTGGTGGACGGCAAACACCTTGCCCTTGCCCGCTCAAGGAGCACCGAGGAGGAATGGGAATACTTCACGCAAATGCTTTTCCTGGTCGAAAAAAACCGCGTCAGCCTGCGCACCGGCGTGACGCTGCATATACTGCGCGACACTCTGCGCGGACTTTCAGCCCTTCATGAACAGGGTTTTATCCACGGCGACATCAAACCCACCAACATCATGATCAACCGGCAGGGAACAGTGAAACTGGTTGATTTCGGCAGGGCGGTGCGCATCGGCGAAAAAGTCAACATCCTGCTCGGCAGCCCGCTCTACATGGCGCCGGAAGTCCACCGGCGCGAACCGGGATGTCTCCAGGCCGACCTGTTCAGCTCCGGCCTGGTGGGCCTGGAAATGCTGGTTGGCAACCAAATCAACGACATGGCCAACTACAGCGAAAACGAACTTATCGATTTCAAGGTGAAAATTGCGCCAGAAATGGAAAACTGGCTGCCGCCCGATGTTCTCGCAAATCCAGAACTTACCTATGTGTTAAAAAAAATGCTTGCCCCGGATCTGAACGACCGTTTTTCCGGCGCCAAAGAGGTGGAATCCGGAGACCATAGTTTTGCTTCGGCCCATCAATGGCTTCAGGACTATGAGCGGGAGACCGACTACGAGCGGGCGCTGGAATCGTATCTGCTTAAATTAGTTGACGAGGACTCCGGCGCCCTGAACCCGCATTTCGGATCGGACAACCTGACCGCAGTGATCATCACCTGACCCGCAGCCCGCGTGCAATCTCGGGGAGATCCGCGGCCGTCGGCGCCAGGTCTTTGCGTAAAAACCAAAAACAACGCGTATGGAATTCGCGATAAACCACACGCGCCAGCTTAATCTTGTCCACCTGCGTTTCAGGACAAGAAACCGAATCTTTTATAAGTCACCATTGTTCATACGCAAACGAATTTGCCTAAAAAAAACAGGCAACGGCAAGTGAAGCACCCCGCGGCAAGCCGCGGGGCATCTTTGCGGAACCCTGCGACTTGTCCGGCGTAGCCTTGGCGAAGACGGAAGCCAAGGGGACCATTCCTCCCTGTGGCAAGCCACAGGGCTTCCTGGCGAAGAAGGGTAAATAATGAGCGATGCCGACGTTCTGACTCAGCAAAAAATCAAAAGATGGCAACTGACTCCACGAAGACGTCACCCTCGCCAATAGCCCGTGTTGCACTGGCTATTGGCTGGCGGGATTGAAAAAACCCGGTCAATCCGGGAATGACGTTCAGATCAACTGCGCCGGTCAGCCGCTCCCGGGTTATTTGTTTTCCCAATATGGGTCGACGCCAATATTGGAAGACATGAAATGGCATAAAGCGGAATATTCCACAAGGCGGCCTCTTTTTTAAAATTCAAGAGCGTGGCGCGGCATATTAAT
>Ga0209749_1002754_pt1 | contig 10804 bp, 10 predicted proteins | sample EPASupsiteSAE347_FD_187267 | JGI IMG/M metagenome (GOLD analysis project Ga0209749, IMG submission 187267) | Bioremediated contaminated groundwater from EPA Superfund site, New Mexico - Sample SAE3-47 (SPAdes) (version 2) | ecosystem: Environmental > Aquatic > Deep subsurface > Groundwater >... | reverse complement strand
TGGACTCTTAAGATCCAATGAATTCGTTTCCAGCTATGTGCCGGAAGATAAAATCCAGACTTTAAGAGAATTAACCAAGCTTAGATACGAATTTATCAAAGACCACAAAAATTACCAAAGGCAGGTACTGGCCCTGCTTAATCTCATTTTCCCGGAATACAGAAAAACTGCCTTAAGGAATCCTTTTGCTATAGCCTCTATTGCGATATTCAAGGCCTTCCCTACGGCAAAACATTTGTCTATTGCCAAGCCTAAGCATATCGAGAAGATAGTCCGCTCCATTAAAGGCAATAACTTTAATGTCAAAGAAATTGAGAATTTAATCTCAATAGCAAAAACTTCAGTTTATTCCGGACGCTGTCAGGAATCACGCGCCTTAACCCTTAATATACTGATAACTCAAGTTGAGAACTTTGATAAATCTATCCGTCAGTTAGAAGAGCAGGTTAACCAAATACTCTCTCCCACATCAAACGATGATGTTAACAGCTTCCCAGGAAGCAACCTTTTAACCATACCCGGTGTCGGGCCTAAAACATTAGCCGCTATATTATCCTGCGTAGGAGAATCAGGCCAGGCATTCTCTGACGGCGTTAAGCTTATCGGTCATATCGGATTCTTCCCGCAAATCTATGAATCCGGTGAGACTAAAAGAACTAACAAGTTGTCTAATAAAGGGCCCGCCTATTTAAGACACGCTCTTTATATGGCTTCGGTTGCCTGCATAAAGCACAATCTTCAATTACGCAGCCTCTATCATATGAAGATATCCCAAGGCAAAAAACCAAAACAAGCGCTTATTTGCGTGGCTAAGAAATTAGCCCATTTATGCCTAAGTATGCTTCACAGCGGACAAGAGTATAATCCTGCCCGAGTATTTTGTTACGCCTAGTTTTAAAAGAACGATTGCTCTTTGAAAATCTATTAAAATTTATCTTTACTCTTTATAGGATGTCTTTCTTGCGTTATTATTATTTACCCTCTACTATAATAGACGCAAGAAAAGGCTGAATCTAACCATTTATTTCTCAATACTACCCCCTCTAACCGTCTCCCTAACCCCCTCTTCCAGCGTAAATGGCGGGTTCCAGCCGAGAAGATTCCTGATTTTGCTACTGTCGACAAGGAGAGAATCGATTAATTTCTCTAACTCTCCATTCTTTCCCGCAATTTTACACAGCGCTTTTAGAATACTGGGATGTAAAGAAAACAAAACCGCTCGCTTACCCATCGAGCGGGCAATCATCCTTATTAAATCCGGCGTAGAGACATCTTGCCCATCACTTACCAGAAAAGTTTCGCCGGCTGCTTTAGGGTGTTGAACACAAGTAACGATAGCGTCAATTAAATTACCCAAATAGATAAAACTACGCTGATTATTGATTCCCTTAAAGGGTAAAGGTAAGCCAAAGCTGGTAAGCTTAATTAAATTTTTAAAATTGGCCTTAACTCCCGGACCATAAACCAAGGGAGGCCTTAGAATCACTACCTCAAGGCCGGTCTCTCTAATTATATCAATCAATGCTTTTTCGGCTTCCAACTTGCTAATGCCATAGCTATCTTCTGGAGCAGGTATATCGGTTTCGGAATATGGCTTCTCCCGACCCTCGCCATTGACTTTAACTGAACTGATAAAGATAAACCTCCTAACTCCCGCTTCGGCGCATGATTTTGCAAGATGCTCTGTTCCTAATACATTTACCTTACGGAATGACTCGATAGGATTAGCTGCCGAATCTTTTAAAACATGGGCGCGGCCGGCCAAATGAACAACCGCATCAACCCCATTTAGAGCCTGCCGCCAATCTGTCGCTCCATTTACATCTCCTACCTGACAACGCTCATCAATTCCAACAGGACAAATTGAGTTATCACGCATAGCAGCCCGCACGTAATGACCCTTCCCCTTTAAATAATTACATAAATTACGGCCGATAAACCCGGTTGAACCAGTCACAAGTATTATTGACATGGTTGTTTTATGCTTAATTTGCGGAAAAATCCGATTATCCTGCGCGCAGCCATCCCATCCCCATACGGATTACAGGCTTTTGACATACGAGAATACACCTTTTTATTATCAAGAAGACATACGGTTTCTTTTATAATATTAACCTTATTTGCCCCAACCAATTTCACCACCCCGGCATCAACTCCTTCCGGCCTCTCAGTAGTATCTCTCATAACTAAAACCGGCTTGCCCAAAGAAGGCGCCTCTTCCTGAATACCCCCGGAATCAGTCAGTATTAAATAGGACTTATCCATCAAATAAATAAACGGTTCATACTCCAACGGCTCAATAAGTTTGACATTGGCTACTTTGCCAAGTATTCTTTTTACCGGTTTCTGCACGTTCGGATTAAGGTGAACCGGATAAATTATAAAGACATCTTGCCGATTCAAAGCCATCTCCTTTAATGCAGAACAAATATTCTTGAAACCTTCTCCAAAACTTTCTCTCCTGTGGCCGGTTACCAAAATAATTTTCTTTCCCGCCATCGGAACATCCAAAGCAAAACGTTTCTTGAAATAACCCTTCCAGATATTCTCAGAAGATAAACTCCTCTGCCTTTTCTTAATCTCCAATAGCGCATCCACTACCGTATTCCCTGTAACTACAATCTTATTAGAACTGATTCCTTCTTTTAAAAGATTCTCCTTTGCCCACCTTGTTGGGGCAAAATTTATGTCGGAAATCACGCTTAATAAATGCCTATTAACCTCTTCAGGAAAAGGACAATATTTATTATAAGTGCGTAAACCTGCTTCAATATGCGCTACAGGAATACGGCAATAGAACGCAGCTAAGGCAGACATAACCGCAGAAGTCGTATCCCCCTGCGCTATTACAAAATCAGGCTTCTCTTTCTCCAAAACCGCCTTTAGTGTAACTAAACAATTAGCGGAAATTTCGAATAAACTCTGCCCCGGTTGCATAATCTTTAGGTCGTAATCGGGACGGATACCAAATACACGCAGAACCTGGTCTAACATCTGCCTGTGTTGGGCAGTAACACAAACAATAGGCTTAAATTTACCCTTGGCTTTTTTCAGCTCTTTTATTACAGGAGCCATTTTTATCGCTTCAGGCCGAGTCCCAAAAATTAGCATCAGTTTCATCTTAAATTCTCCATCCAGTTTTCAAATTCATCAAGAAGCACCTTGCGGTTAAAATGTCTTTCAGAATATGCCCTGCCATTCTTGCCCATAGTATCCCGCTCTGATTCGCTGAGGCTAAACATCTTTAGCGCGCCTTGCGCCAACGATTCAGGGTTCTCGGCAAAACAGGATATTCCGGCTCCCGATTCCTCGATAATTTTGGCCCCTTCCCCATTAAGGCAAGCCAATACCGGCCTGCCGCAAGCCATATATGACTGTATTTTAGCCGGAATTGTAAGCGAAAAAATAGGGTTATCTTTTAGCGTAACCAATAAAACATCCGCCAAGGCAAAGTAACGGGGCATTTCTTCCACGGGATGTTTACCTAAAAGGTGAAAATTATTCCCCAGCTTACGAGACCTTATTTCCTCCTCTACCCATTTTCTCATTCTACCGTCACCCAAAATAATCCAATGTATCTGTTGATAATTTTTCAATCTGTCAGCGGCCTCCACCATTGTCTTAAAACCTTGCGCCGCGCCTATATTCCCCGCGAACATAATACGGAATCCCGAAGGAAGCTCACGCTCCTTATCCAAAGCCTTTGCAGCAGGAAGAACCCGATAGCTGTCTTCCGCCCATTGCGGCCAATAATCTATTTTTGCAAGCGGCCATATCGCTTTAACCCGTTCGGTAAAACCCGGGGAAGAAACCAGAATTTGATCGCAATTCCTATATATGAACCTGACAATCCTGCCTACCTGATTTAACACAAATGTAGAATTGAATGCTCCTACCGCAGATAGGGTTTCCGGCCATAGATCTAAAACATACAAAATCAATGGTATTTTGTATATCTTTTTTACGATAATCGCCGGAATCGCCATAAGAACCGGCGAGATGCCATAAACAAAAACAATATCGTATTTCTTACGGAGAAGAAACGGAACGAATAAGCTACCGGAAATAACGAAAGAAAGATAGTTTAAGATTAAACATAACTTACCGCCCTTGCCGCGGGGGATAATCGGCACCCGGATTATTTCTGCCCCCCGGTAATTCTGACGGGTATTCTTGAAAAAACCATATCCTGAGAAGAATTTACCGGATGGATAATTTGGCATCCCGGTTAAAACTGTTACCTGATGCCCTCTCTCTATTAATCCCGCGCTTAAATCATTAACCCTGAAATTCTCCGGCCAGAAATATTGCGAAACTATTAAAATCCTCATATATGCTTTTTCATTTTACTACGCCCGGATTGGCGCTGCTTGTTCCAGGGTTGAATCTAGCCGAAGATTTGATATTTTCCAAGTTATCCCTCATCCAACCGATTGTAATCTTTAGCCCCTCATCAAAATCTATAGTTGGTTTAAAGCCAATAAGTTTATAAGCTTTCTCGGTGCTCGCCAAGAGACGGTCTTTTGTATCCCATTTCCTCTTGGAACCGACTATAATCTCAGATTTGCTTTGAGAATACTCGACTATCTTATTCGCCAAGACGCCGATTTCAATCTCCCTGCCCCCTGAAAGATTATAGGCTTCTCCGACCGCTTCTTTGTAAAAACCTGAACGCAGCAATGCATCAACTAAATCAAAAACCCAGGAAAAATCGCGCGTAGCCTTAGGATTACCGGTTATAACCAGCGGTTTATTCAACAACGCCCAATAAATAAAATTGGGAATTACATTCCGATATTGCCCAGGCACCTCTCCCGGGCCATAGCTATTAAAAAACCTTGCTTTTACCACAGGTAAATCATACTGGTGTAGAAAAAAATTGCAGTAAAGCTCCCCGAGCATTTTCGTGATCTGATAAGGAGTTGTATGATTCAATGAAACCTGATCTTCCGTAAGCGGAATTTTTCCATGACTGCCGTAAATAGAACACCCTGAACTGGCATAGATAAAACGCTCGACTTTTCCCGACATACTTGCAAATTGCAACGCGCGCAAAATTCCCAAACCATTAACTTCCAGATCCCTCTCGGGATAATCAAGAGAGTTTTGATTGGCAAAAAGAGCGGCTAAATGGAATACAACGTTCGGTTTCAAGTTAAAAACCCTCTTTAACTCATTCTGATCAACCACATTACCCTGAATAAACAACACATTTTTCCTGTTAGGAACGTTCCAGATTTCAGCGCTGGATAAATCGTCCAAGACAATAACTTTATCCGCATCCAAATCGCTTAACGCTTTAGTAAGATTGCAGCCAATTGCCCCGGCGCCGCCGGTTATCAAAATGATTTTCCCTTTATAATAGTCTTTATAATCGCTCATATTTCCCTCTCTCCCATAATTATTTGCCATAAACCTTACGCATCCAGGCTACATACCGGCGAATACCCTCTTTGATATCTATACGGGGATTATGGCCTAAATCTTTACGGCTTTTCGAGAAATCCACTACTTTAACGCGAGTGGTAAAGTTTTCTTCACCTTTATATTGCGCTAAATCCCGGTTCGCCCCTGTTTCTTTCAGTATAATATCGGCGAGATCCTCAATACTAATCGTCCATTCTTCCTTCCCGCCGACATTATAAACTTCCCCGGGTATAAAATTATCAACGATATTGGCAAAAGTCCTGCAGGTATCTTCGACATAATCGAAGATACGCGTATGCCCGCGATAAACAGTAAATTTCAATCCATACAGGCAACTATATACCATAATCGGAATTACCCCCCTATAGCGGCTGTAATATTCATAAGGCCCATAGCAACCAACCGGCCTGACCCGCACAGTTTCCGTCTTAAACATCGCCGCCGAATTTAAACATTGCAACTCTCCGGCCCATTTTGATATCGCATAGTCGTTCATCTGCTTTATGGGCACCTTGTCCATCACATCCTCGCTCATCAATTTATCGTAATCACCATACACTTCTGCGCTGCTAAAAAATATCATGCGAAATTTATGAATCTCCTGAAGGCGAAGCATATTCTTAGTACCGACGACATTCGTCCGCCAAAGATTCTCATAATGATCTTCGCCGTTCCAGCGGCCATATTCAGCCGCCAAATGATACACATAGTCAAATCTATGATTACGGAAAATCCAGTCCATCTGCTGATAAACTCCGGTGTCAGCTTTAAAGTGCTTGGGATCCGGCCCCTGAAGGATATCGCAAGTCCAAACATCATGCCCGCGGCCGCGCAACTCGTTTACCAAATTTGTTCCGATAAAACCCACTCCACCAGTAACTAAAATTTTTGACATAGCCCTTACGCTCCTTAATTAATCATTATCTATTTAATTTCGCCTGTTTGGCGCATATACCGGATAGTCCGTCTAATTCCAGCCTTAAAATCATATAACAAAGGACCGGCGATATCCATAATCGGTTGAAGATTAAACACATATTCCGTACGGATATTTTTAAGCCTAAAACTGGTCAGAGGAAATTTCTTCCATCCTATAATCTTAAGAATATCGCCGATTTTTGCCGCTAGTTTAACAATCCAAAGCGGTAAATGACGAATCTTTCTTGCGCCTAATACCAATTGAATTTCATTAGCAAAATCATATAAGTCTACCGGCGGAGTATCACCTAAATAAAAAACTCTCCTATTAACTTCTCCGACTGGAGCTAAAAGTAATTTATGAATTTGATAAACCATATTCTCCACATAACCCATAGATCTTTTGTAATGCCCGGAGCCAATATGAAAATACCAATTCCGAGAAACTGACTGGAAAAAATTCCTGTAAGGCTCTTCTGCATAAGGCCCCCAGACAGAAATCGGGCGGATAATTGTCCAGGCATAAGGTAAATCTTTTGCCGAACGGACAATCTGCTCTCCACAAACCTTGCTTTGCCCGTATAATGTAGTAGGCTTATATTCAGTATCATCTTTAGGCACATAGCCCATCCTGCAAACAAGCAACGATGAAGTAAATATTGCCCGTTCAACAGAAGGAGTTTCTCTTAAAATCCGAACTAAGCTCTCCACTCCATCTATGTTTGCCGCAAAGTCGCTTAATTGTTTTTCATCTAATCCGGTTTTTGCCGCAAGATGAACAACGTGAGTAGGTTTAAAATCTTTTATTATTCTCTCAAGTCGCCGAGCATCCAATATGTTACATTCACGCCAAAAGTCTCGGTGGGCTACGTTTCGTGGAGGTTTATTATCTATATTCACAAACTCATTCCTACCGTCTTGCAATAATAATTCTATATAATTAGTCCCTATAAACCCCGATCCACCAGTAACAAGTAACTTCATGATTTCCTAATCTCCTAATTTTTATAAGCCCTAAATAGTTCTTCTACAGTTTTCTTAGCGCAAACATCCCAGGAAAATTCACTAGCCCGATTTATCGCCTGCTCAGCCGTTTTCCCTCTTTGATTAGAATCCCAATTTAATACGGATTTAATTGCTTTCGCTAAAGACTGACTATCTTTAGGCGTATAGTAAACCGCCGCATCTTTAAAGATTTCTGGTAAACAAGGATTATCCGCAGAAATACAAATACACCCATATGACATCGCTTCCAAAGCTATTTGGCCAAAAGATTCAACCCTGCTGCTCATGACAAAAACCTTACAGTTCTTATAACACCAAGACATTTCATCCTCTTTTAGATTACCCAACCAACAAACCTTATCTTGGAGCCCATATTTCTCAATCCACCTCTTTAATCTATTTTGATATGCCACCATATTAGGACTTACGTCTCCTGCAATTGCCAACTTTACCGACTCTTTCTCCTCGCCATTCAAATAACGCATTGCCAAAAGAACATCTTCTAGCCCACGCGCAGGTCTAATTGAACCAGCGGTAAAAATAAACTTTCCATTCCAATCAATAGGGATACCCAGTGGTTTAATTGCATCGCAATTACTGAAACCATCAATACCATGATAAATCAACCCTATTTTGCTTTCAGGAATACTCCACTTTTTTATCAAAAATTCTTTAACAAATCCAGAAATAGCAATTACTCTATCTGCTTTTTTTATGGCCCGCTTCGCCTGGCAAGCACGAAAAAAGTTTTTAACTCGCTCGGGTATAGGATTACTCTCATTAACATCTGTAAACGGCTCCATATTCTGCAGCATATTAACAACGGGTATATTATTGAAATGGAAACAACGCGCCACAGGGATAAAAATCACATCAGGAGAAAACATTTGCAACTCACCTAACAAACTAGGGTCGGAATAATGTAATACTGGCATAAAGGGTTTACATTTCACCAATCTGACATTTGGTAAATGCTCAAACCAGCCTTGAATACCAAGAGACTCCGGAGAAACACAAATGATGGCCTCAACGCTATCATGCTTTGCTATTCGCAACATAACATTTCGCAGATATTTGCGATACCCTTCACTTATTCCTCCAGCAGTCAAATTAAGAATTGCAATTCTCATAGCCTCTTACGATAGTACTCTTCAATGAGCATGTCTTTTTCTATCCTATTGGGATAATTGATTAGAACTGCTTTGTAAACACCTTTAAATAAAAATAAACTGCCAGCAGCAACACCTATAATTCTATATTTATCAATCAAGCAGCCTATATCATTGAGTGAACCAGCTCCACCAAGCACAGTTAATGGCACATTGATAGATTTAAGGATTCTATCAACTAAAGCAAAATCAAACCCTTTCATAAGACCATCATTATCTATAGAATTAATCACTATCTCGCCTGCGCCAAGTTTTTCCATTTGCAGTGCCAATTCAAACGGGCACATTCCTGTAGCTCTATATCCATTGTGTATCCAAACCTCATATCGACCGTTTAAGGAATTTCGTTTAACGTCTAAAACAACCACCACACTTTGATTCCCGACACATTCGGATGCCTCAGCTACAAGATTAGGATTTTCTATTGCCGCAGAACTTATAGCTACTTTTTCTACACCCAGTTGAATAATTCTTTGTATTTGTTCGCTGCTAGTAACACCGCCTCCATAGCATAGAGGCATCCGACACTCTTCTGCCAGATGTTCAATCATATTATAATCAGGCTCTCTTTTTTCAATAGTAGCATCAATATCCAACACTATAAGCTCATCAACTTCTTTTTCGTTAAATATCTTCACGGCATTAATAGGATCACCAACGTATTTCGGATTCTTAAAGTTGATAGTCTTAAAAAGCGCTTTATCTTTAATCAATAAACATGGGATAATGCGTGGATCTAACATATTTATAGTTTTCCAAAATTCTCGAGCAACCGAATGCCCCATTGATGGCTTTTTTCGGGATGGAACTGAACGCCGTATATATTTCCAGAATTCACTACGCAAGCAAATTCTCCGCCATAATCAGTCACAGCTACGATGTCTTCATTCTTATGGCAATGAAAATAGTATGAGTGTAAGAAATAAAAACGCGAGTCTACATCGAGTCCCTGTAATAAAGCATTCGTCCTTACCTGCTTGATATCGTTCCAACCCATATGCGGCACACGCATAGATGACTTTAAAGAAGATAGTCGGAATTTTATTACTTCGCCATCGATCCATCCTAGGCCGGGTAAACTGCCTTCTTCGCTAGAACAAGCAAGCATTTGCATCCCCACACAAACGCCCAAAACTGGCGTATGACGTTCAAATACCATTTCACAAAGAAGCTTTCGCATACCCGAGTTTTCAAACTTCTGCATCGCGTTGTCAAAAGAACCAACGCCCGGTAATATCACCTTGTCAGCTCTTTTTAAATCTTCAACTTGTTTAATAATTATAGCTGGGATATTTAATCTTTTATACACATTAGCCAACGCCTTAACGTTTCCCAACCCATAATCAATTATCGCTATCATATCATTAATCGTTTTTTGTATTTGTTATTTTGGAAAACAACGCTAACTTTTTTTAAAATAAGGGTTAGTTAAAACAACTGATTTCCCTCTTCGCATGATATTCCTACTAGCTGAATCTAAAATATGAACAAAAAATATGCAATTAATCCAAACAGCATTCTTAAAAATCCTTTTATAAGATAAAAAATTATGCCGCTCAATCTTCCTGTTTAAGCTTGTCTCATTGAATTCTTTTATTGCTAATAATTCGCCACAATACGAATTATGCGAATATTCATCGATATCATCAAAATAAATGGGAAAACAGTCTAAATATTTCCGGGAATCTGATAATAAAATTTGAAGAGCATCTCTAGTAGAACTATAATAATCAACATCAATACACACAAAGCCAATCGGACTTTCTAACAATAAGTCTAAATCTAGGAAATCTGGAATCGTTGCCTTTATATCTCCAATTACTAATTTACAATTTTTTGGTAATATTTTTTTTAAATTATCCTGGTCCATTGGAAAATCACCAGTCTTATATAATTCTGGATGATCGCGAAAATCAAGTGGGTCTGGCATGCCAACGCCAGTATCAAAGCCAAAAATATTATATTCTACCCCGTAAATTTTATTTAATTTCTTACAAATTTCTGAAATATTAATAAGCCCAGCTCCATTAGCAACACCAAATTCAATTATTGTTAACTTTTTGCATCCATCTTTAATGGCTTTTTCTGTTGCAAATAAAACTCCATAAGCATGTTGTTGTCTAAGAATCAGATCGAAAAATATTTTAAGTCGATACGAACCAAATATAAGAATAAATAATGAAATAATATTAAGATGCAAGGGCTCAGATAATCTTTCTATTAGAATTCTTTTAATAATATATGGTTGCAAAATTTTTTTTAATAACATCTTGACCCTTCTTTAG
>Ga0209749_1002753_pt1 | contig 10811 bp, 9 predicted proteins | sample EPASupsiteSAE347_FD_187267 | JGI IMG/M metagenome (GOLD analysis project Ga0209749, IMG submission 187267) | Bioremediated contaminated groundwater from EPA Superfund site, New Mexico - Sample SAE3-47 (SPAdes) (version 2) | ecosystem: Environmental > Aquatic > Deep subsurface > Groundwater >... | reverse complement strand
TTATCATTAACACCTTTCTTAAGTTTTAATGAACTAGCATTAAAAGCATCTAATGCGATATTTTTAGCATATTTTATGTTTATATTTTTCAATTGTCAATTTAGCAAAAATCGTAGTTCCGCTTATAAATGTCATAGACCCAAGGATATTCGCCCTTCGATATTTGCCTGCTGAAATTTTTCTCAGGTCGGGCTCGGGCCCAGTTGTATAAGACCCAAGGAGATTCGTCTTCAGTAATTTTTGCTTCCGCAAAAATTCTTCAGATCGGCCTCGCCAATCATTCGTTCGCTGGTTAGCGAACTCATAGCTGATTGGCTCCGGCTTCGAATCTTATGGCCCCAAGGAGGTTCGCCCTCGAATAAATTTCTGCTGAAATTTTTCTCAGGTCGGGCTCGGGCCCAGTCGGCCCTCTGCCTTCTCATCTCCTTCAGGTCTCACAAAATCAAAAGAAGAGCTTAAAGCTCTTCTTGATTTTGTGGACCCAAGGAGATTCGAACTCCTGACCTCCTCTTTGCAAAAGAGGCGCGCTACCAACTGCGCTATGGGCCCAATAAATTTTTAATATTTAATAAATCTGCCTCACTTTTTTATAATGCTCAGCCCAGTCTGTTTCGCATAAAAATTTGCTAATTTTTTGCTCAACTCCCGACTCGACCTCAGACAGGTCTGCGTCCTTGATTATTTATTAAAATAATCAAGCCGCCTTCGAGTCCAGGCATACCAAAATATATTTTATTTAATATCTGAAAGATATTAAATTAAATATGTGGGTATGCCTGGACTCGAACCAGGGACCTCGTCATTATCAGTGACGCGCTCTAACCAGCTGAGCTACACACCCGTAAATACTCTTATATAACTAAAGAGCCAATAGTAATAAGGCTCTTTAGTGGTGTTTGCAATTAAGTTCTTAAGAGTTGTTCCGCCCCAGTCTCTGCTTTTAGGCACAGCGACTAAGACCTAATGATTAATTCAGTGATCACTCGCGAATTAATCGTTACCGACTCTTTCAAAATAAAATAAATAGTCCACGAGCAGCTTCCGCTACCCGTGCCTTGTTACGACTTCGTCCCTCTTACTGAGCCTGCCTTAGGTCCACAAAGTGGAACTTCGGGCATTCCCAACTCGCTTGACGTGACGGGCGGTGAGTACAAGACCCAGGGACATATTCACCGCAGCGTGGCTGATCTGCGGTTACTAGCGATTCCGGCTTCATGAGGTCGGGTTGCAGACCTCAATCCGAACTGAGGGGCCGTTTGATGAGATTGGCTCCGCCTCGCGGCTTGGCAACTCATTGTCGGCTCCATTGTATCACGTGTGCAGCCCAGGGCATCAAAAGGCCATGCTGATTTGGCATCATCCTCACCTTCCTCCCGGTTGTCCCGGGCAGTCCCCTATGACATATAAAACATAGGGCAAGGGTTGCGCAGGTTAACCCATTTAAGGGGGCAACTCAAGCCACCTGCTGACGACAACCATGCAGCACCTGGTCTACTGTCCTTGCGGTACGCTGCCGTTTCTGGCAGTTTTCAGTAGAACTTCAAGCCCTGGTAAGGTTCCTCGCTTACTGTCGAATTAAGCCACGTGATCCACCGCTTGTGTAGGTCCCCGTCTATTCCTTTGAGTTTTAACCTTGCGGTCGTACTTCCCAGGCGGAACACTTAACGCGTTAGCTTCGCCACTGCAAGGGTCGACACTTGCAATAGCTAGTGTTCATCGTTTAGGGCGTGGAATACAAGGGTATCTAATCCTTTTCTCTCCCCACGCTTTCGTTTCTCAGTGTCAGGACTGCCCCAGCTAATTGCCTTCGCTTTTGGTATTCCACTTGATATCAACGGATTTCACCCCTCCACCAAGTGTTCTATTAGCCTCTAACATCCTCTAGTTTATCAGTTTTCCCCGCAGCTCCAAGGTTGAGCCCTAGAGATTTAACGAAGAACTTAATAAACCACCTACAAACGCTTTACGCCCAGTAAATCCGGATAACGCTCGGGACACTCGTATTACCGCTACTGCTGGCACGAGTTTAGTCATCCCTTATTCCTATGGTACAATCAGAAAATTTTTCCCATAGAAAAGAAGTTTACAATCCGAAGACCTTAATCCTTCACGCGACGTCGCTGCATCAGGCTTTCGCCCATTGTGCAATATTCTCGACTGCTGCCTCCCGTAGGAGTATGGCCCGTGTCTCAGTGCCATTGTTGGCGGTCAAGCTCTCACTCCGCCTACCTGTCATTGCCTTGGTGAGCCATTACCTCACCAACTAGCTGATAGGACGCAGACTCATCCTCTACCGGAGTAAACCTTTACCGTTTCCGGACCATCGGGAATTAGCCTGGATTTCTCCAAGTTATGCCCGTGTAGAGGGTTGATATCTACGCGTTACTAACCCTTACGCCGCTGCCCTTGCGGGCCGCTTGACTTGCATGCCTTATCCACGTCGCCAGCGTTCATCCTGAGCTAGGATCAAACTCTCAAAAAAAAATTTAAGACGGAACAACTCTAAAAAACTTAATATTAACGGTTGTTCAAAATTTATAACTATGCTTAACTATTTCTATTCAGATTTCAATGATCATTCGCAAATTAACAAAGACATCTTAGCGTCCTTCATAACATTTGTCAAGTTTAATATTTTTATTTTTAAATTGAAAAATATGAAGAAATTTCTTTGTTAGCTTGTTGTAAAAAAAATTGTTAAAAGTTATTCAACAATACTGTATTTATATCAAAACGAATTAATAAAGTCAAATTCTTTTCTTTAAAATTTATGTAGGTTTTTAGTAATAACCGATTTTATTTTCAAGGCTGTTATTTTTGAGGCCGAGCCTTGAAAGTTTTACGCTGACGGGCAGACGGATTTGCCTCTCATCTGTCATTGCGAGGAAGGAGCGAAGCGAATGACGAAGCAATCTGGTTTGATGTTTAGTAATTGGTAATTAGTAATTAGTAACTGGTACTAGGAAGTTTTCTTTTAAGAAAACTTTTAGTTTACTGTGTCTGTCATAGCTTTCTTGTTCCTCGTCTGCGTCCCCCGAAGTCAGAATATAGGAGGAAGCTTTAGTGAAGAAGCAAGCGAAGACAGATAGATTTCCGACTTATCCCTCCATAGGCGGGCAAGCGGGAATAACAAACGAAAAAAAGATTGCTTCGTCACCGAAGGCGAACTCGCAATGACAAACATAAACAAAGAATAGCCGGCAGACGGATTTGCCTCTCATCTGTCATTGCGAGGAACATAGCGACGAAGCAATCTAAATTAGTACCCCCTCAAATCCGTCTGTCCGGCTATAACAAAAGAGAGACTAATTTTATTGTGGAGCCTAACGGATTTGCCTCTAAATAAATTTCTGCTGAAATTTTTTAGCTTATTACTAAATTCTACTGAATTTAGCAAAAGCCCGCCTTAAAGCTCAGTCAGTTTTTCGGCCTTAATTTGATTACAAATTAAGCCCGACTCGGCCTCTGTCAGGCCTCCGTCTTCAAGTCTTTTGAACATAATTCCAAATTTAATCCGCCTCACATAATTCAATTACGTTCGACGGGAGCCGGCAGACGGATTTGCCAGAAAATATTTTCTTGCTAGAAAATTTTTCTGGCCCCGCTCGGCTTCGGTCAAGCCTGTGCGTTCAAATCCGTCTGCCTTGGCGGAGCCAGTTAATAAAAAACAGACCCATAAATGGGTCTGCTTTTTATTAAATTGGAGCCGGCAGACGGATTTGAACCCCCGACCTACTGTTTACAAAACAGTTGCTCTACCACTGAGCTATGCCGGCAGAAAGGCCTTTAGGGCCTACTTTTTATTTCTTTTAACTGGTATTGTGATTTTTAAATCTTTCCAATGATCTTCCATATCTATTCTTCTCTTTTCCGATCTTTCTCTTAGCTTTCCTATCCAATCTGTTGCTCTGTTATCTGCTCGTAGAAAAAATAATCGCATTTTGTGAAGTCTTTTCTGAAGATGTTCTTCAAGTAAATGCATTCTTTGCTTAAAAGCTATTCTTAGTTTTTCTTCAGCATCCCTTTTTATTCTTCCAACTGGAAAAACTTCTCTTTCTGGTAATCCAGATAATACTTGTATTTTTTTATAAACAAAAAAGGTTAAGCTTAAAAAGCTAGAAATGCACACCACCAAAGAAATTATTTCAAGATTAAAATTCATACATTACAAACCTCCTTACAATAATATTTTCGCCTGTTTTGGCTATATATTCATTTATTAGAGTTTGAATATTCTTAGTATTATCCTTTACCCACACTTGAGGCAAGAGACAGATTTCTTTTTTAAGTTTCTCTAGCTTTCCACTAATAATGCCTTCCATTATTTCCTTTGGCTTGTTTAACTCTTTTGCCTGAGATTCATAAATCTTTTTTTCTTCGGCTATTTTCTCTTCTGGTATATCTTCTTCCTTTATGTATTGAGGTTTCATTGATGCAATCTGCAAACAAATTTCATGAGCCAATTCATTAAAATCGTCGCCTCTTGCAACAAAATCTGTTTCACATGCTATTTCTAGCATTACGCCAACACGTTTATTCGAGTGGACATACGTTTCTATTATACCACATCCAGCTTCTCTATCGCTCTTTTTTTGCGCAACAGCCTGTCCTCTTTTTTTAAGATATTCTTTTGCTTTTTCTATATCACTACCAGATTCGTCTAAAGCTTTTTTGCAATCGCCCAGAGAAATTCCGGTTTCCTCACGAAGTTTCTTAACTAATTCTAAGTCTGCCATATTTTATATAAATTAATTTTTAATTGCCTTTTGTGTTAGGCAGCAAAAACTTCTTCTATCTTTTTTAAAATATATTCAACAGAACTATAAGCATCGTCATTGGCTGGAATAGGATAATCAGCAAACATTGGATTGGTGTTAGTGTCGGCAATAGCTACAATCTTAACGCCTGTTTCCCTTGCTTCTTTTACTGCCATTGATTCTTTGTCCATATCAACAATAAATACGATATCGGGCAAAGATTCCATAGTCTTAATACCTCCAAATTTTACTTCCATTCTTTCAAGGTCTTTTGCCATTTTAAATCTTTCCTTCTTAACATACTTTTTGGCAACTTCGGGATCGCTCAGCTTTGACTCGATTTCTTTGAATGCTGCAATCCTTTTTCTGATTTCCTTAAAATTGGTAAAAGTTCCTCCAATCCATCTTTCTGTTACGTATGGAGACTTACATTTTTTTGCTGTTTCAAGCATTAAGCCCTTAGTCGCGATTTTTGTTCCTACAAAAAGGATTGTTTTTCCTTCCACTTTTGCTTGTTTGACAAAATCGAGGGCTTTATTGAATTTCTCTATCGTTTGCTCAAGATCAATTAAATAAACTTTATCTTTTGGCTTTGTTACAAAGTTTTTCATCTTTGGATGAAGCTTTGATTTCTGGTGGCCAAAAGCAAGTCCGGCAGTGATCATCTCGTCTAGAGAAAGGTTATATGTGTTTTTTATTTCTTCCATAATTTACTTTACTTTTTTATCAACAAAAAAAATTAAGAACAAATTCCTTTGTTGTTTTGTATAACAAATATATAGCATACGAAAGGATTTATGTCAAAATGTTTTATCTCTTGCATTATTGGCTGTTTTTTGTTATTATTTTTTCATAAATCAAAAGGCAAAATTAAAAGCTAATATTATGCAGAAAGAAATTCACCCGAAATACTTTGACAAAGCTACTGTAAAATGTGCTTGCGGTGCTACATTTGAAACGGGATCAACTATTGAAAAAATGGAAATAGAAATCTGTTCTAAGTGCCACCCTTTTTATACTGGAAAAGAAAGACCATCTGACCAGATTGGAAGAGTACAAAAATTCAAGGAAAGAATGTCAAAGAAAAAACAATAATAATCGTTCTTAATGAAAAGCCCGCTACAAACATAGAAGGGCTTTCTTATTAAAAAAGAATATTAAAATATTTATTTAATATGGCAGAAAAAAGTACGATCATAATGGAAATTAGAGCAGGAGTGGGAGGAGAAGAGGCTGCTCTTTTCGCCAGCGACCTGCTTAGAATGTATTCTAGATATGCAATGAACCAAGGCTGGAAAGTCGAGATTTTTAGCATGAACAAGACCGATATCGAAGGAATGAAAGAAGCTATCATAGAAATAACCGGTGAGGGCGCTTATGAAAAGCTTAAAAATGAAGGTGGTGTACATAGAGTGCAGAGAATTCCAAAAACAGAGAAATCTGGCAGAGTCCATACTTCTACTGCAACAGTAGCAATTCTTTTCAAACCTTCTAAAACAGAAATCGACATAAGACCTCAAGATATACGAATGGAAACTTGCAAGTCTAGCGGAGCAGGCGGACAAAATGTAAACAAAAGAATGACAGCAATAAGAATTGTGCATATCCCTACTGGGATGGTGGCTGAGTCTAGCTCGGAGCGAGGATTAGAGCAAAACAAGGAAAGTGCCATGGGATTACTTGCTGCAAGACTATATAATGAACAGCAGAAAAAGCTTGAGGCAGAAATCGGTGGAGCTAGAAGATCTCAAATAGGAACAGCCGGCCGAGAAGAGAAAATAAGGACATATAATTTCCCCCAAGACAGGATCACCGATCACAGAATAAACAAGAATTTCCATGATATCGAAAGCATATTAGACGGAAAGGTAGAAAAAATGTTTGATAAGCTTGCTGAGGAATTAAATAAATAAACAGACTTATGCGAGTCTGTTTTGTTTTAATAAAAAAGAGCTTTATAGATATACCTACATCAGCTGACTTTCGTTGTCGTCACCTGTGCAGTTGGTTTTGTCTTTTTCTCCGGATCCTGAAAGTCCGGACATGAGACTGCCGATACTTTGGAGTAATTCTGCTCCTTGCGGAACTTGATTCAAAGCTTCGAGCATGGCACCAATATTAGTTCCCCCTTGCGAACTGAAGATATCCATTACGCTTTTCATTCCATTTGTTGGACTTCCTGCATTGGCGATAATTTTGATATCAGCGGCTGTGAGTGCTTCTGCCTGCTTACCACCAACAGAAAGGTACGCTTCAATGGCTTTGAGTGCAATGAGGTATTGCTGGTAACCTTTGTTCTCACCGATTTCTTTTGCAAGCGCAATCTGGGCCTGAACTGGGGCTAACTGCATGAATTTTTCAGCATCTGCCTTGGCTGCACCCTCGGTTCTAGTACCTTCTGCTTTTCGCTTGGTGGCTTCCAGAGCACCGTCTGCATTGAGGATGGCAACTTGTTTACCCTGTTCGCCAAGAACAATCGCAGCATCTTTGTCAATTTCTGCTTGTCTAACCTTGGCAATACGAGAAACATCCATCTCTTTTTCTGTGGTTATAGCTCTTTCTATAGCTATCTCTTGCTCAGCTTTCTGATTAGCTATACCAACCGCAGCATCTTTTTCGGCCGTTCTTTGCCCAACCTGCATTTCTGCATCTTGCCTCGAAAGATCCACCGATCTCTGTGCCTCAATTTCGGCAATTTCTGCAGCCTGATTGTTACTGGCAACTTCTATTCGGCTATTTTTTGCAATAAACGACGACTTTTGCGCCATAATATTACGAATAACCTCGCTACCATCAGTATCTCTTATATCCATCAATTCCATGTTTTTTACTGTTTCCACGCCCCAGTTTACCAGTTCCTGAGATACTTCATCAGTAAACTGTTTACCAAATGTGGCGCGATCAACCATGATTTGATGAATATCGTGAGAAGCCAGGATTTTTCGAGCAGCGCCTTGAACAATGAATTCCAGCTGTTTTAATAATGCCTGAAAATCAGAAATGCGTTCCGCTGCCTTATTTGTGTCTTTGATACAAAAGAATGCCGTAAGGTCAAGCTCGAACGGAACTCGGTCTTTGTCGTATGCCTTGTACCCATGCAAACTGAGGTCAAAGTTGTTTACTGGTAAAATAATTCGATTTATACCAATAACTGGTAACCATCTTGGCCAGTTGTAGTAAACGTTGCCGGCACTTTGCCCAGTACCATACGAAGTTGTTTTTTTCTTTGACTGTACGATATGCACCTTGTTTGTTTCAACAACAACCCTGAATAGTATTGAGGCTACGAAGCCAGCAATGACTACAATAGCAACAACTATGTATAAAGCTTCCATTTGAATTCCTTTCTTGCTCTTGAGTTTTTAAAGAGCAATGAAACATTACAATATTTAGTATTTTTTGTCAAACTTATTGACAAATTCTTTATTTTGATATAATACGTATTTGTACTTTGAAGGGCTGGTAGTTCAGGGGTAGACCGCGCAATTGACAGTTGCGAAGTCGTCGGTTCAAATCCGACCCGGCTCATTGGGTGTGGTAGCGTAGAAGAAGGTTCACGCGCTCCCTTGGGAGGGGAGAAAACATGGGTTCAAGTCCCATCCAACCCGTTTGGATTAGTAGCTTAGAAGGCAGAGCATGTCTTTTGCAAAGACAAGGTCCTTGGTTCAAATCCGAGCTAATCCGTGAATCCTATTAAATTTTAGGATTCTTTTTTTTACGAAAAAAAAGAGATGGGATTTGAAGGCGGAGCTGCGGCTGGCAGCGAGCCAGGCCGGAACAATCTGCCAGTAGGCAGATATGTGATGGCAAATCCGAGCTAATCCGTGAATCCTATTAAATTTTAGGATTCTTTTTTTTATTTAAAAACCTAGTCAAATGACTAGGCTTGTTTTTTATTTTAATATTCCAGCTTCTTGCAAAATATCCAGATCTTGCTGATACTTTTTCATTCTTGTTGTTACGCTGTTTGCATAGCTTTTACCGGCAACATTACATTGCCCAGCATAATACCTACATGCCGCAGTGTAAGGGTCGGATATTCCTCCATTTTTCTTAAGCAATACCGCTGAGGCAAGAAAGGCGTCTTTAATTGCCCATGGATTTGCCGCTCTTCCCAAAATAGAATCGACATCTGCTCGGACTAATTTCCAAGTTGAAGCAATAAACTGGGCTGGCCCCATTGCTCCTCCCCATCCATATGGCTTTCCGCTGGTGTACATGGCAATCCAGCAAGACACGGGCGTTTTCTTGGGATCTTTGCCAAGAGCTTTAACAATATCTAAAAATATTGGGACATCTCTAGTAGGGTTCATTACTCTAGGCTTGTAGGAGCCGGAGAGATTTGTTCCGTTTCCAGTATCAAAATCAGTCACATAACACTGCCCCACATTGCCCCCATAAAGTCCGTTTCTAAACGATTCCTGGTGAATAATAGCAAGAATTAAAGCGGCTTTTATTCCTGTTGCATTTTCTGCAAATTTAGCTAATTTTGCCGCTTCTCCAAAGGCGATGCCACCACCCTCGGTGTCTGCTAGTTCAAATAAGGCGCTACTTATTTTTGCTGCCTTAGTGTCTAAGTCTTTTTTCTCGGCTAGCTTTGCTTGATATTCTTTTTCGGTAAGGCTTAGATATTCTTGCCTTTCCTTTTTGGTCAGGTCTGTTTCAGCCTTTTGTTCTCCTTGAATTATGACTAAGTTTTTAAGCTGGTCGGTTTGGTCTTCTAGAGTAGCTTTTTTGTCGATAAGAGATGTATTCAAACTCTCAAGGTTTTCTAAAATATCTTTATTTTTCTGACCCAATGTTTCCATATAAAGCATATCATCAAAAAAATCGGCCAAACTATTGCTAGTGACTAAAATTTCAAAAAATGATTTTTCATCTTCTTGTTTTGCAGCACGCAAGATATCGGTTATCTTTTGCTGTTGCCCGCTAATGCTTACGCTTGTTTCGTCGATGGATTTTGATGTATCTTCGATTTGATTGCCAAAAACTTTGATTGCTACTTTTGATTGGGATATCTGGTTTTCTAATTCTTTTATTCTTTTACTTAAAGAATTGACCTGATTTTGAAGTGTCTTTTTTTTAGATCCTGTTTCCGATATTTCTGCCTGAACTTTTTTCCCTTTTTCATTCAAATAAGCTAAGCAATCATTACAAAGTTTTTCGCATTCTTCTTTTGATATACTTTTACATTCTGTTTCCCACTTGCCCGAATCGCACATCGCTGCCATATCATATGCTGCCAAAATGTTAGCTGCAGGAATTGTTAAAAAAAGAAGTGAAAGAAAGATGCTCTTTTTAAATAAATTCATTCCTCTATAATTTTTTATAATTATCCAATGTGTTAATTATACAACTTTTGCATAAAAAAAAGAAGTGCATATTTTGCACTTCTTTTTTGTATAAATCTATTCTCCTTCTTTCTTTTCTTCTTTCTTCTCTGCTGGCTCTTCTACTGTTTCTGCTACTGCAGGAGCTAGTTCTGCTTCAACATTTTCTGGAGCCATAATCTGAATAATCACTTCTTCTGCGTGGCTTACTGCCGTAACACCGGCTGGTAGCTTAACATCTTTTACCATAATATGACTTCCCATTTCTGTTAATCCAGAAACATCTATTTCTATTTTAGCTGGCAAGTCTTTTGGAAGGGCTTTGACCGTCAATTCGTGCATATTGGTAATAATTGTTCCTCCAAGACTGATTGCAGGAGCTGTCCCTACTAATTCTAATGGGACTTCTGTTTCTACCTCGTGTTTCAAATCTGGTTGGTAAAAATCCACGTGAATTGCCTCCATAGTCATTGGATCGTGCTGGGTGTCATAAACCATAACGGAATATTTTTTTCCATCAACTTCCAATTCAATCAATGACTCTCCAGCAGCTTTAAATACTTTTTCAAAATCTTTTCCATTAACTTCTATTTTGGTGTTTTCAATATTTGGACCATACATTATTGCAGGAATAGTTTCTATGCTACTGCATCTGTCTGTCCTTTTATTGGCTTTCAATGAAATCATATCTATTATACTTACTTTTGTTTATTATTGTTTTAAA
>Ga0209749_1002751_pt1 | contig 10813 bp, 5 predicted proteins | sample EPASupsiteSAE347_FD_187267 | JGI IMG/M metagenome (GOLD analysis project Ga0209749, IMG submission 187267) | Bioremediated contaminated groundwater from EPA Superfund site, New Mexico - Sample SAE3-47 (SPAdes) (version 2) | ecosystem: Environmental > Aquatic > Deep subsurface > Groundwater >... | reverse complement strand
GAAGCCTCCTTATCATGAGACTTCTCTTCAAATACAGCATCTGGAGCTAAAAGTACAGCGTAAAAATTCCTATCCTAAAAAAGTTCCCGTTTGCCCTGGTGTCTTTATCTCCCCAAAACCATCGACATAAGTTTTTCCGTGCCAAACCTGGAAACCCACAGAACATAAGCAAATCCATTTTAGGCCATTGCTTCATCATGTCGTCGGCGTTCGCCACTTCTACGCTAACATCGTTTCCAATTTTTTTGGTCATAGGCATTTTCTTTCTGCAAGCGGCAATTCACCCTTTTGTTTTCAATCAATGTCCAGTAGATCCGGCAAGCCAAGCTCCTTTAGCGCCTGTCTTGTTTCTTCAAGTTGTTGTTGGGTTAAGCCTTCTGCCGGGGCGATTTCGATTTTGACCGTAAGTTTTAAGCCGTTCCCCCGGGCAAAACGGGTGAGGACCTTGGTATAAAAGTTCATCCACTTTTGTGGTGGAACATCACCGGACCAACCCAATTTGCGTAAACCTTTTGTTGAAGGCTCTGTGCCTTGGTTTTCCTTCGTTGGAAGCTGGGGTTGAAGTTTGAGGCCGATTGGAAGATTAGAAATGGACGGCGTTTCAGCAACACCAGGAGTTGAAGAGCCGGGTTTAACTGGATCAGGGGAAACTGATGGAGTTTGCTTGTTTTTTAAATATTCCTCGGCGGTTGATTGGGGAATGATGTAGACGCTTTCGGATATTTCCACATCCGCAACTGGAAGGACTTCCTTGTAAATAAAGGTTTGGTAGTCGCCTTTTTGATCCTTGCCAATGTAAGCCAGGGCGCCATTGGCAACGCCCCGAATGATTGTTTCTTTGATTACATCAGCGTTTAACAACTTCGGAAATAAAGGGGACGCAAAAAAAGCATCTCTAACTGACCGGGTAGACCATTCTTTCAAGGCCGGGGGCCAATTGCGAACCAGGAAATTCGGATTGATGGCATGTTCCACTTCACCGTCATTTCGCAATCTTGTGATGATAAAGGCGGGAAGCGAATCGGCAACGCTGGAATGAACCAAGCCGAGATCAACCCGTTTCATTTTTTGATCTTTTCCCAAAAGGAAAAGGTTCTTATATGTGCGCCAAATGCACTCTTTCAAGTCTCGCTGGGATTTTTTCAGGTTTTCCGCGAGTTGATGTTTTTGGGTTTCATCAAGTCGGAGGTCATGTTCGTCATTGTCGATATCTTCCCAGGCAAGAACCTTTCTTGCTTCTTCTCGAAGGCTGGCCGATGATTCGGCAACAACCCAAACCAAACCGCTTTTATATGTTCGTGCCGAGTTCCCGTATTCCTTTGTCATCGTCTCAAGCCATGTGATGGTTTTGTCATCGTCAACCGCAACATCCGGATGAACGATTACCAGCGTAAGCGCCGGGCGGTCTGAGATTTGGGAGCTTTTCTCCGGGAAGTAGACGCGCTCAATACCGGACCCTAAGTTATTCCCTGAGAAGAGCTTTTGAATATCGCTTTTCAAGCGGTCTTCAATTTTTTGAGCGGGAATATTCGAGCGTCGATCCGAAAGAAGCTTGTTTAAATTGGGGGTCAGACTGAATCGATACCGGTTCTTTTCGGAGGAAAGGTAATAACAGGAAGTCGAGAGTGAGTCCAAAACGGTTTCAATGTTGCCGATGTCCAGTTCGGGTTCACCGACAGCAAGCCTCACTTCCGGAACCGTGGCTTCAGTTCGGGTAGTTCCTCCGTTCGACTCAAAGAAAATGGTGGTCGCAACTCTGCGGTGTAAGCGGGCCTTCTTGATGGTATCCACCGCTTCTTTGTCCAGGCGTGTTGAGAAGGATTCTTTTTTCCCGGAAATGTCCGTAACAACGGCCGCTTCCAACTTCGATTCTCCCAGTTGCTCAAAAACGGCGGCGCGGAAAATTGGGTCATCCAAAGGGGCGGAACCAAGGTTAATCAAGGCGTCTTTCTGGTTTCCCTTGAAACCGTCCTGGTAAGCCCGGGAAATCCAAAGAGCCAAAAGACGCAAGACACCTCGGGTCTGTTGGAAACGCGGCAGGGACTGCCATTTCCGCTGAAATACAGAAAGCAACGTCGGATGAAATGGGTAGGTTGCGGAAAACTCCTCACGGGCATTATCTATAGGAAACCAATTCGGGATTTGCTGACGGTGTTCCTGCACCCAATCGGCATAATCATTACAGGTGTTTACCGCATCACGGCTCAGCATCATCTTGCCGTCCTGGGTATGAAATTGAGGATCCCATTCAAACAGGCGGCGCCTGATAATCTCGGCGGTTTCCGTCTCGGCAGACATGAAAACGGCTTTCCCCAGACGGTCCAAGAGCTTCTTTAATCGGGAATAATCGGCGGAATCCTCGGCGCTCATTTCGAGTTCGGACGCCGGGATTGAAACTGCCAAAACCATGTTATCGCGGCCTCTGGCCTCTTCCGTCAGGTTTTGAAGGAAGTTGTAGGTTTGAGCGGCCAAACCGCTTTTTCGAGCCCGGCTGATGTAATTCATTAATTCATCAATGAGAATCAGTACCGGGCGATCCGCCGGTAGAAAGCGTCTAATCACTTCACCGGCAGGGGAAGTCAACTGCTTTTCATGCTCAGCGACGGTTTTCAAGCCCTTTTCGCCCGACAGTTGCCAGGCTATTTCACCCCAAGGAGTTTTGCGAACCGGGGTTCCATCGGTGCCACCGCGACCGGCTAAAGAGTCAAATTCGGTCCCAACGAAAACGGCTGTTGCCGCTTGCGGTAATTCTTTAATACCGGCTTTATCTCTCAAAATTGACACACCCGGCCAATCGTGGGCTTTCGGGCCATGTGAAGCCAGATGATACAAGAGGGTTAAAGAGTGGGTTTTCCCCCCGCCAAATTGGGTGGTCATGTTGAAGATTGGGGAAGTTTCGGTTTTTATGCCGGAAAGGCGGCGGAGAACCTCAACGGTCAAAGAGGTCAAGGTTTTGGTTAAAAAGGTCTTTTCAAAAAACCGCTTCGGGTCCTGGTAATCTTTGGGCGCTCTACCGTCGCGCACCTGATCAAGATGAACGGCAAATTCAGAAGCATCGAGAGGCCGACCTTCACGCAGGTCTTCCCGGGGAGTCAGCACTTTATACCAGGGTTTTAGGGACATAAGAATATCCTTTGGTTTTTATGAGTTTAGAAAAGACCTTTATTTAAGCGACTTTGGGAACTCTCTTTCGGGTTTGGCGAACCAGTTTTGCCAAATATTTTAATGCTTCGTTCACCGATTTTGAATCGGGAAACAGGTCTGAAAGCTCAGGATCGAGAATAACGACATTGGTTCCTTCCGCGTAGCGTTTGGCATATTTGCCTCGAACGCCCCCGGAGAAATCGTATTCTTCCCGCATTTCCATGTCATCAGTCTTCTTTTGGGCTTTTTTCATATTTCCTCCTTTCATTCGTAGTTGCTTTTCGAGCGCTTATGATGCGCGTTTTAGGATCGCGATCAGTGAAAGAGACAACCATCAAGCGGTTTTCCGAAGACCGACCCATTAACAATAACCGCTGTTCATCTTCGGAATGATCCGGGTCTGGAATTGTTATCGAAAAAGGGTCACCAAAGGCCGTTGAGGCTTCCTGGAAGGTAATCCCATGTTTTGTAATGTTGATCTGGGCTTTATCGGAATCCCATTCAAAGAGCATTTTCATATTTCAGAACCCCAAACTTTTTTTACGGGCCAAAACGCCATCAACCCAGCGTTTTTCATCAGTGTTTGATGGATAAAGAGCGGAGAGAGCCTGAGCAAGCCGCCAGAAACGATCATCACGGCCAATGCCATCTTCCACCAAAAACCGCTTCATGGCTTCACTACGACCAGCAGCAAAAAGGATCATTGTTTGGTGGAGACGGTCGAGAACCGTATTCCCGACCTTAGAAATTTTCTTTTCTCCCCAATCAGGCTCTTCTTTCGTGATTTCACCTAGGATCGCCTCGAAGCTCAGTTGTTTCATTTTAGGGGCTTTTTTGGAAGCTGGCGATTGCGATTGATCTTTCCCGAAGAGGGCTTTAGTGCGCTCCGATACGGGAAGTAACCTGGCCTTATCGCCTTTCACTTCAATCAGAGTGGAAAGCTGTTCCAGATGAGCCCCCAATCCTTGAGCAATCTTTCGAGCGGCATCGAATTCAAGAACGAATCCGCTCGTTTTGCCGGGTTTTGTGGAATTCTCTTCATCGTCATCTTCGGTTGATTCATCTTCCTGGCTCTCTTCGGTGGCCACTGCCCCCTGGCCCCTAACTCCCGCATTCAGCGTCCAGAGCCACATGGCCGTAAGACGAGCATCTTCTTCAAAGCCGGAGGTATCCGCCCCGGAAAAAATCATACCTAAGGCTTCTTTAGCAACAGCCCCCCAGACATGTTCGAGATACTCTTTAAGCAAAACCTTTTCACCACTGGCCTTTTCAACATGAGAGTAGCGGGAAAAAATTTCCAGTGCTGGTCCGAGACAGGCGAAGATTGCATCAGCGCCAACAACCCCCTCTTCCGCCAATCGCGGCATCCAATCATGAATCCGCTTGGGAAGCTCAAATAAGACGTCTCGCCAATCGCCAATATTTTGATATTCAGTCAATCTGGGTCGGCAGACTAAATGGACAGAGGATGCAAGGCGTGCCTGGCCTTGCGCGGAAACGCGTGTTTCCATTTCTGTGTCGATAGGCCATGACCCGGTGATAATCCAACCAGCGTCCACAACGGCTTTCAAAATGGCTTCCCAACTTGCCGTCGTCTTGCTGGCGAAAACGATGGTGGCAATGCCGTCGGGCCGAACCACACGTCCGCCTTCGGCGAAGGCTTTCGCCAACTCAAGTTCATAAAATTCGATGTTGTGCGTTGAACTACTCAATTCATGCGGCCGGTCCACAACTATTTCGGCATCCTTCGGAACAACCTCGTCATCGAACAAATCTGGATGAACGTTAAACAGATTGCGACGAAGCCAAACGTAGAAGAAATCCGACAGATACGCATAAGGGACGGAGTCGTAATATGGTGGGTCGGTTACAAGGGCATTAGCGGAATCATCCGGCAACGGGTGGGCAGTGGCCGAGGCAAGTTTTGGAGAAGACTGACGCCAATCGGAGCCGATGCCTGCAAGGATGGTTGCAAAACGCTCAATCATCACTTGCCATGACCCGCTTGAGTCCCCAATTGGAACACCCTCGCCAAAATCCCAAGTGAATGGAACTGCTTGCCGACTGAATAGGTGCCTTGGGCATTCTGCAACTGGTTCCCAAGGACAAAGTGAATTCGCAAGGTCAGCAAGTTTGCCCACATTTAGCGCAAGGCAAGTTGCCACGGCCGCATGGAGGTTAGCGTCTCCATTTCCACGCTTCGCAATGCCCTGAACCAGTCGGGTGATTGTTGTTAAGGAAAGAAGTTGCCGTCGATTAAAATGGTCTGTCCAGGTTACGTGCCCGTAAATCATCCCCCATGTGTGACGGATGCCGCGTAGGTCAAGGTTTTCGTCGGGTAGAAAACTCACCGGTCCGTTGTGAGTTTTCATTTTCTGCTCCAGTGCTTTTTCAGCATTTCGGATGACGCTCAAATCGTTGGTCGTTGGCTGGCGATAGAATCTGCCCGTCTCCTTGGCTCGTGTTAATACCACACACATGAGCCGCGCCTGATTGGCACCACCGCGTACCGCTTTGAGCTGCTGACGCACGCGAGCCACAGGTGTCGTGTAGCCGCAACACGGACACGTTGCCGAACCCCGTTTTACCGTGCCGTCGAATTTCGGGTTTTCTAATTTGGTTTTGGGATTGCTTTGGTCAACCCAGCCATCGCGTTGCTTAACGATGATTTGGAAATCCACACACTTGGACTTCAGGTTTGGCAAGAGTTGCAAGGCTATGGTTCGGTTGGCTTTCTTGGCGAGGAAGAGGAACCGGATAAGCGGGACCTCCGCGCCGCAGCCGGGGCCTTCGCATTTTATTGTTCGCGCCCAGAGGTAGGCAATGGGAGTAGCGCCGTCAGGATCCCTTGGGTAAAATTCGGCCAATTCTTTTTCGGCTTGTTCCCTAATCCAGATTCCCCACTTGCGGACTTCGTCGGCGAGCTTTTGGCCGTATTTGGGGATGTATTCAAGAACGACCTTGTTCAATAAAACCGCCACCGGGTTTAAATCGGAGGCAAAAGCATCGGCACCTACGCGAAGGGCCTCCAGGGGGATAGCCCCGCCACCTGCAAACGGATCAACCACCAAAGGCCGGGTTCCAGGTTCCCCACCGAGGGCTTCATGAGCTGTTTGGTTTAGGGCTCTCGCGGTCTCAAGATAATACTGATTTGTCGAATTGTCCCAGTTAGCAAAATCGGCGATGAAGTCCAGAAGGGATTTGCGAAGTTCAACATTGCTTTCGGCTTTTTTAGGATTCTTTTGCCAGACAATTCGCCGTTTGAATGTTTCATTGCTGGAAAGTGTTTCATGTTTATTTGACCAATCAATCATGAGTGCTCTGGCTTTTTTTCTGAAAGACTCCGGACAATTTTCATCAGCGGGGTCGGGCCATAACGAAGCACAAATTACTGCCCTGCAAGCCGCCAACGGTCGCCTAGCCCACCAGATATGAAGCGTGGAAATGTGACCATGGCGAATACTTTTTTCTCGACGCGCATGTTCCGAAATCCGGCGTATTGGCAAATCAACTTCAATCAATCGCTTAGGGAAGTTCATCTTACTTCTTCCCATCGATTAAAGCAGAGATGCTAGCCAATTGAGATTTAAAGTCAGGGGATTGAAAAACTTCTTTTAAATATTTAGTTGTCCAAACCTTTGAGAGACCTGTGTTTTCCTCAAAGATTATCCTTGGGCGCTGAGTTTGAGCACTTATTGCAACCTCTTGATAAGGGACGTATTCACCAACCAAGCCAAGAAATTTTCCCCCCATTTCATCAGCCCCCAAATTGAAAGAATCACTGGCCCAACGAATTGCTTGGGGTTTAATGAAAACGGGACTTCCACTATTGCCTGGAAAAGCGTTGGCATCCATAAAAAACGTAAAATCATCGTTAACTATGCTAATCATTCCAGTGCGGAAAATAGGCGCGATCCGTGATGGTTGAATAATATTGGGTTGGAATGGAAGAAAGAATACCTCTAATAATTCACAAAGTTTGCTAGAGTCAAAAAAGAACTCTTCGGGAATTACCTTAACATCAAAATCTGGGGAAATTGGGAATGGAATAACCGCAATGTCAACGCCTGGATTCGGATGAAACACCCATTTGAAACCTTGCGACTTGACCAAATCAAGGCTTTGTGAACCAATTGTGCCGTCTTTTTTATTAAAGAAAATGAAAGCACTATTATCTCGAAATTGGCCCGTGTTGTTGTCAAAGACAACATGCTTTGCGGTAACCAAATGAAAGATCTTTTCCGTTTGAATCAAGAACCCCGTGGCAAAATACTGAACGCCCTCTTTCGGTAACGGCCGACCAAAGAAAACAACCGATTTTTTAATATCCCTAATTATTGGAGGAATGCCGCCAGAAAAGCTCGGATCCAAGCCAAAAAGAAAGGGTGATGGAAAAATTACATAAACCAACAAAAAGAGAAGACTGTTTAACAACCTATATTGAGGTTCTTTCTGAGACATAATTTTTATTCCTTAGCCAAGAGGTTTTTGGAACTCAGCCTATAATGCTCTACTTTAATAATGGCTTCCCAACCCATTTCTATGGGGTTCTGGATCGGGTGAATCTCGGGTTGCTCCCCGCAATTATAAACAACGTAAAGCCAATAATCCTTTTTTAGACGGTCGGCTGTTTTGTATTCATTGGCAGTTAAAGCAATATCCCCGACACCGGCCCGGCCTTTTACCTCAATGAAACGTATATCCAACGCGGTTTTTGGATCCTCGGGATTTGGGCGGCGGGAAATAAGATCGAAACCGCGATTTTGGGTTTCAACGCTTTCCGCTTCCCAGCCCCGATTTTTTTCATAGGCAATAACCGCTTGAATAGCGATCTTTTCCACTTCCTCATCACGAACCATCGGAGCAAGACCCGGGGAAGTTCTTTCCGGGTGCGGTAAAACCCAAGCCCGACCATGAAATTTTATATCACTAATCATGCAAACCCGCTCTTTATCGAGTTCTTCCCGGCGACCTTCCAAACGGGCGTTCAGTTCATCAATCCGGTCTTCCGTTTGTTTGATATGACCCAATAATTGAGGACTTGTGCCGCCCATGGATGGGCCAATACCCGAAGAGCGCCCGGATGGCGCGTTTTCGGAGGGTGCATCACCAGCGTCTTTCAGGGCATGAAGTTCAGCCATCCGATTATTTTGCCGATCGATTAACACATTCAGGCTGATTTCCAGATGCTTTGAAATGATCTTGATTTCCTTTTCCCGTTGCTCGGACATTTCTTGTTGGAATGCCTTTAACGCCTGCTCATGAAGAGTTTGTTCAATTTTAGGCCGATCAGGTAAACCGGTATCATCCGGAGTTTTAGCACCCGAACTTGCGGGAATCAGGTCCAGAAAAAGGGTTGGCTGTCTTACGAAAATGACCCCTTTCATGTCACATTCCATGACAAATAACCGCTGATGAATGACATTGCCACAACCATCTTTCACGGAGGCAGAGAGGACATCCAAGCGGGCTGGCTCGGTCCTGTGAAGGTCATAAAATACGGCCCCGCGCAATAGATCGGTCTGAGTTTGGGAAAGCATATCCTCCCGGATAACCTCAAAGAGAGGGTGACCAGGTGTAACCCATTCAAGGGTTGGGTCGTCGGTGAGACGTTTTTTATCAAAAACTATGTGCTTGTAATCCCGACCCAAAGAGCCAAAGCGGGGTTCTAATTTTTCCCCCAAAGCCCAAAGGGTTTTTGGGACTTTCCCAATTTTGTATAAGTGCTTTCCTTTGGAAATTTCCTTTGCCTGAACCCCAGATAACGGGCCAGCGGTAAGGAAAAAATCTTCAATGACTTCGGGAACCAAACGACGTTCACGGGCTTCGGCGGATTTACCAACAATCGAGGAAAGATTCAGTTCTTTTTTGGCTAAACCTTCAAGAGTCGATGCGGTTATCTGGCGGAATCGGTCAGCATCTATTTCTTGAACGATGCGGTTCTTGATTATTTCTTCCGTCAGGTTGCGGGCATACATATCACGGAGCATTTTCTCAAGCTGATTTGAGGGAAAAACATCACCCAGAACATTGAAAATTTTTCCGGTATGCTTGGGGTCAAGATCATCTTCAATGCTTCGGATGCGCTCAAAGAGCTTGTTCATTACCCGGCCTTCGCGAGTGTTGGTTGAAACAAAGTTAAAAATGAGACAGTCCTTTTCCTGGCCGTATCGGTGAATACGGCCCATTCGCTGTTCAAGACGAACCGGATTCCAGGGAATATCATAATTGATCATGAACCAACAGAATTGAAGGTTTATGCCTTCACCAGCGGCTTCCGTCGCTACAAGAACTTTGCATGATTCACGGAATTCCCGTTCGGCATAGATGCGGGAATCAACCATATCCCGGTTCCCGATCTTCATACCGCCATGAATTTTCGTTACCGAAAGGCCCCAATCCCTGAGTTTGCCCACCAAATAATCGAGGGTGTCTTTGTGTTCGGTAAAGATCAAAAGCTTCATTTTTGGATCAGCAAAAATACCCTGTTTGGTGATGACTTCCCGAAGTTTGGCTAGTTTTGACTCAATTTCCTTGCCCTCAATTTCGAGGGCATATTTGATCAAACGACTGAGTTGAAGGATTTCTTCACGCAAATCATCGGGGTCAATCGAGGCGACGACTTCTTCAAGCTGGGTAAGAATTTCATCTTGTTCATCTTCGGGCAATTCATCGAAGTCTTCGGGAAGTTTGTTCTGAATCTGGTTTTGCCTGTGGCCTTCCGGATCCGCGAGAATTTTTTCCCGTTTGTCCCGCATACGTTCAAGACTGCGCCGAACCGCATACATACTTGAAGCAAAGCGTCTCTGAAGCATCGCCATTGTGAAACCCAAGGCCCGGCCCCTGCTTGAATCATCCTGAGCGGCTTTGATGGATTGATCTTCGACATAATGGGTAAGGGCGTCGTAAAAATCCATCTCTTCGGCGGTAATCTGAAATTCGCTTGTGCTAACCCATCTTTTAGTGAAAAGGGTTTTTACTATTCCGGTTTCCGGATCGGGGAAATGAACCAGGGCTTCTTTGATCCGGCGCAAATAAAAGGGGGCTTCATGGCTGTCCATCGCTTCCTGAAGACTTTGAATATCCCCGTAAACATCACGGTCAAGGAGTTCAAGGAACAACCGGAAATTTTCGGGATCGCCTTTGTGGGGGGTTGCCGTCATGAGAAGGAAATGATCGGTCATTTGGGAGAGGGCTTCGCCCAACTGGTAAGCCAGAGTTTTTTTGTCGGCGTTATAGGCGCTCATCTTGTGGGCTTCATCAACTATGATGAGGTCCCAATGACTGCGGAGAAGGCTTATCTTGGCGTCATCGATACGGGAAACCCAAGAAATGGAAGTTATAACCTGGTGGCGTTCCTGCCAAGGATTAGAACCATAATTCGCCCGTAAAATCTGGCTGTTGATGACTTCAAAAGGTTCCCTGAACTTGTCTTTCATTTCGCGTTGCCACTGAAAAGAAAGGTTTGCCGGGGTAACGATCAGGATTCGCTTTATGAGGCCCCGAACTTTCAGTTCTTTGATGAGAAGGCCAGCCATAATAGTTTTTCCGGCGCCCGGATCATCAGCCAAAAGAAAACGGATTCGGGGAAGTTTCAAAAAATAATCATAGACCGCTTCAAGCTGGTGTGGGAGCGGGTCAACGCGGGCAATCGACAAAGAGAAATAGG